>Ga0265314_10002600_pt1 | contig 18263 bp, 20 predicted proteins | sample 4126metaG_FD_203106 | JGI IMG/M metagenome (GOLD analysis project Ga0265314, IMG submission 203106) | Rhizosphere microbial communities from Carex aquatilis grown in University of Washington, Seatle, WA, United States - 4-1-26 metaG | ecosystem: Host-associated > Plants > Roots > Rhizosphere >... | reverse complement strand
GACGAGCGCAGCGGGAGCACCGCGCACGACCACAGCGTAGGCGCACACAATGGCACGCTCACGAGCAGCCCCACATGGACCACCGGCAAATTGGGAGGAGCGCTTACCTTTGGTGCCGCAAACAACTACGTGGTTGCGTCCACTCCGTGGCCGTCGAGCGGCAGCATCTCGGAGTGGGTATACCCGACCGCTTATGCAGACTGGATAAGCCCTGCGGGTTGGAAGACTGACCCAAATACCTCGACCGACGGCTACATACTCATCGACAATGGTGGGGGTGGCAGCCCGGGCAAGTGGCGCGCGGTGTTTAAGCCCAATGTTGCGGGTCCTGGAGAGGCGGATGCCATTGCGCTCCAAAATGACACGCTCAATGCATGGCAGTATCTAACGATGACCTGGTCGCTCTCGGGCACGACATACACTATCCATTTGTATGTAAACGGCGTCGATCAAGGGAGCGCCACCTGGACCGGCACGCCCGGGGCATCGGGCGTGGGGAACTTCCACTTTGGCAACTCGGGCGATTTTGCCGACAACTACTTTAAGGGCAAGGTCGATGACGTGCGCGTGTACAACCGCGCGCTCAGCGCCACTGAAGCAAAAGCGCTCTACAACCAGACGGCCGGCACGCGCTACAACTCCTCGGCCAATACTCTAAGCAACGGCTCGACCCTAAAAAACGGCTTAGTAGGCTGGTGGACGTTCGACGGTTCGACTATTGGTACGACTATTCAGGACTCCTCAGGGCAAGGAAATAATGGATATGTTGCGGGCAGCTTGGCAACGTCAAGCATGAAAGTCGCAGGAAAACTGGGTCAAGCACTCCAATTCAACGGCACTAACAGCAAGGTAACGGTGGCCGCGAGCGCGTCGCTCAATTCGGGGAGCACCGTGAGCTTTGCCGCTTGGGTAAAGCCGGTCTCGTCCGCAAGCGGCACCTATGCGGTCGCCGCGTCGCGAAGCGGTTGTACCGGAAGTAATATTAATTGGCAGATGTATGAAAAATTGCAGGTCTCCTTTGGAGGCACTGGCGGCCCGTCGTTCATAGTGTATATCGGGGGAGTAGGGTACCTGGCGAATTCTTCAACCATACTCCCTATCAATCAGTGGGTGCATTTGGCGGGTACCTACGACGGGTCACTCATTTCCCTCTATGTGAACGGGGTCTTGACCTCGACCAGCACGGCCACCGGCGCTCGCGATACCAACAGTGTCCCTCTGTCGATGGGTATAGAGGCGTCGTGCACCAATTGGTTTAACGGTTCCATCGACGACGTGCGCGTTTACAACCGCGTACTCTCTGCGGCCGAGGTAAAACAGCTCTATCAAGAGGGGGGAGAGAAGGTCGCGCCTGCGACAACTCTGCAAAACGGCACGACTTTGGCCACTGGATTAATGGGATATTGGCCTTTTGACGGCTCAACTATTACGACCACGGTCCAGGACATATCGGGCAACGGCAACAACGGCTATGTTTCTGGTGCCGCAACTTCGTCGATGAAAGTAGCAGGGAAGTTAGGCCAGGCACTTCAGTTTAACGGCTCCTCAAGCTATGTTTCCGCTCCTGGCTCCAGTTTCAACCTCTATCCTATTACCGTCTCAGCATGGTTTAAGACGACGTACTCGGGCGCCGGCTCGGTAGGCATCGTCAATAAATATGTATCATCAAGCCTCAACGGTTATCAGCTGTTTATGTCGGGCGGTAATCTATGCGCGTGGTATTTCAAAAACAACACCGCTTCTGTCTATGACAGTACGGGATGCACCTTGAGCACCGCCGGCTACAATGATGGCAGGTGGCACCTGGCGACGTTTATAGTCGACTCAAGCGGCGGACGCCTCTATGTCGACGGCGTGCTCAAAGGCACGCAGGCATGGGTAGGCGCCACGCCCGGCGCAGATAACAATGGCTCGCAGGCCCTTTCGATAGGGACATACCCGGGCAGTACGCCGACACCCTATTTCCCCGGCTCCATTGACGAAGTCCGCATCTACAACCGCGCGCTTTCTGCCGCGGAGGCTGCCCAGCTCTACCAGATGGGGAAGTAAGCGAGTTGTCCAGCAATTGCAAGCGTTTTTTACAAAAAGATCCGCCTTTGTGGGGCGGATCTTGCTGCGCTGTGTACGGCTCATATAAGCCGGGGATAGTTGAGGCGGTAGACGCCGTAGCCGCGGGGGACAATGCCCTCGAGCATGTGTTCTTTGTGCTTCTCGCGCCGCATGCGCGTGAGCCCGCTGATGCCCGAGAGCACGAGGACCAGCAGCACGGCCGCGGTGACAAGGACCGCAAAGAAGATCATCGTCGGCGGATAGGCCCAAAAGGCCAGGCCCCAGGGCAGCACAGTGCCTCCAATGAGGAATAGTGCACCCTCATACCGCCTGATCCACTTTTTGACGCTTTTCATCAGTTCTTCCCTTCGGAGTTGTGGCGTGACGATTCTGTGCAAAAAATACCACAGATATGGGCGGTTATCCACAGACGCGGGTTTTTGCGGATACACAAATTTGGGTGTACTATCTCTAGCACAGGGGACATGTCGCAGACGCGACAGGTCCTTTTTTCGTTCTCCTCCTGTGTTAGAAGAGAAGCGAGAAGTAGGCGAGTAGCATGCTGACGATAACGCCGATGCCAACCACCCAGGCGAATATCTTGCTTATGCGGTCGCGGTTTTTGCCGAAGAGTCCAAACATAAAGTGATGCAAAAAGAGTAGCATATATGCACGATTTTAAAAAGCGCAATACAAAGGTCCACCACTCGCTCAAGTTCGGCTTTGCGCTGCTAGGAATGCTCGTGCTGGTGGGGCTTGCGGGCGTTGCTATCTCCTCCGCCTGGCATATGTACGGCACTTTTAACGAGGCGGTGACGGCGCGCCACAACGCCGAGGTGCAGCTGGCGTCGCTCCAGAGCGACATGTCGCGGGTGAGCGCCTCGGTTGCAGCGCTGGGCTCGCAGGAGGGCGTCGAGGCGCAGATGCGCGACCGCTTCGGCGTTGCCAAGCCCGGCGAGGGCGAGATAGAGATAGTGCGCAATCAGCCGACCTCCGACGTACAACCCGCTCCGCAAGAAAATATCTTCGTCCACGTGCTGCACTCGTTGTTTGTCTGGTAATTTTGATACAGTAGGGTGGTGAACAAGGCCACAGCCACGCTTCCGGCTATCGCTTTTTATATGCCGCGGTGGATGTACTGGCTCAACGCCTCGGACAGGGCATTTGCCAAAGAACTTGTAGCGGCGATTGCCGGCAGCGGACGGTATCGGCCGCTTACGATCCAGCTGCCGTCGCTGCGGCTCACCTCTGCCGCAGACACCAGAGCTTTTTGCGAGCGCAATAGCATTGTGCTGGTCGTGCAGCACGACTCGATGTTCTATTCCAACAAAGCGAGATACCGGCGGAATGTAGAGTGGCTGGAGGCGTGCGTCCCTTTTATAAACTCCACGAAGGCCCAGACTATCGGGCACAATAAAATAACTACCAAGCGGGTTTTGCGCGAGCGCGGCATACCGGTGCTCGACGAGCGGATCGTGCACTCCGTGCAAGAACTTGCTGCGGCGGTTGAAGACGGAACGTGGTACGTGCTGAAGCCGCCGCACCTGGGCGCTGGCCGCGGCGTCAAACTCATTACACGCGGGCAAGGCAAGCTGCTCGAGTATCAAAACGGAAAGTGGCGTGCGCTGCGCGCAAAAGATTTTGTTTATGACAGCATGATGCTGGAGCCGTACTTTAACGACGACGCGGAGGGCTTTGCGAGCCTGCGGTGCACCGTTATCGGAAGCGAGGTCGCAGAGGCGGTAAAACGGGTGAACGCAAAAAATATCACCTCTAATGTCTCAAGCGGCGGGCGGGCGCAAAAGGTAGAGCTGAGCCAGGTTCAAAAAGAGATGGCGGTCGCTGCCATGCGTGCCATCGGCGCCGAGTATGCCGGAGTCGATCTTTTAGTCTCAGGCAACAAGAGCGTGGTCGGAGAGATAAACATCGGCCCTTTTACGATATTCGGCAAGTATACCGGCGTGCCGGTAGGCCGGATCTTTGCGGACTACCTTATAAAGCGGTGCGATGGTGCGGGATGCGAGAATCGGACTCGCGCCTAATGCTTGGGAAGCACTCGTTCTGCCACTGAACTAATCCCGCAAAGCTGCTTTCAGTAAAACTTGACAGCCATGCTATAATAGAAGAAAAGCTTAATAACAACAATACTATGCAAAAGCACGTAACGATCTACAGCACTCCTACTTGTCACTTCTGCCACATGGCGAAGGATTTCTTTGCCGAGAAGGGCATCGAGTATACCGCCTATGACGTCGCCTCGGACGCCGCAAAGCGCGCGGAGATGATACAGCTCACCGGCCAGCTTGGCGTGCCGGTTATCGTGATAGACGGGGACATCACCGTCGGCTTTGAGCGCGGCCGCATCGCGCAAAAGCTCGGCATCGAGGCATAGGGTATTTGGTGCCACCAGCAGGAATCGAACCCACATCGTTCCCTTAGGACGGGACTGCTCTATCCATTGAGCTATGGCGGCGAGGCGCGTCATGCACAGGCTCCCCAAAAATGTAACATACTCGTGATAGTATTTCCTATATGGATCCGCAACAGCAGCAGATAGAAGAGCTCAAGCAACTGGTGCGCCAGAGCATCACCCTCGCCGAGGAGAACAACAAGATGCTCCATGGCATGCGCCGCAATGCCCGCATCAAAAGTATTTTCTGGTTTTTGATAGTTGTTCTGAGCTTTGGGTCTTCGGTCTGGGGCGTGTATTACTACGTTGTACCGCGTCTCCAGCAGGCACAGGGCCTCTATGAGAATGCGCAGTCGGCCTTTGGGCAGATACAGACGCTCCAGCAGAAGGTGCAGGGCTACCTCGCCAATCCTTCTACAACGACATCGTCGCACTAAGGACGGTGGACTAGGGTGCTTGGGGCCGGGATCGAACCGGCGACCCCCTCCTCTTCAGGGAGATGCTCTACCAACTGAGCTACCCAAGCAATAGGACGATTCTAGCAAATATAGGCGGTTTAAGAAACCCCGGACAATCCCGGGGTTCTTATTCTTTATTTAGTTTGATCTGACTTTGAGTTTAGCTTGGCGGCCTTTGTCCATCTTGGGGAGCCGTATGACGAGCAGGCCGTGCTTCTCGGTTGCTTCTGCCTCCTCGATCTCTACCTCCTGGGGCAGCACTATCGTGCGGCTAAACGAGCCCCAATACAATTCCTGGAAGAAAAAATCTCCTGATGCGCCTTCGGTGTGCCTTTCGCGCTTGCCGCGAATGGTCACCATGTCACGGGTGATAGAAACATCCAGATCCTCGGGCCGCACGCCCGCGATCATAGCTTTTATGACTATATGGGTCGGCGTCTGATAGACGTCTACCGAGAGCTCGCCCTCGGCAGGCTCCTCGGGCATCTCTGCCTCCGGCTTCATCTGTATCGTGGCCGAGCGCTTGTCGCTGCGTACCTGGGTAAGGCCCGAGCCGGTCTCCAAATCGTCGAATGTATACTCTTGGTCGGCGCCGGCGCTGCCGGTGAGCCAGTCAAATAAGGATTTTTTATCTCGTGCCATTGTATGTTTCTAGTAGATTGCTATATGGGAGGCTATGCGCTCAATTATAGCGCGGAGCCGGGCGTTTGACCCGCTCCGCCATGAGCAACACTACGATTATACCAAGCCAGATAACGAGGAAAATCCAGAACGTAGCGCCACTGCCACTCCCCAGTATAAAAAAATTAAACAAGGTATGCAACATAACGGCAAGGATAACTCCGCCAAGCGCCGCCAAGCGCCGGACCCGCGCGGGTTGATAAAAGGCGAGCGCCAGCATGACGCCGATCGTGGCAGAGGCGAGGATATGCAGCAGCGAAGCGCCGATAAAGCGGAGGTCTCCCGTGAGTATGGTCTGGAGGATGTTGCCCTGCTCAATCGGGTGGAGCAAAAAGAGCATGTTCTCGGCGGCAGAGAAGCCCAGCGCCGCCGTCACCAGGTAGATGATGGCATCCAGAGGCTCGTCAAAGACCTTTGCGCGCAGCGCTACCAGGTAGGCCGCGCCGAATTTAAGCGACTCCTCCGTCAGCGCCCACAAAAAGAGCACCAAAGGGCCGGTGGGAGCGTAGCCCCAGGAGATGGCAGACGCCTGAGCAAGCTTCTCGATTCCGAGCGCAAGTATGACAGACAGCATGCCGGCCAAAAAACAGAAGAATATGTAGCGTTTTGGCTCGGGCTCGCGGCGGTCCTCAAGGAGCCAGAAGGTGAGCCACAGCAAGGCGGGCAATACGCCGCCCAAAAATGCGATAAAAAGCACCGGCGTGAGCATGCGCTAATTATAGCGCCTATTTTATGGGCCAGGCTTCTACCATCAACAAGTCTTTTGTGTCGGGCATCGAGCTCCAGATCTCCTCGGTGATAAACGGCATGAAGGGGTGCAGCAGCTTGAGCGAGTCGCGCAAAATCTCCATAAGGATGCGCTTGCGCGACTGTATCTCCTGCGGCGTGCCCGTCTTGAGGATTGGTTTGCTTTCCTCGATCATGTCGGCGGCAAAGATATCCCACAGGTAGTGGTAGAGCTTTTCTGCGGCCATATAGATGCGGTACTCTTCCAGATCTTTTGTTATGTCCGCCGCGAGCGCCCTAAACTGCATGAGGCGCTCCTGGTCGCGCTCGGTCAGCTCGGCGTCCGTCTTGGCATCCTGCGCATTGTCAAAGACGAAGCGCGTGATGTTCCACAATTTATTGGCGAACAGCTTGTAGCCCTTCACCCGGGCCTCGTCGAACTTGATGTCGCTGCCGGCAGCGGCGCCGACAAGCAAAGACATGCGCAGCGCGTCGGTGCCGTACTTGTCGATCATGACCAGAGGATCGATGCCGTTATTGAGCGACTTGCTGAACTTCTTGCCGTCTTTGTCGCGCACAATGCCGTGCAGAAACACTGTTTTGAAGGGGAGCGCTCCGCGCAAAAATCCGCTCATAAGTATCATGCGCGCCACCCAAAAGAAAATGATCTCGTACCCCGGCGCCATCAGGCTGTTGGGGAAGTAGGTCTTGAGGTCGCTCGTCTCCTCTGGCCAGCCGAGCGTCGAGAGCGGCCACAGGGCAGAGGAGAACCACGTGTCGAGCGTGTCCGGGTCCTGCTCCCAGCCCTCGCCCTCGCCGGGCTTGCCGATGCTCGCCTCCTCGGTCCCGCGATACCACACGGGTATGCGATGGCCGAACCAGATCTGGCGCGAAATGCACCAGTCGCGCAGATTGTCTATCCAGTGGAAGTAGATCTTCTCAAAATGCTCGGGCATGATAGCAACGCCCTTATGCTCCACCGCAGCGCGCATTATTTTTTTGAGCGTGGTCGGCGTGCCCGGCAGAACCCCCGGGATGGCCGAGTGCGTGAGCGTAAATTCCTTGTTGACGTCCACGAACCACTGGAATTTGAGCTGCGGCTCTATCATCTCGCCGCCGCGCTCGTTGACCGACACATTGTGCGTATACTTTTCATCTACCTTCACGAGCAGCCCCTTTTCCTTGAGCTTCTCGACGATAAGCGGGCGCGCCTTTTTAATGTGCATGCCCTCAAACTCGCCCGCGATAGGGAGCAGTTTGCCCTTGGAGTCTATGACCGGCTCGAAGTCGAGGCCGTGGCGCTGCGCTATCTCAAAGTCCACACCGCTGTGGGCGGGGGTAATGGTCATCACTCCGCTGCCGAACTCCATGTCGCCGGCCTCGTCCTTGATAACGGTTGCGGTAATCGGCCCGTTGATCCATTCGAGCTCGATCTTCTGCCCATGCTTAAAATCCTTGTAGCGTTTGTCGTCCGGGTGCATCACGACGTACTTGTCGCCGAACTTCGTCTCGGGTCGCACGGTGCCGATGACGAACGGCCCGTACTTAAAGTAGTAAAAGGGGTCTACCTGCTCCTTGTGCTCGATCTCGTCGTCCGAGATGGTGGTCTGCATGCGCGGGTCCCAGTTGACGATGCGCTCGCCGCGGTAAATCAGGCCCGCGTCGAACATCCGTACGAATGCCTCGTTTACCGCCTTGAGGCGCTTGTCGTCCATCGTGTAGGCAAAGCGGCTCCAGTCGAGGCTTGAGCCCATGCGGCGCACTTGGTTGAGGATTATATTTTTGCTCTCCTCGGTAAATTTTTTGATGCGCTCCATCAGCTCGTCGCGGCCGATGTCGTAGCGGGTCTTGCCCTCCTCTTTATATAACGTGGTCTCTACCTTCGACTGCGTCGCAATAGCGGCCGAGTCGGTGCCGGGCACCCACAGCGCCTTGTAGCCCTGCATGCGCTTAAAGCGGATGTATGTGTCCTGGAGGCTGTCTTCGTACGCGTGGCCAAGGTGGAGCGTGCCGGTCACGTTGGGCGGGGGGAGGATAATGGAGAAGGTCTCGCTGCGGTCGCCTGGCAGATTGTCGGGGTTAAAGTAGCCAGAATCCTCCCATTTTTTGTAGATGGGGCCCTCAAAGGCATTGTGGTCGTAAGGCTTTAGAAACTTCTCGGGCATGGAGCCCAGTTTACGTTATTTTGCGCTCGAAATCGAGAGTTGGCCCATCGCGCGGATTTCTTCTTTTGTTTCGTCTTCAAGGCCAGAAAGTCGGCGGGCGAGGGCGGCTTCTCCAATCATTATCGCGTTGTCGCCTGTTATTGCGTGCTCGGGCAGGCGGAACTCAACTTCGGGGAACTCTTTTGCAACTACTGCGCCCAATTTTTCTCGCAGATAGCTATTTGCTGCGACGCCGCCGCCTATCACAAATGTTTTGGAACCGGTTTGCTCGAGCGCACGTAATGTTTTTGCAGTAAAAATATCTCCCACAGCGTCCTCAAACTCGCGCGCAAAATCGGCGATCTGCGCTGATGAGAGTGTTTGTATCCCGCCCGTATCGCGCAGCATATATAGCACCGCAGTCTTGAGGCCGGAGAATGATACGTCGCAGGTGTCTGTATTAATCATTGGGCGTGGCAATTTTAGGCTCGCAGCAAAAGTGCTATTCCCTCCCTGTAAGTCATCGAGGGGATGGTCGGTAATAGCACTTTTGCTGCGAGCCGCGGCTGCTAACTTGCTTATATGCGGGCCGCCGGGGTACGGGAGGCCGAGCATGCGCGCGACTTTGTCGAAGGCTTCGCCCACGGCGTCGTCGAGCGTCTCGCCGATGATTTCGTACTTGAACCATTCCTTCATCAAAACAAACTCCGTGTGCCCGCCTGAGATTAAAAGGCCGAGGACCGGGAACTCTACGTTTTCGATCTTCCCGTCTTTAACTAGGGATGAAATCAAGTGGCCCTCCATATGATTGGTCGGCAATAGCGGCACTTGCCACTCAGCCGCAAGCTTTTTCGAGAATTCAATACCGGTCCAGAGCGCGGGCTCAAGACCGGGCCCATGCGTGACCGCTATCACATCTACCTTTTCGTCCTTAAATTGTTCGAACAGCACCGGCAAGTTTTTTTGATGTTCGCGCTTGGCTAAATTTGGATACACACCGCCGTACTCCGCGTGGAGTTGCGCTTGCGAGAGCAGCGCATGTTTGAGCACTGTAAAAGTAAAACTATCGGCGGCCTTTTGCCCTTCAACAAGCGCTATCCCGGTCTCGTCGCACGAGGTCTCTATCGCAAGGACTTTCATTGGAATTCAAGCACCATTGGCAAGTGATCGGAAGCCGGCTCGTCGGGCACCGTGAAGTACTTTATTTTAATGTCCGGAGACACAAGCATATAGTCCGCAAACGGCATCTGGGCTTTTTTTGGGTAGAGGCTGCTGCGGGTCGTGGGTATGCGGTGGTCCTTGATGAGATTGCGCAGACCGCCGCGCTCTTCGAGCATTGAGAGGCTCTTGGTGTCGATATTGAGGTTGAAGTCGCCGCATAGAATCTTGCGGCCCTCGAATTGCTGCATCACTTCCAGTATCTTTTCGGATTGCTGTATGCGCTCCGGCATATCGTGCTTGCCGTCCTTGTGCCAGAACCCGTGGAAGTTAAAGACAGCGGGGAAGCCTTCTATTTGTGCAAATTGCACCAAGCGCGGCATCGTATACCAATTGCCCTCTTTTGCTTGGCTCAAATCGAGCCCATTTTTTTGTCCGTGGACGAACGTGCCTCCGTGCTTGAGAATTGTATGATCCTTGCGGACAAAGATGACGTTGCACAGCATAACGTCGTTCTCTATCGGCTCCCAGTTAAAGCCTTCTTGAAAGGGGGCATAGATGCTTTGGAAGTCAGGTAATACTTCTCCCAGGTCGCGCAGTAAATTGTGGCGATGCTTTTCATCCCTTGTTTGGATGCGCTCAGAGACCGCAACCTCTTGGAAGCAAAAAACATCGGTCGAGTCCGCCTGCTTTTCAACAAAGCTAAGCAATGGAGCGAGCTGCGTGCCGCCCCAGGTGTTTAGAGAAACGAGTTTCATGGTGCGCGGTAAGGGACTCGAACCCCTGGCCCTCCCCACGTCAAGGGGATGCTCTACCAACTGAGCTAACCGCGCGTCGAGGAAACGATAGCAAAAAATGCCGCCTTTGTCATTACGCCAAAACCGCGTACACCACGGTACGGTGGTCGTAAGCGTCCTGGTCGGGCTCCCATTGCCCGGCGCAGGTAATCAGGTTGAGCCGGGCCTTGTCGGCGCGGGTAAAAAGCTCTTGGAGCGGCACGTCCGCGGCGGCGTACGTTTCTACATCCTCGACGACAAAGTGCAGCTCCTCGCCGCTTTGCGCCTGCAGATAGATATCGTCGCCCGGCTTGAGGTCGCTGATATGCTTAAAGACCGCGTCGAGCCCAAAACCGTTGTCGACGTGGCCGTCGATAACCGCGCTCCCGACAACCCCCGGCAGTGTGCCATAGCGATACCAGCCGACATCAGTGTAGTTGCTCGGCACTGCCATATTGCCTGTCTTGCCGATGCCGACGTCCTGTATGTTGGTGTCTACGTTAATCGAGGGGATGGAGAGGCGCACAGGAACATCTTTTGCCGAGGCGATGACGGTCGGCGTGGAGCTGCCAGAAGAGGACGGAGGCGCCACTGCCGCCCCTTCCTCTTCCGGCGCATACCACACAGCATGCACCAGCACGAAGAGAAAGACTCCCGCAGCCGCGAGTGTTACGAGCCCCACCATTCCTGTCAGAAGTCTGCCTCGCATACTATGACGAACAGCGGATGCCATGTGCGGCATCCGCTGCCCTAAAAAATACTTAGGCTTTCGCCGAACGGTTGCTGAAGAATGCGACGCCAGCGACAACGATAATTGCCGCGATGGCGAGCACAACGAGATTGGTAACCATCTCGCCGCCCGCGCCGGTGTCAGGCGTGCCCGGCGTGCTTGTCGCCACAACCTGCGCGGAGGCTATGCCTGCCACTGTCCACGCCAAAAGCGTCGCGGTGCCTATCTGGAATGTTTTCTTCAAGAATGTCATAGATCAAATGATTAGGCTTCTAAACGCCTTCTGTTGCACGCTTGAGACTATACCTAAAATGGTATTAAGCTTGCATGAACGCCCTCAGCGCCGCCTCGGCAAGCGCGATATCGTCCGGGTACCCGACCGGCTGCCAAAAAGAGGCTTGCACTATTGACACCGGGTAGTCGCGCGCCAACGCGGTGATCATCCCGGGGATGCCGAGCTCACCTTTGGTTTCGCTTGGGGCATAGTTAAATATATTTTGTGTGAGCACGGCGACACCGGTGGAGATGAGGTTGGTCTCGGGGTGTTCGGGCTTTTCTATAATCGTGCGGAGCGTGTCGTCCGGGTTGAGTGATACGACGCCAAATCGCTCGGGAGCTTTGCTCTTTGCCACTAGGAGGCCATATGTATGCTGTGCCAATTCCTCCAAATCTGCTTTTGCCAAGAGGTCGTCGGCGAATGTGACAAGAAAGCGGTCTTTGAGATGCGGCCGGGCATACTCGAGCGCCGCGGCGGTGCCCTTCTTTTCGCCCTGCTCGAGATAGATAACTTTCTTGCCAAAGAACGTGTCGCCGCAATACTCGCGGATCTTTTCCTGCATATACTTTACGACTAGTATGATCTCCTCAACGTCGTCCGGCAGGGCACGTACAACGTGCTCGAGTATCGGCATACCGCCGACCAAGATCAAGGGCTTAGGCCGCTCGAGCGTCAGCGGCCGCATGCGCACCCCTTCTCCTGCGGCCAGAATGACTGCTTGCATATAAAAGTAGAACAAGTGTAAGGGTTTTTGAGTTTCTGGCAACTGCGTGCTTTTTGCCGAAATCGCATAAAAATGGTACTTTGATTGCTGTTCAAAGACCGCAATACTGGAGAGGTGGCTGAGTGGTCGAAGGCACCGGTTTCGAAAACCGGCATCCGGGAAACTGGATCGAGAGTTCGAATCTCTCCCTCTCCGCAAGCTCGCGCAACTAGTGCGCGAGAAAGAGGCCCTATCGTCTAACGGTTAGGACGCCGGCTTTTCAAGCCGTTAATCCGGGTTCGATTCCCGGTAGGGTCATGAGTTTTGGTAAGGTAGGATATAGATATCCGTCTATATGCTTATGACACTATTTGCACATATCGGGGCATTTATGGCCATACCGTTTTTGGCCTTTTCTGCCTGGTTTGGCGGGGGAGCGCACATGCATCAATGGCCCACTCACTATCCGCCTATAGCGACCTCGACACCTCCTGTAGCTACTACCACGCCGCCGGTGCATACTCCGCCGCATACGCAAGCTGCGGTTACGCTCTACTCTGTTTCAAAAACAAGCGGCATTGCCGTTGGTGACACGATAACAATCACCGGCTCCGGCTTTACAAACGACAATACAATCCTGCTTGATGGCATGGTCGCGGCAAAAAATGTTCCGATCACGTCGTCTATAGCGATTGCATGTACGACCGATCCGTCCTGCAAGGGAGGCATCCATCAAACGCTCATATTTACTATTCCGTCCTCGATTGGTCCCGATTGCAAAGCGGGGCAGATGTGCCCGATGTACATGCGCCTGCTCACTAGTGGCACGTACAATCTCGCAGTAGAGAACGAAAACGGCACGAGCAACACTATTGCAGTTTCTATCGTTGGTACGGCGGGTATTCAGTAATCTGGAGGCTTCATACTCATAGTCTGGCGCGTTTTCCCGCCGTCCTGTATCGTTAGTGCCTGCCCCCTATGAGCTATATCAAACGGGTCTTTTTTTATGTATCGATCGCCATCGAGTGGTGCGCCTACGTGGCGCGCTATTGGCTCTTGCATACGTTTGGCAGCCAGGAGGATGTCAAAGGCGTACGCGTAATACTGATGCGCGACGGCCGAGTGGTCTTGATCCGCCATTGGTTTAGTCCGGGCATCTGGACACTCCCCGGCGGCGGCATCCACAAAAATGAGACTCCCAACGAAGCGGGAAAGCGCGAGATACGCGAAGAAATAGGGTATACCATACGCACTTTTGGCGGGGCGGTGGGCGTGTATCAAGGCCGCATGGGACGCAAGGATTCCGTAATTGTGCTCTATACCGATGATTTTGAAGGCAGCATGCGCTTTGTGCCGAATATGGAGGTGATGGATCGCGGACTGTTTGAAGTAGAACATCTGCCGCTCGATATTTCTCCGGCAAATCGCCGCCGTATACAAGCGTACGCGGCGGGTGTGCGCAACGAGCACGGAGTTTGGTAAAAAGAATCCCCGCGCTCACTTTGAGCGCGGGGCACTGATATGTTAGGCGATGTCGAGATAGAGGCCTGTGGAGTGCGGGTCGCCTTCGACGCGGATGCGGTCTCCGAAGTTGGTCCTGCACCAATCCCGCAGCGAGTCCACGAATGCGCGGTTTGGATGTGCCTTTTGCAGAAAGATAGCGAGTTCCGCCGATATGTCCCGCAGGTATATCCGCGAGTCCAAGGCGCGGGCTTTGAGCGTCTCGGCAATGTAGCCGAAGATTGAGCTGCCATGCTGCTCAAGCAGCTGCTCCAACTGCGTTTTCTCTTCCCGATAGGAAGGGAGTCGCTGCACGTCAGGGGACTCTGCTCTCGCTGCAGCCCAGGCCTTGAGCGCCCGTCTCACGTCGGCGGCGCCGTACTCAGTCTGTTTTGCTGTCACACTATAACTCCTTTGTTGCGACCATTTCCGTCTATAGGTATAAAATAAAATCGGCCTTGGGTCAACGCTAGCGCTTCATCCTGAGCCAGTAGTAGATGTCCTCGAGCGCTTTTACCGCGTCGCCTGCGGCAATATTATTTTGATGATACAGCTCATCGGTGCAATCCCCTGCGGCCCACACGCCGTCCTGTGAGGTGTGCTGGTTCTTTGCATCCACCTTCACGCGATCGTATTCGTCGAGCTCGACGATATCTTTGACCCAGTCGGTCGAGGGAAGCATGCCTATCTCGACAAAGATGCCGCTGACCGGGAGCTCCTGCGTCTCGTTTGTCTTTGTGTTTTGCACGACGAGGCCGGAAACGAAATTGGAGCCTTTGATTTCGGTTGGCACCGTGTACTGGAGCGTTTTCATGTTGGGGTGCGCCAATACTGCCTCTACGGTAGCCGCGTCAGCTTTGGAAAAGTCGCTGCGTGATATGAGAGTGACGCTCTTGCAGTAAGCCAACAGTTGAGCTGCGGTCTCGAACCCGGCATTGCCACCGCCGATAACCACCGCGTCCTGGCCAGCGAACAAGGGCCCGTCGCACGAGGCGCAATAGGTAAGGCCTTTGTTCTCGAACTGGGCTGCGGTGGGGACTGCCAGCTTGCGGCGCATGCCGCCGGTGGCAACAAGGAGAGCTTTTGCCTCATAGGAGCCCTTGCCGGTCGTTATAGAAAATCCGCCCTCGATCTTTTGCGCTTTTTGCGCGCGCTCACCCAGGTGGACGTCGACGACATCCGCCGCGTACGCATGCAGGTGCATCTCGAGCTGTTTGGCGAGCCCCATGCCGCTGATGTGCTGCGTGCCTATCCAGTTTTGTATATCGACGGAGTCCATGCTCTGCCCGCCGATCGTCTCCGCGATAAAAATAGTCTTGAGCTTTTTGCGCGCCGCATACACGCCGGCCGCAACGCCCGCAGGGCCGCCGCCGACAATAGCAAGGTCGTACATCCTTCTATATTACTTTATTTTCGGTCGGCGGAGAAACGAAGGCACGGCACCCCAGTCGTCTTCTTCTTTGTCTTCGGGCTTGGGTTTGGTGTTGGAATCCATTTTTTCGTCCTTGATAGGCATGGCCGGGGTGTTGTAGATCTTGCCGAGCGGCTGCTCAGCATCCTTGTCCTTCTCGCGTGAGAAGTTAAAGAGCGGCGTGCCGCGCGGAGATATGCCTGCGGCGGGGAAGCCGGTCGCTATAACGGTGACGCGGATCTCGTTCTTTTTGAGCTTATCATCCTTGATAGCGCCGAAGATGATCTTGGCGTTCGGGTCTACCGACTCGGTGATTATTTTTGCCGCCTCGTGCACCTCTACCATGCCGAGGTCCTCGCCTCCGGCGATCGCGAACAAGACGCCTTTTGCGCCGTTGATGGAAAGCTCAAGGAGCGGAGACGATACCGCCGCGTGCGCCGCGGCTTGCGCGCGATTCTCGCCCGAGGCCACGCCGATCCCCATTAAGGCCGAGCCCGAGTTCTCCATGACCGCGCGCACGTCGGCAAAGTCGACGTTGATGATGCCTGGGTTGGTGATGAGGTCGGATATGCCCTCGACTGCCTGCTTGAGCACATCGTCGCACATGGCAAAGGCCTCCTTGAGCGTCGTCTCTTTGGCAACTGTCGCCAGCAGGCGGTCGTTGGGGATGACGATAAGCGCGTCAACCTCTTTTCTGAGTTCGTCGAGCCCTTGCTCGGCCAAGCGCAAACGCTGCGCGCCCTCGAACGAGAATGGCTTGGTGACTACGGCAACCGTGAGCGCGCCGGATTCCTTGGCTGTTTTTGCAACGACCGGCGCTGCGCCCGTGCCCGTGCCGCCGCCCATGCCGCCAGCGACAAACACCATGTCGGAGCCCTTCATCGCCTGCTGCAATTCCTCTTTTGTTTCGTCGGCTGCGCGCTTGCCCAGCTCCGGGTTCATGCCGGTGCCCAGGCCGCGCGTGAGATTCTTGCCGATGTGTATCTTCTTTTTCGCCATCGAATGATGGAGATCCTGCGCGTCGGTGTTGACTGCGATAAAGTCGACGCCGCGCACTTTTGCCTCAACCATGTGATTGACCGCATTATTGCCGGAGCCGCCTACACCGATGACGCGGATCCGTGCGAATGCTTCTACATCTGGTTGTACTTGGGGCATATGGATGTGATTGTGGGTGATAAGTTTGGCGCACCGTATACCCGCGCACTACAGTATCGCGCAAGGATTCCTCCTTGCACGGACATGCTCATGAGCGACTATAGAAGAACAGTGCTAGAAGTATAGCACTCCTATATATAATGCAAACCCCGCCTTAGGAGCGAGGAAAGTTTGACTTTTTAACCTTTTGTATCAGAGCAATTTATTTTCCGTCGTCGATAAAAAGCTCATATCCACCCAGCACTATCATGCTGCTCAAGAGTATCCAAAATATAAATTCTTCAAGAGGGAAAGTAATGGAATCTATTTGTATAAGACCCACATACTGGCCCGGGAAGTCCCACTGACCCAGGGAGCGACCGACAATCTCATAGATGAGATATAGTGGAACAAAATATACCGCAGCCTTAAGAAGTTTAGGAAGCAAAAATGGTCTCGCATAGAGCAAATATATAAAAGGGGGAATCGTTCCTAACCCTAAAACAAAATAAGAATAGGTAATGTGTAGGTAAGCAGGCGCCACAAGCTGCAGTCCCAGTACTATCCCGATAAACACTAGGCCCAAGCCCGCAACATACCAAACCTTTTTTGAAACTACGTCGCGGCGATCATGTTCAAGCATGTGCTCGTAAAAAAGTACAAGAAGCAAAACCCAAAGCGAAGTCCATATAATCGCATCTGCACTTACAACGCCTAAAATCCTATGTGGAAATAGAAGCTGGGAATCTTTCCAAGCCCACGCGCCGTTTAGCTCGGCCAAATAATCCATCAAAAAACAGTACAAGATGCCGAAGACGACCACGGCCGCAAAAGCCTCTTTCTTTTTTGGTTTTGTTTTAAAAAGTAGATATATACATGGAAGTCCAAGAAAAAGGAACGCAGAAGTGAGAAAGGTTGCCTGCAACAAATAACTTGCGATCACCGCTACACCTCCTAATAACACCAAGGTCCAGAAATCTTTAGCGCGGTTTTTATAGATCCACATGTTTTACGGGAGGAACTTCTGGAGCCAGCGGACGAGCATCCTGAGAGCGTCACGCATACCCGCGCCCGAGGTCATCTCGGCGTCTTCGCCTTGATTAAAGCCCCAGATAGTCAATCCGTACGCCACGGCCCACGAACCATCCTTAAGGTGCACCTTTGAGCCGACACCCTCGGAGAGCGAGGCGACGCGCGATGGGAGCCTGAGCACCGCCTTGGCCAAATCGGAGATGGTCTGCACGGATGATCCGCCGCCGGTGAGCACGACGCCCGCCGGAAGCAATTCGTTTTTGCCGATCTTTTTGAGCTGCGCTTCGACGAGCTTGAACATGTCCGATACGCGGCGCGAAATGAGGTCGTCGATTTTGCGCTGCGGGAACGGGGCTCCCAATACCGCGCCCTGCTTGAGCTGCTCGGCTTCTTCGGGGCTGATGCGTAGACCGAGCGCGATGTCATGCGTGATGTCCGCGGCGCCGACAGGGAACACGCGCATGGAGATGGGGATACCGTCCTCGAACACGATTATCGAAAGCGTCTCGGAGCCGATGTTGGCCAGCACGCAGCCGACCCGCTTCTGCATTTTAGAAAGCGCGACGAAACTCGCGGCCAGCGGCGAGGCTGCGACATCTTCCACCTCGACGCCCGCGTTCTCGACCGCGGCGACGAGGTCGTTCACGTGGCGCTCGAGGCAGGTGATAAAAAGCGTCTCGGCGGAAAGGCGCATGCCCTTCATCCCCACGGGGCTGCGGCCCATCACGCGCACGCCGTCAACCGAGTAGCGCAGCGGTATCGTGTGGAGCACTTTGCGATTGAGGAGCGCCGCCGGCGAGAGCGCACCCTCTGCTGCTGAAAGCACGCGCGCGGTGTCGCGATAGGTTATCTCGGAATCGCCTCGCTCAACGACCGTCTCGCCGCGCGAGAAAGCTTCGTCGAGCCCCACGCCGCCGATGCCGATGTAAGCGCGCTTTACCTTTACTTGAGCGGCTTTGGAGGCTTGGCTGAGCGCCGCCGCGATCGAGCGCGAGACTTCGGTGATCGAAATGATATAGCCCTGCTTCATGCCGCGGCTCTCCGCATAGCCAGTGCCGAGTATCTTGGGTG
>Ga0265314_10002599_pt1 | contig 18264 bp, 15 predicted proteins | sample 4126metaG_FD_203106 | JGI IMG/M metagenome (GOLD analysis project Ga0265314, IMG submission 203106) | Rhizosphere microbial communities from Carex aquatilis grown in University of Washington, Seatle, WA, United States - 4-1-26 metaG | ecosystem: Host-associated > Plants > Roots > Rhizosphere >... | reverse complement strand
GATGCCGATGTTCGACTGCAGCCAGGAGCCGGTGAAGAAGTAGGTCCAGTCGCCACTCGATCCAAGGACATCGCCGCCGATCTCGCGATGTCCGCGCGAACCGAGGGTCGCGTTGATCGTGCCTGAAACGCCTTGCTCGACGCTGGGAGTATGGATGTCGACGACGCCGGCCGTGCGATAGCCGTACTGCGGAGGGAGCGCGCCTGTGATCAGGTTCACCTGACCCGCGATGCGCGTGTCGAGGATCTGCCCGAAGCCGGTGATGGCCTCGGGGATCAGCAGGTGGTTGATGCGATATTGCAGGTTCGAGTGATCGCCGCGGATGTGCAGCTGGCCGTACGAATCCTGCGCAACGCCCGGTGCCTGGAGCAGCACCTGGTTGAGCGGCGTGCTGCTGCCCAGCGGGAGGTTGTCGATGTCTTGCTGAGAGAAGCGATAGATGCTGCTGCCCGTCTCGGGCGAGAGTTGATTGCGCGCGGCGTCGAGACGGCTCGCGGTGCCCGTCACGGTGACCGCGTCGAGCTGGACGCCGGGCGCTGGTTTGTCGTCGTCGGCCGCACGTGCCGAAGGGGATACGAAAGATGCCACGGCCGCAGCCACGGCGCACAGCTTCATGCTGTTGCTGTTCATGAAAACTCCTGATGAGAAAAGCGAACATGCGCACGCCGCCGAATGGCGAGCGCGCGAGGCGTTTGCGGATCAGGAAAGAGAGGGTGGTGCGCGGCTGAGGTAGGCGCCGAAAGGTTCCGTCGTGTGCCAGACAGGCACCGCGTCGGCAACGGCATCGGTGGAAGGCTTCTGCGCAGTGAACGCGACGGGCGACGGTGCGGGCGCGTTGTCGAAGCCGGCGAACGACAGGCACTTGATGCACGTGTCGTGCAGCGGCGATCCGGTCGACTTGCCCGCAACGGCATCCGTGCCGTGCTGCAGCTCATGCAGCACCGCTTGCTGTTGTGCAAACACCAGCAGGAGTGCGAGCAAGCCGCGTGCAATGAAGGCGCGAACCATCATGAGTGCGGGCGATAGTACATCAGGCCACGTGCTGCGCAGAGTAAGATTCCCGCGCAATGACCCGGCGATTGCTTCTTGCCCTGCTGCTTGCATTCGTGCTCCCTCTTGCCCAAGTGGCGGCGGCAGCGCACGAGGTCTCGCACGTGCAGGGATCCAAGGATCAATCGGCTCCGGTTGCCGTGCATTGCGACCTGTGCGCCGTCGCCGCCGCTGTCAGTGGCGGCGCCGCGCCTTCTGCGAACGCCGCTGTCGCACCGCCCACGATCACCGCCGGGGCCGCTTCTGCTTCGCGTGACCTGATTCCTCCGACAAGCGAAAGCGCCGCGCCCTTCGAGTCCCGCGCGCCTCCTTTCCCACGCTGATCTGCCGATCCCGAACGCGGCGCCGCAAGGCGCGGCGCATTCGACGCCAGTTTGCAGGAAAGGAATCCAGTTCATGAGATCACTTGTTGCGGCCGCATGCGCGTTGACATGCGCGGCCGCCTTCGTGTCGGTCCCCGCGCATGCGCAAAGCGCCACCGACATCCAGTCATTGCGCGACGAGATCAGGCAAATGCGCGATCAATACGAAGCACGCATCCGCGCGCTCGAATCGAAGCTCGAAGCGGTGCAGGCTGTTCCGGTTGCACCTGCACCCGTTGTTGCTCCACCGCCGGTCGAAGCCGCAGCCGCGCCCGCAAGCCCGCAAGGCGCAACGGGCAACGGCTTCAATCCTGCGGCGTCGCTGATCCTGTCGGGCCTCGCATCGCGCACAAGCCGCGACCCGTCGACCTATCGCATCAGCGGCTTCCCGTTGCCGCCCAATGCGGACATCGGGCCCGGCACGCGCGGCTTCAGCCTTGCGGAATCGGAGCTGGGCTTGAGCGCCAGCGTCGATCCGTGGTTCAGCGGGCAAGCGGCAATCAGCTTCCACGCGGACAACAGCGTATCGGTCGAAGAAGCGTTCATCCAGACCACATCGCTCGGCAACGGGCTCACGGTGAAGGCCGGGCGCTACTTCTCGTCGATCGGCTACCTCAACTCGCAACACTCGCATGTGTGGGACTTCGTCGATGCGCCGCTTGTTTATCAGGCGATGCTCGGCGGGCAATTCGCGGACGATGGCGTGCAGGTTGCGTGGCTCGCGCCGACGGACACATTCATCGAAGTGCGCGCAGAGGCCGGCCGCGGCCGTTCGTATCCGGGATCGGATTCGTCGCGCAACGGTGCGGGCGCAACTGCACTTGCGCTGCACACCGGCGGCGACATCGGCGACGACTCGAGCTGGCGCGCCGGCACTTCGCTGCTCAATGCAAAGGCGACGGACCAGCAGGTGATCGGGCTCGACCCGGCGCTCGCGCCTCGCCTCGATGCGTTCAGCGGGCGCACTCGTGTGTGGATCGCCGACGCAGTGTGGAAGTGGGCGCCCAACGGAAACGCGACGCGCACGAACTTCAAGCTGCAAGGCGAATACCTGCGCAGCACGCGCGATGGAACGATGGTGGCCGATGCCGAAGCGCTGCCAGTCGCAGGCCCCTATCGCGCGCAGCAATCGGGCTGGTATGTGCAAGGCGTCTATCAATTCATGCGCGGCTGGCGCGTGGGCCTGCGCACCGAACGGCTCGACCCCGGCACGCCCGACTACGGCGCCAACGCATCGCTCTATGCGCTCGACACGGGGCATCCGAGCAAGAACAGCGTCATGCTCGACTGGAGCCCGAGCGAGTTCTCGCGCGTGCGGCTGCAGTTCGCACAAGACCGCTCGCGCCCCGGCGCGCCCGACAACCAATGGTTCCTCCAATACATGATGAGCCTGGGCGCCCACGGCGCGCACAGCTTCTGAAAGAACACTCCATGAACAAGATTCATCGAATCCTCCTTGCGATCGCAGCGCTGCTTGCGCTTGCAGCACCGGCGCACGCGGCATTGCGCGTGTTCGCATGCGAGCCCGAATGGGGCGCGCTGACGCAAGCGATCGGCGGCAGCCTGGTTGACGTCACCGTTGCCACGAGCGCGTTGCAGGATCCGCATCAAATTCAAGCCAAGCCGAGCCTCATCGCGCGCATGCGCAATGCGGACCTCGTCGTGTGCACGGGTGCGGAACTGGAGATCGGCTGGCTGCCCGTGCTGATGCAGCAATCGGGCAATGCGAAGGTGCAGCCGGGCCAGCCTGGCTACTTCGAGGCATCGCACAGCGTGCGCATGCTGGAGCTTCCGTCCAGCGTCGATCGCTCGCAGGGCGACGTGCACGCCGCGGGCAATCCGCACATCCAGACCGATCCGCGCAACATCGCCCTCGTTGCGGCAGCACTCACCGCGCGGCTTGCACAAGTCGACGGCGCGCATGCGGCGGAATACCAGCAGCGCGGCGCCGACTTCTCGCAGAAGTGGCAACAGGCCATTGCGAAGTGGACGGCGCAGGCCGCACCGCTGAAGGGTGTGCCCGTCGTGTCGCAGCACAAGGGCTTCGCATATCTCTACGACTGGCTCGGCATCAAGGAAGTCGCAGTGCTGGAACCGAAGCCCGGCGTGGAGCCGAGCGCGTCGCATTTGCAGAACGTGCTCGCTACGCTCAAGGCCACGCCTGCTCGCATGGTGATCTACGCGGCGTATCAGGACTCGCGCCCGTCTGACTGGATGGCGCAGAACGCAAGCATTCCCGCGGTGAAAATTCCATTCACGGTTGGCGGCACCGATCAAGCGAAGGATCTTTATTCGCTCTACGACGACACGGTCGCGCGGCTGCTTGCAGCGGCCAATCACAAATGAACTGGGCCGCACTCGACTGGACCATCCTCGGCCCCGCGCTGATCGCGGGCCTGCTTGTGCTCGCGACGCATGTGCCGCTCGGCATGGAAGTGCTCGATCGCGGCATCGTCTTCATCGACCTTGCGATCGCGCAGATCGCCGGGCTCGGCGTGATCGTCGCAATGGCGATCGGCCTGCCCGAAAGCGGCGTGTGGACGCAGGCCGCAGCCGTGATCGCGGCGCTGCTCGGCGCGCTGCTGCTCACATGGACCGAGCGCAAAGCGCCGCGCGAACAGGAGGCGCTGATCGGCGTGCTGTTCGTGCTTGCGTCGTGCGTGGGCATCGTGCTGCTCTCGAGCAACCCGCACGGCGGCGAACACCTGAAGGACTTGCTCGTCGGGCAGATTCTCTGGGTGAACAATACGCAGCTCGCGTGGCTTGCGGGCATCACGGCCGTGCTTCTCGTCGCGATTCACAGCGGGCTTGTGCAGCGGCTCGGGCGCTTCGGGTTCTACGGCGCGTTCGCGATCGCGGTCACGGCATCCGTGCAACTCGTCGGCGTGTATCTCGTTTTCTCGAGCCTGATCGTGCCGGCGCTTGCGACAAGGTTCGGCGCGACGAAACATCGCAAGCTCACGGCGTATGGGATCGGCGCGATCGGCTATGCGCTGGGGCTTGCGCTGTCGGCTCTGTTCGATCTGCCGTCGGGCGCGATCGTCGTGTGCGTGCTTGCGGGCGTGGGCCTGCTCTACGCGGTGACCCGCCCACGATGAAGAGCACGGCCCCTCGCCTCGCCCTCGCGGAGGAGCCACGCGGCTTCGGCTGGATCGACGCGCTGGTGCTGCTGGCGGTGATGGGGCTGCTGTGGAGCGTGATGCACTTCGGCCGCGGGATGCTGGTGCACTTCAACCCGGCGAGCGAGCCGCCGCTGGACACGTCGCCGCATCTCATTCCCTACTATGCGGGCCGCACGCTCCTGCGCATGTGGATCGCATTCGGGTTCTCGCTGGTGTTCGCGGTCGGCGCGGGCTATCTCGCGGCGAAGAACCGCATCGCGCGCGCCATCATCGTGCCGGCGCTGGACGTGCTGCAGTCGGTGCCGGTGCTGGGCTTCCTGTCGGCAACGGTCACAGGTTTCATGGCGCTGTTTCCAGGCAGCCTGCTCGGTGTGGAGTGCGCCGCGATCTTTGCCATCTTCACCGGCCAGGTCTGGAACATGGCGTTCGGCTTTTATCACTCGATGGTGACGATCCCCGAGGACATGCAGGAAGCCGCGTCCACCTACGGCCTCACGCGCTGGCAGCGGTTCAGGACAGTGGAGCTGCCGGCATCGGCGCACAGCCTGATCTGGAATTCCATGATGTCGTTCGGCGGCGGCTGGTTCTTCGTTGCGCAAAGCGAAGCGATCAGCGTGATGAACAAGGACATCAAGTTGCCCGGGCTGGGCTCGTACATGGCACAAGCGATCGAGAGCGGCGACCACCGCGCCGCGACGTTCGCGATCATCGCGATGCTGGTCATCATCCTTGCGAGCGACCAGCTTGTCTGGCGGCCGCTCCTGGCATGGGCCGACAAGTTCAAGGTCGAACTGACGGGGTCGGCGGCGCCGGCGACATCGTGGGTCTACGACTTGCTGCGCGGCGCGTATGTATTCGACTGGCTGCGTGAGCACGTGCGACAGCCGCTTCAGGATCGATTGGGCAAAGTGATTGCCGCAAGCACCGCCGGCAGCACCGGCACAAATGAAAAGGCTTGGCATCGTTGGGCGTTGAGGGCGGTGGCCGCCGTCCTGTGCGTCTGGTTGGCGTGGCAGGTCCTGAGCGGGCTCATCGCCGCCATCGCGGCGCTGCACGGCGCGCTGACACCGGCGATCGTCGGTCACATCTTCTGGCTGGGCTTCCTGACGCTGCTGCGTGTATTGGCCATGACAGTTCTGGCGACCCTGATCTGGACGCCGATCGGCGTGTGGATCGGCACGCATCCCCGTGTTGCACGTTTCGCGCAGCCGCTCGCGCAGATCGGTGCTTCCTTCCCGGTCAACATGACATTCCCGATCGTCGTCGGTTTTTTCGTCGCCGCGCATGTCGCCATGAACTGGGGCAGCATCCTGCTCATCGCCATGGGCACGCAGTGGTACATCCTGTTCAACGTGATTGCCGGCGCGATGGCGATCCCGAACGACCTGAAGGAAGCGGCGCAAACCTACGGCCTGAGGCGATGGGACTTGTGGCGCACGCTGATCCTGCCGGCCATCTTTCCTTACTGGGTGACGGGCGCTTGCACCGCCGCCGGCGGCGCATGGAACGCCAGCATCGTGGCCGAGCTCGCGACCTGGGGCGACACCACGCTCAAAGCCGACGGCCTGGGTGCATACATCGCCGATGTCACGAAAACGGGCGAAACACCGCTCATCATCACGAGCATCGCGGTCATGTCGCTGTTCGTGCTTGTGACGAATAAACTGGTCTGGCGGCGCCTGTACGCGTACGCCGAAAGACGCTTTCGCCTGGATTGACCATGACGCCGAATACGACACCGCCCGCCGAAAAGCGGGCCGCGCTCGCCGAGCTTTGCGCCGTCACCAAGACGTTCACCACCGACGGCGGCCACGAACTCAAGGTGCTGGAGAACATCGACCTGGCCGTGCACGAAGGCGAACTCGTTGCGTTGCTCGGGCAATCGGGCTCGGGCAAGTCCACCGCATTGCGCTGCCTCACGGGGTTGATCGAACCCACATCAGGGCGCGTGCAGGCGAGCGGGCGTCCGTTGCACGGCATCAACCGCGATGCGTCGATCGTGTTCCAGACGTTCGCGCTCTATCCGTGGCTCACGGTCGAACAGAATGTGGCGGTGGGGCTGATGGCGAAGAACGCCAGCCGCGCCGAGCGCGACGAAGCCGTGGACCATGCGATCGATCTGATCGGCCTGGGCAACTACCACAACGCTTACCCACGCGAGCTGTCGGGCGGCATGCGCCAACGCGTGGGCATCGCGCGTGCGCTCGTTTCGCAACCAAAGCTTCTGTGTCTGGATGAGGCGTTCAGCGCGCTCGATGTTCTGACGGCGGAAAACCTGCGCCAGGAACTCATCAGCCTGTGGCGCAGCGCGGAGCGCGGTCCGAAGTCGATCTTCATGGTCACACACAACATCGAGGAAGCCGTGGAGATGGCCACTCGCATCGTGGTGCTGTTTCCGCGCCCGGGGCGGCTCGGCCTCGTTCTGGAGAACTCGCTGCCGTATCCGCGTGACAGCCGCAGCGCGGAGTTCCGCCGCCTCGTCAGCATCATCCACGAAGGCATCACGAAGATGGCGCTGCCCGACCTCCCGCCGGAAGTGCCGGTGCCCGGCGCGCCGGTCTCTCGCGCACGCAGCCGCATGGAATCCATCCCGCTCGTGCCGGTCGGTCAAATCCTGGGCTTGCTCAGCATCCTTCATGACTCGCCGGACCTGTGCAACATCTACGACATCTCCGACGAGATCGGGCGCGAATTCGGCGAGACGATCGCGATCGTCAAGGCCGCCGAGATTCTCGAATTCATCGACACGCCGAAAGACGAGGCCCGGCTCACCGATCTCGGGCGCCGCTTCATCGCCGCCGATCGGCTGGGCCGCCGCGCGATCTTCGCCGAGCAGGTCTTCAAGCTGCGCCTGTTCCACATCATCATCGCGCTGCTCAATGAGTACGAGCAGATCGAAGCCGAGCGCGTCATCAAGGACATCGCCATCGCGCTGCCCTACGACAATCCCGAAAAGGTGTTCGAGACGATGATTGCGTGGGGCCGCTATGCGGGCCTCATGGACCACAACGCGAACACCGGCATGGTGTTCGTGCCGCAGGATGACGAAGAGGCCGAGGCGGCGAGTGCGCCCTGATGCGCCGCACTAATCCGTCGAAAGCTCGCGGAACGTCTTCCTGAACTTCGCGACTTTCGGCGCGGCCACTGCGAGGCAGTAGCCCTGATAAGGATTCTTCGCGAAGAAGTCCTGGTGGTACGCCTCCGCCGCGTGATAGTTCTCCAGCGGCTTCACTTCGGTGACGATTTTGCTGTCGAAGGCCTTCTCATCCGTGAGCTCGCGGATGATTTTTTCGGCTTCTTCCTTTTGTTCGGGCGTCGTGTAGTAGATGCCGCCGCGATATTGCGTGCCGGCGTCGTTGCCCTGGCGATTGAGCTGCGTCGGGTCGTGGATGACAAAAAAGATCTCGAGGATCTGCCGCGTCGTGATCTGCGACGGGTCGTATTCAAGCTTCACGACTTCGGCATGGCCGGTCGTGCCCGTGCACACGTCTTCATAGCTCGGGTTCTGCGTTTGCCCGTTGCTGTAGCCGGATTCGACGTCGGTGACGCCGCGAACCTTGACGTACACCGCTTCGGTACACCAGAAGCAGCCGCCGCCCAGGGCGATGGTTTGGAGTGTTTGCATTTCGTTCGTGCTCATATCGTCACTGTAGTCGCGCGGGGCTGCCCTCTTCTTACTTGACCCGGTTGAGCTGGCTGGTTACATTACTAACCAGTCAGTCAGTAATTTCCCGCCGCCTATGACGTTGCCCAAGTTCATCTCCGCTCGCCACGACGACACGCAAGCCAAGCGCGAGCGCCGCAAGGAAGCGCGCCCCGGCGAGCTGCTCGATGCCGCGCTCGATCTCTTCGTAGAAAAAGGATTCGCCGCCACACGCGCCGAAGAAGTCGCCGCACGCGCAGGTGTGTCGAAGGGCACGCTCTTTCTTTACTTCCCGAGCAAGGAAGAACTCTTCAAGGCCGTCGTGCGCGAAAACATTTCGGGCCGCTTCGGTGAATGGAACGAAGAGTTCGAAACCTTCGAAGGCAGCACCGCCGACCTGGTGCGCCACTGCTTCCAGGTCTGGTGGGAACGCATCGGCGCAACGCGCGCATCGGGCATCACCAAACTCATCATCAGCGAAGCGCGCAATTTTCCCGACATCGCGGCCTTCTATCACAAGGAAGTGATCGCGCCCGCCGACGAGCTGCTCGGACGCATCATCCAGCGCGGAATCGATCGCGGCGAGTTCGACGTGCAAGACGTCGAATACGCGAAGTTTTCCATCATCGCGCCGATGGTCTATCTGATCATGATGAAGCACTCGATCGGCGCGTGCATGCCGGCGTCGCACCAGATCGACCCGGCGCGCTACATCCAATCCCAAGTCGAAACGATGTTGCACGGAATGATCAAGCGCACAGGCGCGGCGAAAGGCAAGCGATGACGCGCCGCAGGCAGATCGCGATCTTCATCGCGGTGCTCGTCATAGCGATTGCGTTCGGCGTGGTGCGCGCGCTCGGCAGCAGGCGCGCGCAGCAGGAAGCCGTGCAGCAAGCCGCGACCAAAGTGCAAAGTGCGGTCGAACTCGCGGCCACCGACGTCGTGAAAGCGCGCGAGCTTGGCCTGGCGCAAGGCTTGCCGATCTCGGGTTCGCTTCGCGCGGTGAATTCCGCTTTCGTGAAGGCGCGCGCGGCCGGTGAATTGCAAGGGCTCACCGTGCGCGAAGGCGACATCGTGAAGGCCGGGCAAGTGATCGCCAAGGTCGAAGCCACCGAATACCTCGCGCGGCTCAATCAAGCGCAGCAGCAAGCCGACGCCGCGAAAGCGCAGATCGACATCGCCAAGAGGCAGTACGACAACAACAAGGCGCTGGTCGATCAAGGCTTCATTTCGAAGACCGCGCTCGACACGTCGTGGAACACGATGGTCGGCGCCGAATCCACCTACAAGGCCGCGCTCGCATCGGTGGACGTGAGCAAGAAGGCGCTCGACGACACGGTCTTGAAGGCACCCATCGCGGGCCTGGTGTCGCAGCGCCTTGCGCAACCCGGCGAGCGCGTAGCCGTCGATGCGAAGGTGATCGAGATCGTGGACCTGTCCCGACTCGAACTCGAAGCGACGTTGGCCGCATCCGATTCAGTGAGCGTGCGCGTCGGCCAGCAAGCGCAATTGCAGATCGAAGGGCGCAGCACGCCGGTCAATGCGAAGGTCGTGCGCATCAACCCGAGCGCGCAAGCCGGGAGTCGCAGCGTGCTCGCGTATCTTGAAGTCGAGGACGTGAGCGGACTGCGGCAAGGCCTCTTCGCGCAAGGCACGCTCGGCACGGGACAAGTGACCGCGCTGGCCGTGCCGCTTTCCGCTGTGCGCACGGACAAGCCATCGCCTTATGTGCAGGTTGTCGAGAACAATCTCGTTACGCACAAGGCGGTCGATACGGGTGTCCGCGGCGATGCGGAAGGCGAAGCGATGGTTGCGGTCAAGGGCATCGTGGCCGGCGCGTCTGTCATCAAAGGTGCGCTGGGGCCGCTGCGCGAAGGGACGCAGGTGAAATTTACGAGCGCGCCCTCAACCCAGCCCTCACCCCAACCCTCTCCCGCCAGCGGGAGAGGGAGCGACACCAAGCCCTAACCCCGAACACTTCATGTGGTTCACGCGTGTCAGCCTGAAGAACCCCGTCTTCGCGACGATGGTGATGCTCGCGATCGTTGTGCTGGGGCTCTTTTCGTACCAGCGCCTTCAGGTTGACCAGTTTCCGAACATCGACTTCCCCGTGGTCGTGGTGATCACCGACTACCCGGGTGCGTCGCCCGAAATCGTCGAAAGCGAAGTCAGCAAGAAGATCGAGGAAGGCGTCAACTCGATCGCGGGCATCAACGCGCTCACTTCGCGCAGCTACGAAGGCCAGTCGGTCGTCGTGATCGAGTTTCAGCTTTATGTCGACGGCCGCCGCGCCGCCGACGACGTGCGCGAAAAAGTCGCGTCCGTTCGCCCGACGCTGCGCGACGAAGTGAAAGAGCCGCGCGTCATCCGCTTCGATCCTTCCGCGCGTGCGATCTGGTCGGTCGCGGTGTTGCCCGATGAATCAAAGGGCAAGGCGATGGACGCGGTCGCGCTCACCAACTGGGCCGATCAGGTGCTCACGAAGCGGCTCGAAAACGTGCGCGGCGTGGGGCAAGTGAATCTTGTCGGCGGCACCAAGCGCGAGATCAACATCTACCTCAACCCGCTGGCGATGGAAGCGTTGGGCGTCACTGCGGATCAAGTGGCGAACGCGGTGCGGAATGAGAACCAGGACCTGCCCGTCGGTGCGATCCGTTCGCTTCAGCAAGACCGCACGGTGCAAGTCGATGCGCGCATGCAGCGGCCCGAAGACTTCGGACGCATCATCGTCATGCGCAAGAACGGTTCACCGGTTCGCGTCGACCAGCTCGCGCGCGTGGCCGACGGCGGGCAGGAGATCGACAGCCTTGCGCTCTACAACGGCCAGCGCACGCTGGCGCTCACGGTGCAAAAGGCCCAGGACGAAAACACGATCGACGTCGTCGACGGCCTGAAGCGCACGGTTGCCGAGATGAACAAGCAGCTTCCGCCCGGCGTGAAGTTGCAAGAGATCACCGACAGCTCGCGTCCGATTCGCGTGTCCGTGGAAAACGTGCGGCGCACGCTGATCGAAGGCGCGGCGCTCACGGTGCTGATCGTGTTCCTGTTTCTCAACTCGTGGCGATCCACGGTGATCACGGGCCTGACGCTACCGATTTCGATCATCGGCACTTTCCTGTTCATGTACGCGTTCGGCTTCACGATCAACATGGTCACGCTGATGGCGCTGTCGCTGTGCGTGGGCTTGCTCATCGACGATGCGATCGTCGTGCGCGAAAACATCGTGCGTCATGTGCAGATGGGCAAGGCGCCTTACGCCGCCGCGATGGAAGGCACGCAGGAGATCGGCCTTGCGGTGCTTGCGACGACGTTTTCGATCGTTGCCGTGTTCATGCCGATCGGCTTCATGGGCGGGATCATCGGCAAGTTCTTCCACGAATTCGGCATCACCATCGTCGCGGCGGTGCTGATCTCGATGTTCGTGAGCTTCACTCTCGACCCGATGCTCTCATCGATCTGGCACGACCCCGAGATCGAAAAGCACGGCAAGCCGCGCGAAGCCGTCACGATCTACGACAAGACCATTGGCCGCGTCACCGGTTGGTTCGACCGCGCCACCGACGCGCTCATCAACGCATATCAAGACATCCTGCGCTGGTCGCTCGCGCACCGTTTCGTCACGCTGATGCTGGCCGTGGGCATCTTCGTGCTGAGTGTGTTCATGGTGCCGCTGCTCGGGACCGAGTTCGTGCCGAAGGCCGACTATTCCGAAACAACGATCAACTTCTACACGCCCGTGGGCTCGTCGCTTGAAGTGACGGAAGCCAAGTCGCAGCAGGTCGAAGCGATCGTGCGCGAGTTTCCCGAGGTGAAATACACGCTCGCCACGATCAACACCGGCAACGCCGTCGGCAAGATCTATTCGAACATCTATGTGCGCCTGGTCGATCGCAAGGACCGCAAGCGCAGCGTCGACCAGATGTCGGTCATCCTGCGCGAGCGGCTCAAGCAAGTGCCGGGCATCACCGTGACGCACGTCGGCCTGCTCGACGCAGTGGGCGGCAACAAGCAGATCGAGTTCTCGCTGCAAGGGCCGGATCTGAAAGAGCTGGAGCGCATGTCGCGCCTCGTGGGCGAGCGCATCGCCACGATTCCCGGCCTGGTGGATCTCGACTCCAGCGTCAAGCCCGACAAGCCGGTGATCTCGGTGGACATCCGGCGCGATTCCGCATCGGACCTTGGCCTGTCCGTCGCGCAAGTGGGCACGTCGCTGCGCACGCTCGTCGCGGGCCAGACCGTCGGCAACTGGCGCGCGCCCGACGATCAAACCTACGACGTCAACGTGCGCCTCGCGCCCGATGCGCGCAATTCGCCGGACGACCTGTCGCACCTGCCTTTTGCAACCGGAACCAATGCCGACGGCACGTCGCGCATCGTCAAGCTGAACCAGGTCGCGGACGTGAAGGAATCGACCGGGCCGAACCAGATCAACCGCCGCGACCTCGCGCGCGAAGTCGCCATCAACTGCAATGCAGCCAATCGATCGGCCGGCGAAATATCGAACGACATTCGCAAAGTGCTGGCGACGATCAATTTCCCGCCGGGCTACAGCTACCAGTTCAGCGGCTCGACGAAGAACATGGCCGAATCGTTTTCGTATGCCGTGCAGGCGCTCGCGATGGCGATCATCTTCATCTACATGATCCTCGCGAGCCAGTTCAAGAGCTTCGTGCAGCCGATGGCGCTGATGACGTCGCTGCCGCTCACGCTGATCGGCGTGGTGCTGGCGCTGCTGTTCTTCGGCTCGACGATCTCGATGTTTTCCGTCATCGGCATCGTGATGCTCATGGGCCTCGTGACCAAGAACGCGATCCTGCTGGTGGACTTTGCCATCCGCATGCGCGAACAAGGCATGGAACGCAGCGAAGCCCTGCTCCATGCCGCGCGCGTGCGGCTGCGCCCGATTTTGATGACGACGCTCGCGATGGTCTTCGGCATGGTGCCGCTGGCCTTCGCGCTCACCGAAGGCTCGGAACAGCGCTCGCCCATGGGCCAGTCGGTGATCGGCGGCGTGATCACGTCGTCCCTGCTGACGCTGGTGGTCGTGCCGGTTGTTTACTGCTACCTGGATGACCTCGCGCAATGGGCCGGCCGGCTATTTCGGGGCCCAGCCGTGCCCGCCCCTAGAATTGACGATTTGCCCTGACCCCCACACTGTGACGACCGCCATGAACGCCCCGACCCATCTCGAACACGCCCGCTTCAACATGATCGAGCAGCAGATTCGTCCCTGGGACGTGCTGGAGACCGACATCCTGCAGTTGCTCGCGACGATGCGCCGCGAAGATTTCGTGCCGCTCGCGCACAAGGCACTGGCTTTTGTGGACATGCGCATCCCGCTCATGCCCGATGCCGAACTGGCTGACCGCAAGGGCTGGTGCATGCTCGAGCCCAAGCTCGAAGCGCGCATGCTGCAGGACTTGCACATACAGCCGCACGAAAAGGTGCTCGAAGTCGGCGCGGGCTCGGGCTACATGGCGGCGCTGCTGGCGCACCGGGCCCAGCGCGTGATCTCGCTCGAGATGAACCCCGATCTTGTGAAGATGGCGCGCGCCAACCTCCAGCGTGCGGCCATCACCAATGTGGACGTGCGTGAAGCCGACGGCTCGCAAGGCCTCGCAGGCGAAGGCCCGTTCGATGTGATCGTGCTGTCCGGCTCGGTGTTCGAGGTGCCTCCCGGATTGCTGACGCAGCTGAAGGTGGGTGGGCGCATCGGCGCGATCACCGGCGGCGAGCCCGTGATGCGCGGCACCTTCATCACGCGCACGGGCGACGCAAGCTACACAACGACGCAGCCGTGGGACATCAACTCCCCGCGCCTGCATGGCTTCCCTGAACCTTCGCGCTTCACGTTCTGAATACGTTCCAAAACGAAATGGTCGACCAGGTCCGCCCCGCCCTTGTGCCCCAGTGGCTCGCCGATCGCGGCGAAGGCGCGGTGCTGCTCGACGTGCGCGAAGATGCGGAATTGAAAGCGGCCAGCGTCAAGCCCGAAGGCTTTGCGCTGGTGCACATCCCGATGAATGAGATCCCGGGCCGTCTCGGCCAGCTGGACCCGGGGCGAGCGGTGGCAGTTCTCTGCCACCACGGCGCGCGCTCTTTGCGCGTTGCCATGTTCCTGCAGGCCAATGGCTTCGACACTGTGGCGAACATCGCCGGCGGTATCGATGCCTGGTCGCAGGAACTCGACCCGAGCGTCCCGCGTTACTAGCCACAAGCAAACGATGCGGGATATTGACCGAACGAGACTTGAGGACCGACACATGAAGAAACAGCGGACCAACTTCCGCCTCCTGCCCGTGCCCAGGGCCGTTGCCCTTGCGACCCTCGCGACCCTCGCGAGCGTTGCATTGGCCATGCCCGCGCAGGCGCAAAGCCTGCTCGAGGTCTACGACGCCGCGCGCGGCTATGACGCATCGTGGCAATCCGCGAAAGCGCAGTACGACGCCAACCTGTTCCGCGCGGAACAGGCGCGCGCCGGTGTGCTGCCGCAAGCGAACCTGAGCGCGGGCGTCACACGCAGCAAGCTCGACAACACCGTGCCGAACATCGAGCTGCCGTACACCACGCAGACCGCAACGGCCAGCGTGTCGCAGCCGCTGTATCGGCCCGCGAACTTCGCGACATACCAGCAAGGCAAGCGGCAAGTGGTGCTGGCCGAAGCGCAGCTCACCGCAGCGAGCCAGGACCTGATCATCCGCGTGTCGCAGGCGTACTTCGACGTGCTTGCCGCGCAGGACACGCTGGCTTTCGTGCGCGCGCAAAAGACGGCCACGGCCGAACAGCTCGCGTCGGCCAAGCGCAATTTCGAAGTGGGCACGTCCACCATCACCGACCAGCGCGAAGCGCAGGCGCGCTACGACCTCGTGATCTCGCAGGAGATCCAGGCCGAGAACGACTTGCTGGTGAAAAGGCTTGCGCTCGATGCCGTGGTGGGCCGGCCCAGCGTCAAGCCGACGCCGCTCGCGGTGATCGACCTGTCGCCGCCGCAACCCGCGAACGCGGAGGTGTGGGTGCAGCAAGCCGAAGACGTGAGCCCGACGATCATCCAGGCGCGGGAAAGCGTGGAAGTGGCGCGGCTCGAAACCGAAAAGGCGCGCGCGGCGCACAAGCCCACGCTCGACCTGATCGCAAGCTACAACATCACGCGCAACCCCAACGGCGATTCGTCGGTGCCTGCGTCCACGCGCGCCAACAACGCCGCGATCGGCGTGTCGTTCAACCTGCCGCTCTTCACAGGATTCGCGGCCGAGAACCACGTGCGCGAAACCTTGTCGCTCGAAGAAAAGGCGCAGGCCGATCTCGAAACCGCCCGCCGCACCGTCGCGCAAACCACGCGCAGCGCGTATTTCGGGCTGGTGTCGGGCCAGCAGCAGGTGAAGGCGCTCGAATCGGCGGAGGCGTCGAGCCAGCTCGCGCTCGAAGCCAACCAGCTTGGCTACCAGGTGGGCGTGCGCATCAACATCGACGTGCTCAATGCGCAAAGCCAGCTGTATCAAACCAAGCGTGATCTCGCGCAGGCGCGCTACAACGTGCTGCTTGGCGACCTCAAGCTGCGGCAAGCCAACGGCACGCTCGCGCCCGACGACCTCACGCGCCTGAACTCGCTGGTCGTCAAGCAGTAATAAGCTGGAGCAGCGCCTGCGCGGTCTTGAGTGCCGCGCCCTGATGGGCTGACGCAAACGCGCGCGCTGCATCCACCGCTTCGGCGTGCCGGGTGCGATCGGTTGCAAGACCGATCGCGGCATCGACTGCACCCGGCATGCCCGCCACACGGAAAGCCGCGCCGGCTTCCTGCGAAAGTTGCGCGGCCTCGTCGAAATTGAAAGTGTGCGGGCCCATCACCACCGGGCAGCCGCATGCGGCGGCTTCGATGAGGTTCTGCCCCCCGTGCTTTTCAAAGCTTCCGCCGAGCAGCGCGACATCGGCAATGCCGTAGTAAAGCGCCATCTCACCGAGCGAATCGCCGAGCCACAGTGGCGCGGCTTGCGGCGAACCTTTCCACTCGCTGCGGCGCGACACTGCAACGCCGCTTTGCTGCGCCAGCTGCGCGACTTCATCAAAGCGCTGCGGATGACGCGGCACCACGAGCCACTGCACGTCGGCTTTCGAATTGCGCTTCGATTCACGGATGGCGCTGAAGAATTCGGCCTCTTCGCCTTCGCGCGAACTCGCGAACATCACCACCGGCCGCCCGAGCGACGCACGCCATTCGCGCCCTTGCGCGAGCTGCTGCGCGTTGGGCGTCGCATCGAACTTCACGTTGCCGAACACATATTCGACCGGCGCGCCCGCGCGCGCGAGCCGCTGCGCATCGCCATCGGTTTGCGCCCACACCGCCGTGAGCGATCCATACGCGGAGCGCGCAAGTTTTTCGAGCCGCAGCGTTTGCTTCAGCGACTTTGGCGACAGGCGCGCATTCGCAAGCACAAGCGGAACGCCACGCGCGCGACATTCCGCCACGACGTTCGGCCACATCTCCGTTTCCACCAGCATCCCCGCGCACGGACGAAAGTGGTTGAGGAACCCGCGCACGGCTTTGGGTGTGTCCCACGGTAGCCACGCTTGCATGTCGCCATCGCGCAGGATGCGTTCGCCTTCCGCGCGGCCCGTGGCCGTGCCGTGCGTCAGCAGGATTCGAATATCGGGCTTCAATTGCCGCAGCTTGTCGATGACGATGGCCGCAGTGCGCGTCTCGCCCAGCGACACCGCATGCACCCACAACGCGCCGGGCTCCACGCTGCCTTCGTAGCGGCCGAACCGTTCGTCCACATGTAGCAGGTAGCCGGGCTCGGCGCGGCCGCGGCGGCGAAGCTTTTGCCGCAAGAGCGGCTGCACGCCGGTCATCGCGATCGAATACAAGCGCCTGAGCATCATGGCGCGGGCCTCACGGATTGCCACGCGTCCCATACCGACCCGACGTTGGGCGCGGGCTGCCCGAACACGGCGCGTTGACGCGGCGAAGCGGCCGGCCCTTCCATCGGCCCAGTCCTCCAGTGCGTGTCGAAGTTGTAGATCTGCACATGCGGCAGGTCGAGCGCCACGGCGATGTGCGACAGCCCGCTGTCCACGCCGATCACGCCCGCGCACGAGCCGAGGCGATCCGTGAGCGCGCCCAAATCGAGGCGCGGCCACGCGCGCGCCGCGTCGCCAAGCGCATATGCGATCCGCTCGCTGCGAAGCTGCTCTTCATCGTTGCCGTGCGGCAAGCCGATCGTGTGGCCCTGCGAAATGACCCGCTGCCCGAGCGCGATCCAGTCTCTCTCGGGCCAGCACTTGTCGGCGCGAGATGTGCCGTGCACAAAGCAGACTTCGTTCGTGTGTCGGGCCGCGTTCGATTTCAAACCGAACCGCAGTTCCGCGGGAATGTCGTAGCCCAATGCGCGCGCGCAAATCTCTCTTGCACGCTGCACTGCATGCACATGCGGATCGAGCTGGATCGCCACGTCGGCGACCCAGCGCGTGGGCGCTTCGTAGCTTGCGCCATCGGTGCGATTCGCCATCGCGTATCGCTTGCCGCCCTCTGCGATGCGCGCCGTGCGCGCGATGAGCGCGGACTTAGTGAGGCCCTGCAGATCGATCACCGCGTCGTAGCGCTCGCTGCGCAGCTGTTGGCGGAAGGCGCGCCACGCAACGCGCGTTTCGCTCGACAGCGGCGACTTGCTCCAGCGCCGCAATTCGCAGGGGATGGCTTCGGCCACGCCATCGCATCGTGCCACCAGCGGCGCGAAGGCTTTTTCCACGACCCAGTCGATGCGCGCCTCCGGCCGGCACGCGCGGATGTCCTGCACAGCCGGCATCGTGTGCACGACATCACCCAACGAAGAAAGCTTGACGACGAGGACTCTCACCGGGTGTCATTGTGACCCACTCGTCCCTTGTCACCTCGGGCGCCAGCGTTGTCACCCCGGACTTGATCCGGAGTCGTCGGCGGTTGTTCTTTCACTCCGGCAGTTAAGGCCCGTGACGCTCAACACGTGATGCACAACGGCTGTGTCCAAGTCCGCGGATGCCGGCAAGCCGGATCACGGAAGTAAAGGAGGAGGCGCCCTCCCGGCGCCGGGGGACATGGAGTGATCCGGCTTGT
>Ga0265314_10002598_pt1 | contig 18265 bp, 14 predicted proteins | sample 4126metaG_FD_203106 | JGI IMG/M metagenome (GOLD analysis project Ga0265314, IMG submission 203106) | Rhizosphere microbial communities from Carex aquatilis grown in University of Washington, Seatle, WA, United States - 4-1-26 metaG | ecosystem: Host-associated > Plants > Roots > Rhizosphere >... | reverse complement strand
CCTGCGCGCAAGAGCGGGTGGACTACGCGGTCTTTTTATTGCGGCTGGCGGAACGTGAGCTGCTGGACCGGGAGCAGCGCGCGGCGGAACGGCGCCTGAAGGCGGCGCATTTCCCAGTGGTCAAAACGATCGACACGTTTGAATTTCAGGCGCAGCCTGGACTGAACGAAGAGCTGGTACGGCAGCTCTTGAAGGGTGAATATATCGAGCGGCGAGAAAATGTATTGCTGGTGGGGAATGTGGGCACCGGCAAGACGCACCTGGCCTTAGCTTTGGCGTTTGCGGCCTGCGCCCAAGGGCGCCGTGTACGCTTCTACAGCGTGACGGGACTGGTAACGCAGCTGCTGGAGCAGCGCGAAACAGGGAAATTGGAGCGGCTGCAAAAGCAAATTGAACGCTTTGATCTGCTGGTACTGGATGAATTGGGCTATGTGCCTTTTTCCAAAGCTGGGGCGGAACTACTTTTCGAAGTGGTGAGTCGGGCCTATGAGCGGCGCAGCCTGATCGTAACGACAAACTTACCATTTGAGACTTGGACCGAAGTCCTGGGAAGCGAACGCCTGACCGGAGCGCTGCTGGACCGGCTGACGCACCGCGTCCATATCCTTGAAGCAAATGGCGAAAGCTATCGGCTGAAAGACTCCAAACGGCGCATGAAGCGCAAAGAACCTAAACAGGATTGAGTGGGAGGCAGGACTTGCGCCCCGCGTGGGGCGCACTAAACACAGGCTTGGGTGCCGCAGTATTCGACCGCCCGACCGCCGCACTTTTCAACCGCCCTTCACACCTACTGCAAACCACTTGTCGCTACCCATCGACTACCCTTCGCCGACCCCACAAAATCCGATTTTGGCGTGTATGTTCCAGAATGAGCGCTGGAGGTCAAAAATGACACCAGCCGACGCTGCCTGGAGACGCACATGTCAATTTTTGATGGGGAATCAGTGACATGGACGGCCCGGCTCGACGAACTCGCGGCGTGGTATGATGCCCATCTCGTCAACCGCCGCGACGGTTGGGGCGAGTATTACGTGCACAATGGCGAGGTGCGCACAACTACCGCGCCAGCAAAAGGGCGCCGTGGCCTCGAGCTCCTCACGCAGCAACGCATCTTGCGTCACCTGACGGACCCCAGCCCAAGCGCCCGAATCGGATTCCATGCGACAAGCCCCGCAAACACTTGCCGTTGGATTGACATCGACATTGACGATCACACTTCGGATGGACGGTATCGTGTACCCAACCTCCTTGCCGCCACCTGTTGGGTTACGGCCCTGCGCGCAAAAGGCCTTCATCCGCTGCTGTTCGATTCAAATGGGCGCGGCGGATTCCATTTATACGTAATTTTTGCGCATCCCCTTTCATCGAAGGTCGCCCATGCGTTTGCCAAATCCATTGTCGCAGATTTCAAAATTTATGGCCTAGAAACTGAGCCGGAGACATTTCCCAAGCAGGCGCAGCTTACAGCTGAACGAATTTGGGGTTCCTGGGTTCGAGCGCCGGGCAAACACCCACGGTTAAACCATTGGATGCGCGCGTGGTCAGGTGACAAATGGTTCACGGGAAATGATGTCGTTGACTACATTCTGGCGCTACCGCTTTCAGACCCGGCGCTACTGCCAGCCCCTTCTGCAACCGCACCAATGACGCCTGTTGTGCCTGCTCCGATAATGACGACCGGGCCGCAGACGATATCGGCTGATGTCATTGGAAGGCGGATCGCCGGGTATCTGGCGACTCTGGAAAACCGGTGCGAAGGCGCAGGGCGGAACGATCAGTTGTACCGTGGCGCGGCTTTCATTTGCCGCGATCTTGGCCAGAGCGAAGAAATTGCGTTCGAACACTTAAAAGAATGGAACGCGCGTAACACCCCGCCGTTGGACGAAGGCGAGATGCGGCTGGTAATCTCCAATGCAGCGCAGTACGGCGCAAACGAACACGGCTGCCGCGTCAACGAGCCGCCAAAAGCGCGGGCGCGGGACATTTCGTTATTCGGTGCGCAGGCCCTGGCTGCGGAAAAGCTCGGCGAAAGCGCCGCAGGGCATGCCCTGTTCAAGCAGTTTGCCGAAGGCACCGTCGATTCGTTCGGGATCTTGAAAAATTTCTTAAAGGCCCAAGATGCCCAATTTCAAACTTCAAAAGGGCAGATTCATTTTGGGCATTTCAAGGTCGCCTACTTACCATGCCAGTGCCACGGCCTTCCAGGCGCTCTCGACCTAATTCAGAGGCTGCCCGAGTATGCTGCGCAGCGCGACAGTACCGGGCGCGTTAAAACTACGTCGCTGTTCTCACTCGCGAAGGAGATGTACGCCGTCGCTGCACGGCAGCTGATGGCAGAGCTACCTGTCGGCGCGCCAGACAACGCGGACGATGCCGAACTCTATCATTCCGCCATAGTGGCATTTCTCATTAGGCCGCGCACTCTCGTATCGACTGTAGCCGTAGTGAAAAGTTACGCGGGATGGGCGCTGCTTTTAAACCCAGCCGACCCAGGCTGGCGCCAGTGCCATGCGCACCCGATTTACGCACAGCGAACCCAGTTTGGCTTTGAGATCGGCGTCGTGCCCGAGCACCTCCTAGGCGAAATTTCGCTTCTGCAAAAGCGATTCCGAACGCCGGACGCCACGGGGCGTGCCTTGTTGGCCCACGACCTGATCGCGCGATCCCCTGAAGGCAAAGGGTCCATGCAAATTCGCTGCGCGGGCCGTCGCCTGCGCATTTGGCGATTGGGCCAATCGATTATTCAAGCCGCGTGCGGCACACCGGACACTGTTGCGGATGCGGCCCGGGATTTCCTTGGCGAGGGCCAACGCGCATGAGCAACCCATCGTTTTCCGACCCGGGCCGTCTCACCGCCTCACCCAACGAAAATAAAAATTCACCCCCTGTCTCACCATCCGGGTGTGACGGTGAGGCAGGCGAAAAATGTAACTCTTTAACTACTCAAGAGGTTACAAGCCGCCTCACCTGCTCACCTTTTTCTCTACACGCGCGCGCGCAAGAGGAAAAAAGGTGTGACAGTGAGGCAGGCGAAATTGTGCGTGCGGTGCACGCACGGTTCGGAATCGCTCCGCGCGCCGAGCAGATTGAGGCGATACGGCACCTGCTCAACCGGCGCGATGTCCTCGCCGTTATGCGAACGGGGGGCGGCAAATCGCTCGCCCCGCAGGCCGTCACCGCGTTCCGGCACCGGGTTGGCCTCGGTACCACCGTGTACATCGGCCCACTCGTCGCGCTGGCCCAGGACATGCACCGGCATTGCACTGCCCTCGGTCTCACAACTGCACTCTGGAACGGTCAGGTCAATGAGACAGAGAAGACACAGGCCATTCTCGATATCATCGCGGATCGGCTCGATATTTTGATAATCACGGCCGAGAGCCTTGCCAGTAACGCGTCACTCTCGGTTTCGCTTCGGGAGGCCCTATGCGGAAAAAACGGTCTGTGTTGGATCGATGAAGCCGATACAGCGGTCCACGACAAGAATTTTCGCGTCCTGTGGGCAAAGCTGCACGAAATAGTTGGCAGCCTCAACCCGGCGGTTATTTATTGTTGTACGGCAACCTGCCCGCCAGGCCACGAAGCCGAACTGAGTCAACGCTGCGGGCTACGGAATCCCCACGTCCTTAGGCTCACCAGCGACCGCGAGAATCTGGCATTCACGCACGCCCCACGTACAGAGCAGGATTTAACTGAAATCCTTCAGCGCCATCTGGGGCAAAAGACGGTCATTTACACCGCCACGGCCAAGGTTGCCCGGAGGCTCTTCGACACATTGAACAGTGCAGGATACACGTCGGCTCTCTACGTTGGGGATTTAGACGCTGACGTAAAGAAAAAAACACTGCACGACTTCATAACCGGCGAACAACGTAACGTCATTGCAACGTCCGCGTTCGCCCGCGGCGTTAACATTCCAAACATCCACGCCATTGTTTGTTACGACCCGCCAAAAAGTATCGCTGAATTCGCCCAACAAGCAGGCCGTGCCGGACGCGACGGCAAACCGTCAACAATCTATTTGTGCAGTATTTACGGCGAAGAAGGATGGCAGGCACAAGAATTCCTCGCCAAATCACAATTCCCTGAAGTATCCGATTTACGCCGAGTCTGGACACGACTGTTCTCAGAGAAAAACGGAATTAGCGCGTCGCAGCAAAAGATCGCAAAGGCGTGCGCCGTGCAATCCTGGAAATATGGAGCCAGTGCGATTTTTAGGACCCTGACTAAATTCGGGCTAGTTGAAGGCCACTGCACGGGGCCTGTTGGCGAATGGCGAGCAGTCGGAAATTTCGAAGCACTCGACTGGACCTCGTACCGCGAACATCAAAAGCACGCGCTCGATGACCTTCAAAACCTCAAAGAGTTGTGGGCCTTGCCCTCTGATCAAATCAGGGCGGCGCTAATCCATAACCTGGACGAAGAATAAAGAAAGGCTGGTGCAAATTGGTCAACGCATCTGGACCCATGACGAAGCTCCCGGCGCCCTTGTGGGACATAAAGGGGTGCGCCCAATATTTGAACCTCTCCGAGCGTACCGTTCAGCGTGCCATAAAGCTGGCGCCTGACGCCCCCGGCAGCATCCCATTTTTGCGCGTGGGGCGCCGGACAGTCCGGTTCGACGGGCAGGAGATCGCTGCGTGGCTGCAAGCAGGCAGCCCGCCAGTATCGATTTTCCGCGCACGAAAAATGACAGAACCAGACAAATAGGGACAGACGCGGCCAATGAATTGACGGGTGCAATTTTGAAGGCGTAAATGAATGGCCAGTTCGAAGGGGAGCACGGTCTCCGCGAAGAATTTGCCCAAGGAGAAATTCACATGGAAAACGAAAACATGGCAACTGCCCTGACGCCGTTGACGGCGATAGTACCAGATGCAGTTGTTGCACCGCTCGACTTCGCGGAAACGCAGGACCGAATCAAAATCCTACATAACCAGGTGGTCGAGGGCCTGCGCCGAACAACGCCAACAATCATTGCGTTGGGAAATGAACTGTTGGCCGTAAAGGCACAGTTACCGCACGGCGAATTTATGAAGTGGTTTGGCAATGCGAATTTTAATTTTAAAGCCCGAACGGCGAGACTTTATATGGGATTGGCGGCAGCAGCGGCCAACCCCAAAATGGCATGCCTAGCCACAATGGAACCGTACGAGGCCCTAAAAAAAGCGAAGTTGATCTCGGTAAAGCCGATCAGTCGCAAGGCAAAAGATGAAACTGATGGCGAAGAAATCATCAACCGGGATGCGCCGCAATCGGCGGAGCGCCCCACCCCGCAACCCGCTTTCAAGATCGGCGAAATTTCCGTCGAGGACACCGGCGAATCGCTGATTTGGAATCTCACCGCCGACTGGAGGAACGCGCTCGCGAACGCATTGGCTGACGAACGCGCATTCGAACGCGCTCTTCAGCGCGGGCTGCTGCTCAAATTGGAGCCCCAACCGTGAGCAAACCGCGCGTTATTTCCTTGTGCGCTGGTGCAGGCATTGGCGAAATCGGAATCGCCGATCATTTCGACACGGTTTTGGCGGTCGATTCCTGGTGGCGCGCGTGCGTGGCGCACATGCAAAATCAAACCGGTGTGCGCTGCGTTCATGCCGACATCCGGGATGCCGGGTTACGGGAATGGGCTCGCGAAAATGTCGGCACCGTTGACGGCATCATCGCTACGCCGCCGTGCCCGTCGTTTAGCCAGGCAGGACCGCGAAAACCTAAACACACCGATACAGCCACGTTTGAATCTGTACTCGACTGGGTGCGGGCCTTCGCAACTGAATGCGTCATCGTCGAGAACGTCATCGGGCTCCGTCGGTCGCCTGTTCTGAAGCGGTTTATTGCGGCACTAAAGGAGCAGGGCTATCAAGCCGTGGAATGGATTTTGAACGCGTCGTCGTTCGGTGTACCCCAGCACCGCCGCCGCCTTTTTCTGATCGCCACGAAGGTAGGCACACTGCAACCGGAGCCCCCGAATCCAACCCATGGGCTAGGGTTGCTTCCATACCGAAATCTCCGCGACGCCATCGGCGATCTGACTGAAGCGCAGGCCTTGGCGCTCGGCTGCGCTCCGTTGTCCGTATCCCGTGCGGCGCTGATGGCGCAAATACCGCCCGGTGAAAACTGGTCCCGGCTCCCCGATGAGGAACGTGAGCGCGTTATCGCCTCATGTGGTGGGAAGAAGCCGCATCCAAGAATCTGCCGCCGATATGAATGGTCAGACACACCGCTCGCAGTGCTAACGGGTCCGCATGTTCAAAGATTTACGGCACCATTGCCGCCGCACGTCAATCGGCCATTTAGTGTCGCGGAATATTTACGTATCCAGGGCGTTACTCGACCGTTCCAGGTGTTCGGCAATCTAAAAGAGCGCTACCGCCAGGTCGGCAACGGAGTTCCCCCGGCGCTCATGTCGGCGGTTTGTGGGGCAGTCGCCGCATCGGTCAGAAAGGGGTCAGAAAATATTTTTACACATGGGTGTGGCATTTTGCAAAAAAATTGACACCCTCGACGCGGCTTGGGAATGGAACCCCAAGCTCGGAGGGTGATGAAATGAAGAAAGATAGAGAATGCCCGACTTGTCGTAATACAGAGAGATTTACGGTCGTGAAGGCCTGTGTTGAGGCCGTGCAGGTGGAGAAAAGGTTTGGAACCAGATTCGCACAGGTGAGGCCGGTTATGCCGGTCAAGCCCGCCCGTAGCGTGTTGCTGGTTTTGTGCACCAATTGCATGCAGACGGTGCCAAGTCCGACCTTTAGCGATCGGTTGTTGGCAAAATACAAATCAGTCAGGCAGCGTAGGAGGTAGCAACAATGCGCAGAGAATCCTTGGTTGCATTTAACTCGAATTTGAAACAGGGACACGCGCCAAGGGATATTTCGCGCTTAAAGGGATTTCAGAATGGCGGGTCCGGCACTGCGCACCCGCCCAATTACCATCTCGGTCAGCTCCTGACGATACCCGAGCTTGCAGCAGCACTAAAGGTTTCCCCACGAACTGTTCGATCCTGGATCGAGCGAAGGCAGATTGAATTCACAAAATTGGGTAGGCGGGTATATTTTACCCAGGGCATCGTTGAAAATATTTTGAACCGCAATGCTATCCCAGCATTGCAGCCAACTCGACCGCGCTCTGCGCAAGGAGGTGCTGAACAAACCGAAGGAGGTTCCGCGTGAAACACGCGCAATCGTTTCTGTTCTTTGGCCGGGAAGGGCGCAAATACCGGGTTTACCTGAACACTCAACGTGAGCACTGGTACGCCGCCTTTAGTGTCGATGGGAAGCGCCAAAGAGTTGCTTTGGGCGCTCGAACCAAGACGGAAGCTGAGATCGCGATTAAGCAGTTTGATTGTCCGCCAGAAAGGGCAGTTGAAGTTATTGCGAATGCTGTGCAGGAGGTGACTTGGGCGGCGTTCTCGAAAAAGTACCTGGCGTATAAAACCGAGCAAGGAAAGGCCCCTAGAACGGTGGAGCGCTACAAGGCTGCTTTAGAAGCGTTTGGCCGGTATCTTGAGCCACAAGGGCTTGAATCCTTGTCAGGGGTTAATTTAGCGGTGTTGGAAGGGTACATTCCCTATCGCGTGAAGGAAGAAGGGTGTGGCGTCAAGACGGCATACACGGACGCTCTGGTTATCAAAAATGCGCTTAAGTGGGGCAGCAAAGCGAGCCGGGGACTTCTAACGGTTAATCCGGCTTCAGATTGGGAAACCAAGGAGCCTGTGCTTCCGAAACGAAGAATGTACTCTGCCCCGGAGGTTCAAAAGTTGGAAAAAGGCGTTCGGCCTTGGCTTCGTCCAATTGTAATTACGCTGGCTTGGACGGGACTACGGATCGGTGAGTTGGTCAATCTGCGCTGGAAGGATGTCGATTTTAAGCAAGGCGTGTTGAACATCCGGATCAGAGAAGATTGGGCACCAAAGGGTCGCGCTGACCGTGTCGTGCCGTTGCATCCGAAAGTTGAGGCCGTGTTGAAAAAGCAGCCGGTAGGTGAATTCGTGTTTCGCGGTCGGCGGGGCGGTCATCTTAAGGAAACGTTCACGCTGAAGTGCCTTAAGGCAGACCAAGTGGCTTTGGGAATGCCGCAAGGCGACCTGCACGGATTCAGGCGCTTCTTCGCGACCAGCATGCTTCAAGCTGGAGTCCAGGTAGAAATGGTGCGGCAGTGGGGTGGCTGGAAATCGTTGGAAACCATGCTGCGCTATTTGGCCGACATCGACGTGAAGGACTCGGTTAAGGCCATGGGACGGGTGGGACGGCGGGTCGCTTCCGCTTAAAAGTGGCAACAAAATGACAACATGAAGGCAAAATCAAAAACGTCAATCTTGCAAACGCTGTGTATTTAAATGATTATGGAAATTATACGGAGAGGGAGGGATTCGAACCCTCGAGACCCGTGAGGGCCTACTAGTTTTCGAGACTAGCCCGATCAACCGCTCTGGCACCTCTCCGTCTTACAGCGAATTTGCATGCGTCATTGTGCCGGGATCTGAGAGGTACTCTGCTCGCGTCACGTCACGCGCGGGAAGATAAACGTTCGGCGCAGAGCGTACAAGGTCAGGATTTCGCGGCCTGCGGATTCCCATTTGGAGCGAAACTAAGGTCCAATCCGCACGCATTCTCGACGTAAATGCAAGCCGGACGCAGGGACTCAGCGCTTAAATGCTTCGCGCGCTTTTTCTCCGAACAAGCGCAGCCACAAATCCTCTTTGCGCCAATCGGGTCCCGGAAAGATCTCGCGCAAATTACGTTCTTGGCGCGCCACCGCATTGCGCGCCGAAATCGGCGGCATGGCCACGCGGTATAAGCGCTCGGGGTCCAGCGTTTTGACGTCGAGTTCCGGACATACAAACAGTTCCTTGGACGCCACCAGCGGCGCAAGTTCCGCGAGTTCCTTGCCCGACATGCGCGTCAACGCCAGTTGGCCAGGCGCTCGATCGGTCGCCATGTCCGCCAGCGTGAAGGACTCCGGATCGGCAAAGAGGCCGTCCTCTTTCTGCGCGTCCAGCAGCGCAAAGTCCGCGTTGGCAGTGGCACGAATGACAGCAACCGTGGCCGCACTGAGTTCCGCGATCGAAGCCCTATCCGCAGGCAACGCAACTTGAGCGCCCGGCACGTCGGCCCATTTCCAGTCGTTAGTGAAGTGCATGCGCCGCCGCACGCCGCCTCCGTTGAGCCCCGCGACCAGCAAATCCGGCAGATCGCCCGTCGCATCGCCCGCAAACCCGGGCAAGTTGCTGCGCACGTACCAGGTATTGGCTTCGGCTGTCGGCATGTCGCAAGCCATTAAGCAAACCAGCCGCACAGGCGCGAGCGGATTGAAATAATTAAGCGTGTAGCCGGCACGGTCCAGCTTTATCGGATTGCGCGGGCCGGCACTCATCCGGTTCTCCGCGTCGATCTTGAGCGGCAGTTTTTCGAAGATCAGTTCCGCGATCTGATTGTCGCGCGGACCGCCAAATATAAGCAGGTTGCAGCGCTTCAAATCCTCCTCGGAGACATCTTTGTCCGCCTTGACCGGATAGCCGCCGGTCGCGAGCCGCTGCACGGCCAGCAGCGCGGCGGAGTTGCGCAGCATCGCCGTCCGCTCGGCATCGCCCTTGGTCCCATAGACGAAAAGCAAGGGCTCGCGAATCGTCAGGTTGGCCGCCGCACCCGGCGCATACGGACGGACTTCCGTTGCGGGCGGCTCCCAGTGATTGGCGATTTCGTATGCCTCGCCTTTTCGAATCAGGAAAATTTTCTCGGGCAATGGCCCCTTGAGTTCGCTGAAAGCCGTGCCGATCTGTACGCGCAGCGCTTCGCCGGCATCCAGGGGCATCTGTGCGCGGTCCAATTCCAACGCGTCCACGTTCTCGAGCCCCACACTCAATGTTTGCTGCGGGCCACGGCCCCATGCGCGCGCACGCACTTTCGCAGGCTGGTGCGGATCGGCAAAGACTCGCACACGGGCCCAAAACGCGCGGGCTTCATCCGGATGGTCAGCGGTCAGGACCACAGTCTCAGGATTCGGATTGCGGCGCTGCGTCAGCGCCCAGGCATGCGCCGGCGCCATCTCGGGAACCATGTGTCCCATGCCAGGGTACTCTTTATGCAGCACCGGGTAGCCCCAACTCAACAACTGCTCGACGCCAATCCGGCTGTAGTCGATGCGCACGGCCCAATCCGCGGTGCCATGCTGGTTAAAAATCGGCAGGTTGTTCAGGTTCTCGAGATACAGTCCGATGTTCGTGCCGCAAACGGGCAGTGCGGCGGCGAATTCATCGGCGTGGCGCGCGATCGTGTGCCACGTGCCGCGCCCACCCATCGAACTTCCACCCAGGTAAATTCGATTCGGATCGATGCTGTACCAAGACTTCACGGCCTCGAGCGCTTCAAACGTATCATGCTCGGCAATGCCCAAATAACCGGCATCGCCACGGCCCCACGTTTCCAGATACAAGTACGCTTCGCTGTCCATAAAATTGGCGACGGGCACCGGCCGTCCACCGCTCCCGTGCAGCCAGACAAAGAGCGGATATTTTTTGGCCGGGTCATAGGTCTTTGGCACGTGGATCACGAAAGGTTCGCCGCTGTCGTCGGCCATGCAGTAATACGCGGCGAGGACCGGGCCGCGCCGCGTGGCCAGAAAATCTTCGCCCTTCGCGAGCGCTTCAAGCGCTTGCGCCAGATAAATCTGCGTATCGAGCTTCGTGACGGGATTTTTATCGAGCGGCGTCTTGTCCGCGGCCCATGCATTGGCAACGGCAACCAAGCCGCGGTGCCGGCGCACCAGCGGCGTTGCGTCGGTCAGCGCATCGCCCGGTTTGTCCAGACCGAACGCTTCGCACAGCTTGGCGGCGTTTTCCCGGAAACGAATTAAATCGAAGCGGCAGAACAATAGCTTCGGACTCGTGCCCTGCCCAAAGGGCAGCACGTACTCGATCTGATATTTTCCCATCGGCAGCGCAGCCAGATCCCAGGTAAACGCGCCCAGCGCGCCGGCCTCGAGATTCTGCTTCACCCGGCCCGTGGCCACCGGTTCTGTCCCGCCAAACGGATACACGCGCACGGCCACTTCCACCTCACCGGCAGCTTTGGCAAAGACCACCGCCGTTGCGCGATCGTACGGATCCACGCCGGCCAGCTTCAGCAGGCTGCCTTCCGTGGGAGTCGAAGGCCGCTCTTCCGCGGGCAGTTCCAGGACCGCGCTGGCTCCATGCAGCGCCTGATCGAAAACCAATTCGCCAAATTTCGAAGCGTCCTTCCCGTACACCAACCCCTTGGTCCACTGCAACGCGCCTTTAAATCCTTTGCCATCGTTATCGTTGATCGAAAAATTGAAGCCCACGCTGCCCAGAATGGCGGGCGTTATGGGGCGCAAGGCGGACCAGGGCAGCGCGAACTGATACAGACAGCCCCCACCCTCTTGTGGGACAATCTTGACCTGTGCCCCCGCAACAGGTTTTGAGACATCGTCCAGATTGCCGCGTTCGTGGGACTGCAGCACCACGGGGCCATTCGGAGTCTGCGAGATCACAAAAGCGAGGTCTTCGCTGTCGTAGCCACCCGCGGGCCCGTTGCGGAGGGCATCGAAGGCGATCTGGCAGCAGTCGTTTTGCCAGACATTTTCATCGGCGTAAGGCGCGCTGAACACATTGTCCGTAACTTCGAGGCAAAAATAGAGCGCCTTCTCGTCCCACTGAATGCGCATTTTACCGCTCAAATCGGCGGCATTTTCAATCTTCGAACTCGCCGGAACGGTGTCCTTGCGGTCGAGCACCAACGCCGGCATCTCTTTCCAGGCATCTATTTTTCCATCCAGCACGACTGGCTGAGCCGCGCGCGGCGCTTGGTATTGAAGCGCAGCCTTGGACAGGAGGGTCTCGACGCTTTGCAACGGCACGAACTTTCCATCAAGTGGTATCTCTGCCGCACAGGTACTTCCCATCAGGCACAGACAGACGAGCAACCCCTTCAGCATGACCGCATCTCCACGTTAAGACTTTGAAGGCCACTACGCGCTCGGTTGGGTCTACATTTTGAGACAAAAAGCCTACCGCTAGGTGGCACAGGCGCGCCCAAAGGGTTCTCGCAATACCCGTAAAAAAGTCGCCGTCGACCGGACCTCGTCACGTCAGGTAGTTCCGTGATCTTCCTTCTTGCGTGCAAATTGCGCGCGGCCACATATGCTGATTTTATATGAGCCCTTCCGAAGAGCTTCCGCCCGGCGGCGAACCCGCTATGCCACAGTCCGCTCCACCTGAGGCCGCCGATTCGCCTGAGCTTCCCGAACTGAGTGCGGAAGACCTCCGCGATCTTGTGCCTGTGGCAAACGCCATGAACATGGCCGAAGCGGCCTTCCTTGCAACCGTCCTTGAGGACGCTGGAATCCCAGCGATTGAGCAAGGCCCCTCCCTGAATCTCCCCATCACCCATTGCGAAAGTGGAGTGAATCGCGTCTGCGTTCCTCGAAAATATAAGGATCAGGCCATCGAGGCGTTGAAAACCGCGCGATCCAAAGCTCGCGACAATGCGATTGATGAGGCATTTTCCGAAGAGGGCATCGAAGAAACTTTGATCCGCGACAAGAAAAGCCGCGAGATTTGGGATATCGGTAACCTTCAAGACCTCCAACCAGAAGAACGCAAAGCGAAATTGGAACCACTCATCGCCAAGTGGTTGGTGGAAGAGGTCAAGCCCGAGGTTATTGCACAGCGCTTGGCGGTTTCGGGCCTGAGCCGCGAGGAAGCCGGAAAGCTGGTCAATGAGGTCGTCGAAAATAGGCCGGTTCGGATAAACGATGCCAAATTTCACCGAATCGGAATCGGATCGGTTTTGATCCTCGCTGGTGTCGCGATGCTTCTGGTATCCATTATCGGGTACGGAACCGCCTGCATCGTGATCGGGTTTATGTTCGTGGCACTTGGCCTTAGCGTTAAGCCCCAAGTGCCCGACTGGGCCAAGCCCAAAGACCCCGCTTAGCGCTCCTTCTATTGCGCGTCCCACCTGCCCTCCGTAAGGTGTCCCCTGCCTGTGGTGTAATTTTAAAGAGGAGCTGCTGCGTTGGCCACTTCGACGAACTCCCTTGGCGAATTGAGCGCTGAACTTGCCGCCAAGATCGCTCAGGCGCGCGACCTGCCTTCGCGGCCGCACGCACAGCCCTTCGCCACACCCGCGACGGTCGCCGAGACCGTGCACCGCCAGGTTCATGCGCGTCCCGAGCAGGACTTCCTGATTTATTACGATGAAAATGGGCATCGCCGCACGCGAACCTACCTTTGCTTTTATGCCCGCATGCGCCTGATCGCGAAGATGATGCGCGAGTGCCTCGGACTGCAGCACGGCGACCGCATCGTCACCGCCATGCACAACGACGACCGCACGATCTTGATCACTTTTGCCGCGTGGCATCTGGGGCTCGTGGTTGTCCCTCTCAATATGTCCGAAGATGAGAAGCGCCTGGGCTACGTGGTCCAACACAGCGGCGCGAAGGCCATCTTCGTCTTCAGTGAATACACCGAGCGTATGCGCCCTTTGATCGCCACGGCTCCCGCGCTGCGCCACGCCATGGTCGTCGGCCGGAACTTCTCGCAGTCCGAGTTCATGTCCTTCGAGCGCGAAGTCTCCGCGCTGCGCCTCGAAGAAGGGGAACTGGAGGTTGGCCCGCAGGGCGTCGACCCCCGCGACGAAGCGCTGATCGTCTACACCTCCGGCACGACCGGCACGCCCAAGGGCGTCGTGCTGACGCAGTACAACCTGATCGCCGATGCGCATGCGATCGCCAAATGGCACGAACTGAAACCGGGCGAAAAGATGATGTGCGTGCTGCCCGTGCACCACGTCAATGGCTTGGTGGTGACGCATGTCACGCCGGTCTTCGCGGGCGCCAGCGTGGTCTTGAACCGCAAGTTCAGCGTTTCGGCGTTTTTCCCGCGCATCGCCGCGGAAGGCGTCCGCATCGTCAGCGTTGTCCCGACGCTGCTGCACTTCCTGCTCGATTCCGTGCCCAAAGAAATCGACCGCAAATTTGTGCCCACGCTTTCGCACATCATCTGCGGCGCCGGGCCGCTGACCGTGGACCTCGCCGCGAAATTCGAAGACCGCTTCGGCATCCCGATTTGCCACGGTTACGGGCTCAGCGAGACCGTGTGCTACTCGTGCTTCGTGCCGATTCCGTCGCAGACCAACGAAACGGTCCACGGCGTCTGGATGCGCTTCTACGGCTATCCGTCGATCGGCATTCCGGTCGAGACCAACGAAATGGCAATCCACGACGAGCAGGGCAATCCGCTGCCCGAAAGCCAGAAGGGCGAGATCGTGGTGCGCGGCCACAACGTGATGAAGGGCTACGCGCACAATCCGCAGGCCAACGAAAGCGCGTTCACGCACGCCTGGTTCCGCACCGGCGACGAAGGCTTCTGGAAATTGAGCGAGGACAAACGCCCGTATTTCTTCATCTCGGGCCGCTTCAAAGAACTGATCGTGCGCGGCGGCGTAAAGATCAGCCCGCTGGAAGTCGACGAAGCGCTCAACAAGATTCCCGGCGTCAAGGGCGCGCTATGCGTGGGCTTTGAAAATGCCGCGTTCGGCGAAGAAGTCGGCGCGTTCGTCGTCAAGCAGCCCGGCGTGGAGCTCACCGAAGCGCAGTTCCTTGACGCCGCCCGCAAGGCGCTCGCGCCGCACGCCGCGCCCAAGGTCGTGGTCTTCGGCGACACCCTGCCCGTCACCAGCACTGGGAAACCGCAGCGCAACCTGCTCAAACCCCTCTTCGAAGCACACAAAAACACCCAATTCAAATGCTGAAATCGCGCTAAATAGAGGAAGCCGCCGCTGCGCGGTCTGATTTGGGCGCGTTTACGCAACTTGCGCTCATAGGGAAGTCGGGCAAAACGTTTCAGCATGGCGGCGCCGGTTCCTTCAATTTTGTCATAATGCGTGGGCCCAGAAATTTATGTCCGCGATCCGCGTCGAGAACCTGGTCAAGAAGTACGGCAAGATCGAAGCGCTGCGCGGCGTGAGCCTCGAAGTCCGCGAAGGCGAAATCTTCGGCCTGCTCGGGCGCAATGGCGCGGGCAAGACCACGCTGGTCAAGGTGCTCCTGAACGTGGTCTTTCGCACGTCGGGCGACGCGAAGCTGCTCGACCAGCCCGTCGAAAATCCCAACGCCCGCCGCCATGTCGGCTACCTCCCCGAAGACCACCGCTTTCCCGAGTATCGCACCGGCGCCGGCGCGCTCGAATTTTACGCGGGCTTGTCGGGCCTCAACGCCGCCACGCGGCGCACGCGCATCCCCGAACTGCTCGCGCTCGTGGGCCTGACCGCTGACGCCCACCGTCTCGTACGCGGGTATTCGAAGGGCATGAAGCAGCGGCTGGGCCTGGCGCAGGCACTGCTCACCGAACCCAAGCTGCTCCTGCTCGACGAACCCACCGACGGCGTCGATCCCGTCGGCCGGGCGGAAATCCGCACGCTGCTGGTCAAACTCAAGAGCCAGGGCAAAACGATCTTCCTCAACTCGCACATGCTCGGCGAAGTCGAACGCCTCTGCGACCGCGTCGCGATCGTCGAGAAGGGCCAGTTGCTCAAGCAGGGCACCATCGAAGAACTCACACGCACCGCGGCGGCCATGGTCATCCACACCGTGCCCGCGCCGAATGAAGCCGTGCGCGCAGAACTGGGCAAGCTCTGCCGCTCGGTGAAGGACGCCGGCGGCGCGCTCGAAGTGACCCTCGAGAAGGAAGAGCAGCTCGACGCGGTCGTCGACCTGCTGCGCGCGCGCGGGCTTTCGATCCGCGAGCTCGCACCCAAGCGCCTGACCTTGGAGGACGTCTTCCTGGACACCCTCGGCCCCGGCACGGCAAGCCCGGGCGCGCTGAGCCAGGAGACCGCGAGATGAACGTCTTCTGGGCCATCTTCCGCGACTCTTTTTACGAGTCCCTGCATTCGCGCGCGCTGATCCTGTTGCTGGTTCTGGCGCTGGCCTTGGCTGCCTATTGCTTCGGCATTTCGTTCGAGCCGCAGAATCCCGACGAAACCTTGCGCATCCAAACCGCCAATCTTCAAAACGTTTATCACCCGACCGGCGCATGGGCCATCGGGCCTTCCATAAAGGCCGAAGATCCGGAACCCGTCACGCCGGCGATGGGCTTTTCGGCGGATCTCGCCAATGGGTACAGCATTGCCATCGAAGCGCCGCCGGATGCGGTCTTCGATGCGATGGTCACCGGATTCCTCGATTGGCGCGAAGGCAAAAAGCAGATCCCAGTGGCGCCCAAAGGCGAAAACGTGACGCCTGACCTGCGGCTTAAATTCCTGACCGAGCGATATCGCTTCATGGGGTACACCCGCGTCGAAGTGCACCACGAAAGCGGTCGCCGCTACCGCGTCGCCGTTTTTGCCGACCGGCCCTTCGAGGTCGCGGGTGCGACCCGAATTTTCTATCTGTATGGGCGGATCGAATACAAAGGTGCGAGCAACACCAGCATGTCCGAGTACGTCCTGGAACTTGAGCGGGACCTGGCCAACCTGTTTGCCGGCATGCTGGGCCTGATCGTGGCGCTGATGGTCTGCGCGTCGTTCGTGCCGAACATGCTGCAGAAGGGCACGCTCGAAACGATTCTCGCGCGCCCAGTTCCGCGCGGGCGGCTGCTCTTCTATAAATACCTCGGTTCCCTCTGGTTCGTGTTCATCATGTCCACCGCGCTCTTTGGCGTTTGTTGGATGGCGATTTCGGTTCGAACTGGAGTTTGGAATCCGTGGTTCCTCGCTTGCATCCTGACGATCACCGCAAATTTCGCCGTGATCCATTGCGTTTCGGTCCTCTTCGGCGTGATCACGCGGCAGGGCGCGATCGCGGGCATGATCGGGTTGAGCTTCTGGGGCATCAGCGGGCAGGTCGTGCAAACGCGCGAAATGATGCAAATGTCCGCCGATCGAGGCCTGAGCAAGGTCGATCCATTGGTTCAAAAAACCTTGAACACCTGTTACTGGATCCTGCCCAAGACCACCGACTTCGGGCATTTGAACACCCTGTTCCTCTCGCGCTCGGCACTTTCCGAAGATGCCTATCAGAGGCTGTACGCGACCACACTTCCAAAAATAGATTGGGCCTGGTCGATGGGCTCGACCGCGGTTTTCTGCGCCGTGGTCCTTAGCTTTGCGATCCTGATTTTCAAACGCAAGGACTTCTAGAAATTCCGTCGCTGAAATTCAGGGTAATTCTAAACCGCAAAACGGATTCGAGCGCTTTTCTTCGCCGATGCTCGTCTCGAGGCCGTGGCCCGGATGCACAGCGGTCTCTTCGGGTAGCACGAACAATTTCTCTCGAATTCCTTCCACCAATAAATCCATGCCCTCGCCGCCGGGCAGATCCGTGCGCCCGATGCCGCCGGCAAACAGGATGTCGCCGCAAAACAAATGCGGCACGCCTTCATCCGGCTTGATGTAGTACGCCGTTCCGCCAGGCGAATGACCGGGAACGTGGATGGCCTTGAGACTCAGCCCCGCGGCTTTGATTTCGTCGCCTTCGCGCACGGGGAAATCCGCCGCCGGCGCCGTCACCGAGCCCCCGACGAAGTAACTCAGGTTCAGCGTGGGCCGCGACAACCAGCTCAGCTCGGCTTCCGGCACATATAAAGGAGCGCTCGGAAATGCAGCCTTCATGGGTGCGAGCGCGCCGATGTGGTCTCCATGGCAATGCGTCTGCAAAAAGGCAACCACCGTGAGCTTGCGGCGCTTGAGCTCTGCCTGCAGCACGTCGGCTTCATCTCCGGGATCAAAGCAGATGCATTCGCCCTGCCCTTCCACCCACAGGAAGTAGCAGTTCTCTTGCAGCGGGCCGACGCAAAGTTGCAATGTGTTGAGTGTGCTCATGCGCTTTGGCTTATCCGTTCCCGCGCCACAGCACAACCACCAACTCCCGACGCGTGAGAATGTAGCGTCGCGACGTCTCCGGAATATGCTTGCCCAAACTTCTGCATCCGGCGGAGCCGACGGCGTAAGCCGCGGAGCTTTTCCTTCGGGGTTTGAAGTTCCGGTTCCGTCGTTACTTTAGGGTCATTCGGAGTGGAACTTTGGACCCGGTTTTGGACCACGGTTTGACGTAATTCTTCATTCGGTTTTATTTCTAATTCAGCGTCATGCGGTATGGAAATTCCGACTTCCAATTCGGGCAGCATTTTAGGGGACGCAATTTCCCGTTCGGCTTGCTTGGCACCAAGACTCGTGGAATCGGAGTTGGCAGCCAACGGCCTCAGTGCACTGGCGGGCAAGCCGCCAGTTGCACACACGTCTCG
>Ga0265314_10002594_pt1 | contig 18280 bp, 21 predicted proteins | sample 4126metaG_FD_203106 | JGI IMG/M metagenome (GOLD analysis project Ga0265314, IMG submission 203106) | Rhizosphere microbial communities from Carex aquatilis grown in University of Washington, Seatle, WA, United States - 4-1-26 metaG | ecosystem: Host-associated > Plants > Roots > Rhizosphere >... | reverse complement strand
GGCGGCGGCACAAATAACTGGTATCCAACGATGGCGGCGATTACCAGGCTCGGTGCATGCCTTCGCGTGCGAAACCGATCTAGGCTCATTTTATGAACGCCCGGCGCCCGGCGACGCGATTCAACTTTTCAATTCTGCCGCGATCTCGCCCGCCGCTTTCCGAGCCTGCTCGACCGCCCCGACCTCGAAGCTGATCGCGCCCACGCGCGGGTGTCCGCCACCGCCGTAACGCTCGCAGATGCTCGCCAGGTTGTGATCCACGGGAACCTCGGCCCAGGGATTCGATCCCACCGAAACCTTGGTCCGGAAACTCGACGTGAGCACGGATACCGTGTACACCGAATGCGGGAATAGATAGTACGGGATGAACTTGTTATAGCCTTCCAGATTCTGGTCGACCAGGTCGAAAGACACCACGCCATCCTCGCAGCGGGCCTGCTTGCGGATGATGTCGAGAGACTTCAAATGGCCTTCGTAAAGAGGCTGGTAGACCGCCTGGATGGCGGGATCGGCATCGATATCGGCCAAGGACCGGCGCCGCATCATGCGGATAATTTTCTGGACGGTATCCGAGCCCTTGCTGCCTTCGATCACCAGCGTGAGCCGCATGGCCGGTTTTCGTAGCTCCACGGCTTCTTGCGCATTGGCGTATTGGGCGCCGTCGATGATGTCGGCCCAGGAGACCAGCTCCGCTAAGTCGGGCGCTGCGAAGCCGAAGCGCTCGCGCGCCACCGTGGCGATATACATCGTGCAGGATTTGAAGCTGGGGTCGTACATCTTCTGGCCGCTGGTGTCGCGGCGGAAGTGCTCGGCGTCCTCAGGCGTCAGGAAAGCGCTCTGATGATGATCGAACCACCAGTTCAGGCGCGGGTCGGTCGAGTACTTGAAGTCCACGATAGCGTTGACATCGCCGTCAAACAGGCTCGGTTCAAAGAGCTGCGACGCCTTGTGCGCCAGGCCCGTGAACTCGAACTGCGCGTCGGGATGGAACTTGCCTTCGAGGAAGCGGCTGAAGAACGCCGCGGACGCCGCACCGTCGAAACAATGGTCGTGATAGAGAATCCGCGCGCGCATTTATATTTATCGACCGGGAAAACTTGTTAGTGTCGCGCAAATCAGGAGCTTAGCGCAAGGGGGGCGCATCTTACACGCACGGAGTTACATAATAGAAGCGATGATCAGAGCGGCGATACTCGTCTGCGTGAGCTCCATTTTGCAGGGTCAGAACACCATTACTTGTCCCGCGACGATCGGGCCAGAGAAGCATCCCTTCGACCGGATTTCGATTTACAACGGCAAACAAGGTGCGCAAGAGTACGAGCTCGCGCCGGATGACGAGAAAAAGGTCGGGGCGAAAGTGACCCAATCGTGGTTTCTCAAAGACTACCGCTCGATGAACATTTTCTTGCGTTGCCGGTACCAGGGCACGGAAGCGGTGATCTCGAAGGACATCCCGTCGAACATTCAAACGTGCACATTCGCGTTTGATATCAGCCCTAAAGGCGAAATTACGGGCGGACGCAGCTTCGCCTGCCGGTGAACGCACGTGCATTCCGAGCTCCTGCTGGAACATTTCCGGAATCCCCGCAATATCGGCCAGCTCCCGCCGCCGGCGATCACCGTGGACGTCACTAATCCGGCCTGCGGCGACTTGCTGCGCCTGTCAGCACGCTTTGAGGATGGGTGCATCGCAGAGGCGCGTTTCCAGGTGCGGGGCTGCACGGCGTCCATCGCGGCGGGCTCCGCGCTTTCTGAATGGATGCTCGGTAAAACTCGCGCAGAATTGCAAGCGCTCACGCCGGAGATTATCGATGAGGCACTGGGCGGTCTGGAGCCCGCTTCGAAGCACGCCGCGGTCCTCTGCGTCGATGGCGCAAGGGCTATCGCCCGTGCAGCGCTAAAAGGGGACAGCCAGTGAGATGGATTGCAGACCCCGTGACCGGACAGGAGTGGCTGTCCCCTTTTAGCTACCATAAGCTCTAAGTGACCCCCTTCGACTTTCGGCCCCGTACCCGTGTGGTGTTCGGCGTAGGCGAGTTCGCGCGGCTCGGCGAAATCGCCCGGGAATTGGGCGGCACGCGCTGCCTGGTGGTGGCCGATCCCGGCATCGTGAACGCCGGCTATGCGCCCGAAGCCATACGCTCGCTCAAGGCCCGGCGCATGACCGTGCACGGATTCCACGAATTTCAGGCGAATCCCACCTCGGCCATGGCGGAAGCCGGCGGAGCTTATGCCTCGCCGCTCGGTATAGATCTGATCGTGGCCGTCGGCGGCGGGAGCTCCCTCGATTGCGCCAAGGCGATTAACTTTCTCCTGAGCAATGGCGGCAAGATGCGCGATTACTGGGGTTACGGAAAAGCCTCGCGTCCCATGCTGCCGATGATCGCGGTACCCACTACGGCCGGCACCGGAAGCGAAGCGCAAACGTCCGCCACGCTGGTCGAATCTGAAACCGGCGCGCGAATGTCGTGCGGGGATGGAAAGGGATCGTTTCGGGTCGCCATTCTGGATCCGAAGCTGACCACGTCCCAGCCCGCGGCGCTTGCGGCCGCGACGGGATACGATGCGTTGTCGCACGCCCTCGAGACTCTGGTGACCACGCGCCAGACTCCGCTTTCGGAATGTTTCTCGCGATCGGCCTGGAGACTGATCTTTTCCTCGTTCGAGCGAACGGTACGGAATCCCGAAGATCTGGAAGCGCGGGGAGCGATGCTGCTGGGCGCGCACTTCGGCGGTCTGGCGATCGAAAACTCGAATCTGGGCGCGGCGCACGCCTGCGCATATCCGCTTACCGACGAGTTCGGTCTGGCCCATGGAGCGGCTGTCGCGGCGGTGCTGGCTCAGGTGGTCGATTGGAACAGCGACGTGGCGCGCGGTCGGTATAGCGAGCTGTTTCCCGGCGATCTGCCGGCCCGGCTGCGTGAGCTGGCGGAAATGGCGGGGCTGCCGGCAAATCTTCGCGAGGCAGGAATTCCCGAAGAAGCACTCCCGCGATTGGCGGAGGAGGCGGCGAAGCAGTGGAGCGGCAAGTTTAATCCGCAGCCCTTCAGTGCCTCAGCGGCGCTCGAGATATACCAATCGGCGTACTAAGGCCCGTCTGCACCGAACCACGAGCGCCAGCGAGTGGCCGGTTCTACAGAATCTCCGCAAGACTTGCGATGATATTGGGAACGTGAGTTTCGCCGACCGTTTTGAGTTGCTCGATCTGCTCCGCGATGGTGAGGTCCAGACGTTTCGCGCGCGCGAACGGGCCACAGGCCTCGCCGTGGAAGCCCACCTCGCTGCTTCGCCCGGCCAGCTCGCGAAATTTGAGTCTCTCAGTGTGATGGATCGCGGCAGTCATGAAGGGAAACACTACGTAGTCACCACGCCGCTGGACCTAGACTCGGTTGGGGCATGGCGGATCAAGCCATCGGAAAAAGCACCGCCTGGCGACTTTACACGGATGTTCGAATTGCGGCAGGCACCCGAGCCGGTAGCAACCCCAAGGGTAAAGGACGTCCTGACGCCGGTCGTTGCGTCCCAGCCCGGCGAATTCACCCGTGTGTTCAAGAAACCGGCAGCGGCTCCGGCGTCGCCGGCTGGTTCTACCGAACCGGCAGGGCAGGGCGAGTTTACCAGGATGTTCCAGAAGCCCGTACCCGCTCCGCCCATGCCCGCGTCCCAAGCAATAGCGCCCGCAAGCGCGCCGAAGGGCCGCGTTTCCGTGGGACTCATCGTGACGGCAATCGTGATCGTTTCCGCGATCGCCGTGTTTGTATTGGTGAGAACGCTATACTGAGACTTTGATGCGAATTTCAGTTGACGCGCACGCGATCGGCTGTCGCCAGACCGGAAACGAAGTTTATATCCGCAACCTCCTGAAGGAGTTCGCCCGCCTGGATAAGGGCAGCGAACTGATCGCCTATATCTCCAAGGAGGGCGCCAAAGCGGATCTGCCTCGCCGGATCCAGACGCGGCGTGTCTCTCAAAATCCTTACAAGCGTTTGGGTATGGATCTGCCCCGGCATCTCGGGCACGATCGTCCGGATCTGCTGCACGTGCAGTACACGGGTCCACTATTCAGTGCCGCTCCCTTGGTGGTCAGCGTGCACGATGTGAGCTTTCTGGAGTATCCGGAGTACTTCACCCGCTTCCGTTCTCTCCAACTGCGGCTCACGGTGCAGCAGACAGTGCGGCGCGCGGCCCGCGTGCTCACGCCCAGCGAGTATTCCCGCCGGGCCATTTTGAAGCACTATCGCATCTCCGAAGAGAAAGTGGTGGTGGTGCCGAACGCCGTCGCCAGCCAGTTCCGGCCCATCGAAAGGGAAGTGGCGCGGGCGGCGATTCAGCGCAAATTCGGCATCCACCGGCCGTTCGTGTTAACCGTTGGCGATCTGCAGCCTCGCAAGAATCACGTGGGCCTCCTGCACGCCTTCGAGGACGTGCTGCAAGCGGAACCGAGGTTGCCTCACGATCTGGTGTTCGTCGGCAAGGAGACTTGGTACTCCCGCGACTTGCATCGGGCCGTGATCCGGTCTTCCGTTCGCGATCGCGTGCACTTCACGGGATTTGTGGAAGACGCCGACCTGGTGAAGTTCTACGGCGCGTGCGAGATGTTCGTGTTCCCGTCGTTTTACGAAGGCTTCGGACTGCCGATCCTGGAAGCTATGGCGTGCGGGCGGGCTGTAGCCTGTTCGCGGGCGACGGCGATGCCCGAGGTGGCTAACGCGGCCGGCATCCTGTTTGACCCCGCGTCGAAAGAAGAGATCGCACGAGCCATGCTGGATATCCTGCTCGATTCGGAACTGCGCGCCCGTCTGGAACGGCTCGGGCTGCACCGGGCGGCCGGATTTAGCTGGGAGAAGTCGGCGGCGCAGACGCTCGAGGTGTACTACGATGTGGCAGGCCGGCGGCCCCGGCGCGCTGTCGCCCTCGCCGCGCGGGTGTCATGAAGTACGTTTCACTCCTTGGTTTTGCGTTTCTCACTTCTGGCTTCGCAGAAACCCTGCATTACAGCATCGAGTGGCCCAGCGGCCTGAGCCTGGGAGAAGCCACCCTCCGCTCGGACCGGACCGCCGGCGGCACCGGGTCCGCGCCGGGCTGGGAATTTGAGCTCGTCCTGGACGCCAGCGTGCCCGGGTTTGCCATCCGCGATCAGTACAGTTCCACGGCCAGCCCCGATTTTTGTTCCTGGATTCTGGATAAGAAGGTCGCACGCGGCACTCGCATCAGCGAAGAGCGTGTGATTTTCGATCCGAACAAAACTGTCGCCACGCGCGAGACCGTTCGCGGCGCTCAAATCGCCGGAACTAGCCATATAAGTGTGCCCGTCTGTGCTCGCGATGCGCTGACGCTGCTCCAGTTCGTGCGCAGCGAACTGCAACAGGGACACTTGCCTTCTGCGCAACCGGCGATTCTGGGCGCGGCATATCAGGTGCGGCTGGAGTACCTGGGGACCATCGCTATTCGGCTGGCCACCCAGCAATTGGAAGCAGACCGGTTTCGGACCTCGATCAAAGGTCCGGCGTCGGATTTCACGCTGGAGATGTTTTTCGCGCGCGATGCGGCCCGTACGCCTGTGATGATCAAGATCCCTTTGCCGATCGCGACGTTTACCGTAGAATTAATTCCCTGAAACATGCGGGTAGCCTTCTTTTCTCCGCTGCCGCCGGCCAAGAGCGGGATCGCCGACTATTCGGCGGCGCTGCTGGAACATTTCGACAAATCGATCGACGTCGAGACGTTCGCGGCCAAACCCGCGGCCTTTGATCCCTCACGCTACGACGTCTGCGTCTATCAGCTCGGCAATAATCCGTATCACGATTTCGTCTATGAAGCGGCTTTGAAAAACCCTGGGGTGGTGGTGATGCACGAGGCCAACCTGCATCACCTGGTTGCCGATCTCACCATCCATCGCAACGACTGGGACGGTTACGTTTGCGAGGTAGGGCGCAACCACGGTCCCGAGGCACAGGAATACGCCGAGCGCTTCGTGCGGACGCGCCAGAGGGCTCCGGATTATAGTCTGGCGATGATGCGGACCGTGCTCGCGGCCTCGCGCGGGGCGATCGTTCATAGCGACGCGGTCGGTGCCGAACTACGTGCGCAGGGATTCGAAGGTCCCATGGCGAGGATTCCTCATGGCGCCTGGACCGAGCCGGTCGACCGCATGAGCTATCGGGCGCGCCTGGATTTGGAGGAGCGCACTCCTCTGATCGGCGTGTTCGGGTTCCTCAAGCCCTACAAGCGCATCGCCGAATCGCTGCGGGCGTTTCGCAGGTTGGTGCGCGCTCTGCCGGATGCCCGCATGATCCTGGTCGGCGAGGCCCATCCGGAACTTCCGCTTTCATCCCTGATCACATCTATGGGTTTGAGGGAACAGGTGCGCCATCTGGATTTCGTCCCGATGGAGGATTTCAACGGCTACCTGGGCGCTTGCGACATCGTGCTGAACCTGCGTTATCCGACGGTGGGCGAGAGTTCGGGCACGCTCCAGCGGGCGTTAGGGATGGGCAAGGCCGTGATCGTCTCCGACGTAGGGTCGTTCCGCGAGCTGCCTGACGATATTTGTCTGAAGACTCCCGTCGATGCTACTGAAGAAGAACATCTATTCGAATATCTGAACCTGCTGGCCACTCGCCCATCGGTTCGCTGCGCGTTGGGCGATCGCGCGAAGGCATGGGCTGAACAGGAATGCAGCTGGGATACGGTCGCGAGGCGCTACAGCGAGTTCCTGGAGACGGTCGTGCAAGGACGTGAACCGCAAGCACGGGCAGCGGCTCCAACACCGCCCGCGAGTGCTCCTGTGCCGGCGGACTATATCGCCGCCTGGACCCCACCGCAGAACGGCTCGCGAGCGTACGTCGAGACGCATCGGACACGTTTAGAGCGCACTCTGGCGCTCACGCCACCGGGCGGCATGGACGACCGAATACTGGAAATGGGCGCGTATCTACAGATCACACCCGCACTCAAGACCCGGCTCGGATACGGCGAAGTGCGCGGTTGTTACTACGGCCCGCGTGGCGAGACCGATCATCGCAACGTCATTTCGGAAAATGGTGAGGACTTTCGCTGTGACATCGATCTGTTCGACGCCGAAAAAGATCGCTTCCCCTACGACGACGGCTATTTCTCAACGGTCCTGTGCTGCGAGCTGATCGAGCACCTGCCTTCCGATCCGATGCACATGATGTGCGAGATCAATCGCATCCTCAAGCCTGACGGGACGCTGGTCCTGACTACGCCCAACATCGCTTCCGCCCGCGCGGTATCGGCAATCCTGCAAGGCTTTCATCCCATGCTGTTCCCGGCTTACATTCGCCCGAGCCCGTCGGGCGAGACCGAGGCTCGCCACAACCGCGAGTATTCGCCCCGCGAGGTGAAAGATCTGCTGGAGAACTCCGGATTCGAAGTCGCGACGCTAGAAACCGGGCCGTTCCGCGACGAGCCCAAGCCCGAGCATGCCTGGGTGGAACACCTGCTCGACCGCTACATCCTGCCGAAGGAGAATCGCGGCGAAGGGATCTATGTTGTGGGCCGCAAACGTCGCGGTGTGCGCGATCGCTACCCGGCATGGTTGTATGCGTGAGTTAGAGGTGGTCGAAGCGGTTGCGGACGGTTCTGCGATCCACCTGCGCTTCCGCCTCGACCGACCCGGCGTCGTCGGCTGGCAGCTGTACGATCCGTCCACCGGAGCTTTTCTGCAGGAAGGCGAATGGTCCGAGGTGACAGGCCGCGATGCGGACTTGCGCATCCTCCTGCCGTCCGAGGAAGGTGCGTATAGCGTCCAAGTAGCGCCGGTGAACGATCGATCCCGGTTTATTGAGATCGCCGCACGCATCGGGGCGGGGAAGTTCGTCGAGATCGGCGCGCCGCGCGTTCTGACCGCTTCATCCGTGCGGCGCGCGCGCCTTCTGCGAGCCATTCCCAAGGCGTTTGTATTGCCCTCGCGCAGCGTCTGGCGCAATCGCAAGCTGATTGGCTCGATGGTCCGTCGCGATATCCTGTCGCGCTACCGGGGCAGCTTCGGCGGCACGCTGTGGACGTTCCTGAACCCTCTGCTGCTGATGGCGACCTACTTCTTCGTGTTCGGCGTGGTTTTGCGCACGCGCTTCGGAGCCGACACCAGCCGCACTGGGTTCGTTTTGTATTTTCTCGCGGGGATGTTGCCGTGGCTGGCGTTCTCGGAAGCCCTGGGCCGCTCGCCGTATGTGATTCTGGAATACCGGACCTTCGTCAAGAAGATCGTCTTTCCCCTGGAGACGCTGCCGATAAACCTGGTGATCTCGGGTGCGGTCACGGAGGCGATCGGTCTCGTGATCTTCACGGTCGGGCTCCTTGTTGTCCGTGGAGCGATCCCGGTCAGCGTGGTCTGGCTGCCGTTGCTGTTGATTCCCCAGATCCTGTTCACGGCGGGACTAGCATGGATCCTCGCGGCGACCGGCGTCTACGTGCGCGATCTCGGCCAAGTCACCGGCTACCTGCTGACGCTGTGGTTCTTCCTGACGCCGATCTGCTATCCCGAATCGTCACTTCCCGCGAGTGCGGTCCCGATCCTGCGGTTCAATCCGCTATTCGTCCTGGTGCGAGCGTATCGGGCAATCTTTCTGGAAGCTCAAGCGCCGTCAATGCGGGGCCTGATTGGATTGTGGATGGTAGGCGCGGCGGTAGCCATAACGGGATACGCCTGGTTCCACCGCCTGCGCAAGACTTTCGCGGATGTGATCTAATTCGCTACCGCGTAATATCCCTTGCGAGCCTGGACCTTGTAATCTTTGTTCGCCATCTTGAAATCGAGCTTCCGGTAGCTCCCGTCCTTCTTCGGATTCGTCGGCGAGTACGCGAGCGCGTACTGGCTGCGCATCTCGTCCTGGATCTGCTTGAAGATATCGTCCAGGGTATTCTTGCGGTCCACTTTGAACACCCGGCCGCCGGTTTCATCCGACATCTTCCTCAAATCGGCTTCTCCATTTCCAGCGCCGAATACGAGTCCGGGGCCGTAAGCGCCGGGATCGCTGTAGTCGATGCTGTACACCACGGCGTCAGCCAGTTGAGCCTCGTGAATCGCCTGCTCGCGGGTCTTCCTGCTGCCCTCATCGACGCCATCCGTGATCACGACGATCACCTTGCGGCCCGCTTCGGTCTTGAGCCGCTCGTTGGCAGCCAGGTACACCGCGTCCCACAGCACCGTGCCTGCGTTGTTTTGAGCGGTCGGGACCGGGCCCGGGTGCAGTCCGCCCACCTGAACACTCAACCGGAGCCCTTTCAGCCCATCTTCCAGAAGCTTGGCAGAATTGGTCGAATCCTGAAGCAGCTCGGAATCCGTGCCGAAGCTGATGATAAACGCCAGATCCTTGGGGCGGAGCACCGAGCGAAAGAACGCGCTTGCGGCGCGGTGTTCGGTATCGATCAGCCGCGCCTGGCTACCGCTGACGTCCACCAGCAGCCCAATGGTCAGCGGGAGATCGGTTTCCCGGGTGAAGTATTTGATCTCCTGCTCCTTCCCGTCTTCGAGCAAGTGGAAGTCGGCCTTTTCCAGGCCGCCGATCAGCGCGTTATTCTTACCGTGGACCGTGCACAGGACGTTGACCAGGTCCACGTCCACCTTAATCACATTGTCCTGGGCTTTGTCCTGAGCCATGAGACCGAGCACGAACAGAAGTGCCATTCCGGGTATACACAGATAGAGACGACTCATACTTATACTGTAAGACTGTGCCCAACCCAACGGGGTTTCATCGCCTTTTTGAATGAAGAAAGCAATTAACCATCTGAAAGCAGCGGACCCCGTTCTGGGAACCATCATTGAGCGGGTAGGTCCCTACAAGATGCAGTACCGCGACCCGAACTTTCATACCTTAGTTCGGTCCATCGTCTACCAGCAATTGAGCGGAAAGGCCGCGCTGACCATCTTCAACCGGCTGATCGCCGCCGCCAAAGCGGACCCGCTGACGCCGGAATCGATTCTGAAATTGCGGCCGGCCCGGATGCGGACGCTGGGCCTGTCGAAACAGAAACTTACTTATATCCGCGAGTTGGCCCGAATGACCCGCGACGGGCAGGTGCGCTTCGACCACGTTCACACGCTGGAAGATGCCGCCATTATCGAGCACTTAACCCGGGTCAAGGGCGTCGGCGTTTGGACCGCGCAGATGTTCCTGATCTTCGCTTTGCGCCGCCTGGACGTGCTGCCGACCGGCGACCTCGGCGTGCGGGCGGCCATCAAGAAAGCCTACAATCTGCCGGAATTGCCGACGCCGGCCGAGATGGAAAAGATCGCAGCGTCCTGGAGGCCATATTGTTCCGTGGCGTCCTGGTATCTGTGGCGCAGCCTGGATAACCTAGGCGCGATGTGAGCCCAAATGACCAGTTCATGTGGTCATTTGCGATATGATGAGGCATGCCCGCAAAACAGATTCCTATCACCCAGTTCAAAGCCCAATGCCTGAGTCTGTTGGAACAAGTCTCCAAGTCCGGGCGGCCCCTGGTGATCACTAAGCGCGGGAAACCCCTGGCGCAGGTCACCCGAGCTGTGGTGAAAACGCACTCGCTTATGGGCGGAATGCGGGGTACATCGGAGGAGGTCGGAGACATCGTGTATTTCGATACCAGCGACGAATGGGAATGCAATCGGTAAATGTCCGCTCTTCTGGTGGATACACATATCTTCCATCGTTGGCGAATTGCCCCGGACAAGCTCACTCGTCCCCAACAACGCGAGCTCCGCCGTGCAGAAGACCAGCAAGCCCCCGTTTCGATCAGCGCCATTACCCTATGGGAATTGGCGTTGCTTGCGGCACGCGGCAGGATCACATTTAAGAGTCCGATGGACGCGTGGCTCGCGGACCTGGTTTTGCAGCCCCTGATTGAAGTACTGCCGATTACTCCGGAAATCGCAGCGACATGTGCACAGCTCGGGTCCGGATTTCACAACGATTCGGCGGACAGGATCATCGTTGCCACAGCCCGCTGCCACCACCTGACGCTGCTCACCTCGGATGCGCGCATTCGTGACTGGGGCGGGGTCAGCGTGATCTAACCGGTCGCTTCTGATATCTTTAAGAGTTGGGCTCCCCTGAAGGGGTTCCACGAGCCCGCGAGGATCGTATGTCTGGACATTCAAAGTGGGCGACAATCAAGCACAAGAAGGGCGCGCTTGACGCCAAACGCGGGAAAATCTTCACCCGCTGCATCAAGGAAATCATGATCGCTGCCCGCAGCGGCGGCGACCCGGGCATGAATCCGCGCCTGCGGACGGCCGTTGCCGCCGCGAAGGCTGTCAGTATGCCCGCCGACAACATCAAGCGCGCCATCATGCGGGGCACCGGCGAGCTCGAAGGCGGCCAGATTGACGAGATCATGTTCGAAGGTTACGGCCCAGGCGGAGCGGCCGTACTGGTCATGGTGGCCACCGACAATCGCAACCGCACGGTCAGCGATATCCGGCACATCTTCTCGAAACAGGGCGGAAACCTGGGCGAGCAGGGCAGCGTCGCGTGGATGTTCGAGCGCAAAAGCGAGATCGTGATCGATGGCGAGAAGGCCACCGAGGACCAGCTCATGACCTTGGCGCTGGACGCGGGCGCCGAGGACTTGCGCAACGATGGAGGCAATTGGGTCGTGGTCTCCCCGCCGGAGTCCCACGATGCCGTGCTCGAAGCGATTCAGAAAGGCGGCATCGCCACGGAATCCGCGGAAATCGGCATGGTGCCCAAGAATCTCATGAAGCTGGAAGGCAAGAACGCCGGCGCCATGCTCCGGTTGAGCGAAGCCTTGGAAGAGAACGACGACGTCCAGAACGTGTATTCCAACTTCGATATCGACGAAAAGGAGATGGAGGCCCTCGCCTCCTAATTTGTGCGTGTTCTGGGGATCGACTGCGGAACCGAGCGCACCGGCTGGGGCGTCATCGAAAGCGACGGCCGCAGCCATCGCGTGCTCGCGCATGGCGTGATTCGTACCGCGGTTAAGAGTCCTCTGGAGCAGCGTCTGGCTGTGATTGCTCAAGGACTGCGATCCGTGCTGCAGAGTCATCAGCCCGATTCCGCCGCTGTCGAAGAAGTCTTCTATTCGCAGAACGTTAAGACTGCCTTGAAGCTGGCCCACGTGCGCGGGGTCGCATTGCTGGCCATCGCCGAAGCCCAGATCGCGCTGGGCGAGTATTCGCCGCTGGCGATCAAGGTCAGCGTGGTCGGGTACGGCCGGGCCGAAAAACAGCAGGTGCAGCTGATGGTCCGGACGCTCACCGGGCTTCAGGGCGTCATTGAAACCGAGGATGCCTCCGACGCGCTTGCGGTGGCGATTTGCCATGCGACCACTTGCCGCACAGCTTTGAAGGCGACCGTATGAATCGGCTCCCGTGGCTTGCGGCCGGCATAAGTATTCTGGGGATCGCCTTCGGAGCCGATCAGCCGCGCGTGACCTACACCAAGAGCTTTCCCGGATCGGATCCCGCCTACATGGCGATTACCGTCGACAAAGACGGAGCCACCACCTACCGGGAAACCAAGGACGAAGAGCCCGAGACCTTCAAGCTGGAACCGGGAGCCTTGCAGGCGATTTTCGATCTAGCGGATAAGCTGGACCACTTCAAACGCCCGCTCGAAAGCGGCCTGAAGGTCGCCAAAATCGGCGACAAAACCTTTCGATGGGAGAATGGCTCAGAAGCCAGCGAGGTCAAGTTTAACTATTCTCTCGACGAAAACGCCAAGCTGTTGCAGGACTGGTTCGAGCGCATTTCGGAGAGCGAGCGCGCGATGATGAACCTGCGCCGCGCGATCCGCTTCGACAAGCTGGGTGTAAACGATGCCGTGTTACGCGTGGACACCGCCTGGTCGCAGAAACGTTTGTTAGGGCGCGAGCAGTTCCTGCCGCTGCTGGATCGGATCGCCAAGAACGAAGGCTTCGTCAATCTTGCTCGGGATCGGGCCGCCCGGCTGGCGGACACGATTCGAAAGGCTTCCGGCGAATGAAGTTCGCCGTGCTCATCGCTTTGTGCACCTGGACCACCTTCGCGCAACCGGCCCAGCCGACCCCTCAGCTTAGCCCACAGCCAAGCATTGAAGAGCAGCAGGATCTCATGCGTGCCGTGAACGAAGGCACCAGCCCGGTGGATACGATCCGCGCTTTGGAAGCCTACCTGGCTAAGTATCCGAACACCATGCAGCGCGCCGACGTCGAGCGCACGCTCGCCAAGGCCGCCATCGAGAGCAACGATGTTCCCAGGATCGCCCAGTATGGGGAATCGGCCGTGGCGACCTCGGCCGCGGATTTTCAATTGCTGGATCGGCTGGCCTACGCGTTCCTGATTCTGGGAGGCTCTGAAAACGCCACTAAGGCGTACAAGTACGCTCGCGCGTTCGAGGACCTGGTGGATAAGATGCCCGTCGCCACCGGCAGGGATGCCGTGCGCCAGCAGGACGAGCAGGAGCGCGCCATGAGCCGTGCGTTGATGTATCAGGCCCGCGCCCGGACGATTCAGAACGACAGTCCCGATGCCCTCCGGCTGGTCACGCGAGCATTTTCGGCTTATCCCGGCGAGGAATCCGCCCGCGAATGGGCGGAAGTCCTGATTCGTACGGGCCAGCCGGCGGATGCGATCGAGCATCTGGCCGAAGCTTTCGTCATTCCCGATCCCTACGCGACCGACGACAAGCGTCAGGGCGACCGTTTGCTGCTGGGCGAACTATACGTCAAACTGCATGGCTCGGAGAAGGGCTTGGGCGATTTGGTCCTGGCTGCGTACGACCGCGTTTCGACCGTGGTGGAGACCCGGCGCAAGAAGCTGCTGGCGCTTGATCCGAACGCCTCCGTGGCGGACCCCATGGCGTTCACCGTGACGAGCCTGGATGGGAAAAAGCTCCAGCTCGCGAGCCTCAAGGGCAAGCTCCTGATCCTGGATTTCTGGGCCACCTGGTGCGTTCCCTGCCGGGTGCAGCATCCGCTGTACGAGACCCTGCGCGAGCGATTCGGCGCGCGTGGCGACGTCGCGTTCCTGGAAATGAACTCTGACGACGACCGTACCGTGGTGGAACCGTTCCTGATCGCGGAGAAGTGGAATAAAGCGATCTATTTCGAGGACGGCCTAGCTCGGCTGCTGAACGTCATGAATATCCCCACCACGATCCTGATCGACAAGAGCGGCCATATCGCCAGCCGCATGGACGGCTTCGATCCTTCGACGTTCCTGGATCAGATGACTGAGCGCATTCGAACGCTCGCGGACGCGAAATGAGTTTCCGCCGCGTCATCTGGATCGTTCTCGATAGCGTCGGCATCGGCGAGATGCCCGACGCCGTGCAATACGGCGACGCGGGCAGTGACACGCTGGGGCACATCGCCCAGAGCCGGAAGCTGCACCTCAACAATCTCTGCCGGCTGGGGCTGGGCAATATCCGCCCCTTGGACCGCCTCCCCCCCGATGCGGCACCGAAAGGTGCTTACGGGAGATGTGCGCTGGCGTCTCCCGGCAAGGACACCACCACGGGCCACTGGGAAATGGTGGGCATTCACCTAGCGAAACCGTTCCCTCTTTTCCCGCACGGTTTCCCGCCGGAAGTCATGGATGAATTCGAGCGACGGATCGGGCGCGCCACGCTCGGCAACAAGGCCGCGTCGGGGACCGAGATCCTCGAAGAGCTGGGCGAAGAGCACATGCGCACCGGCTCGCCTATCGTTTACACATCCGCGGACAGCGTCTTCCAGGTCGCCGCGCACGAAGAAGTGATCCCGCTGTACGAGCTGTACAAAATGTGCGACACCGCTCGCGAGATCCTGCGCGGCAAGTACGAAGTGGGGCGCGTCATCGCTAGGCCGTTCCTGGGCACTCCTGGAGCCTTTACGCGCACGCCCAATCGTCACGATTACGCCGTTCCGCCGCCCAAAGGCATGCTCCTCGACCAGTTACATGACAAGGGCGTCGAAGTGTTCGCGGTCGGCAAGATTTTCGACGTGTTCCTGGGGCGGGGCATTCGCGACTACGAAAAGACCAAATCCAATGCCGACGGCATGGAGAAAACGCTCCAGGCGATGGACACTCTCCCCAGTGGGATGATCTTTGTAAATTTAGTCGACTTCGATCAGCTCTACGGGCATCGCAATGATGTGGAAGGCTACGCCCGTGCTCTCGAGGCCGTGGACGATTGGCTCCCATCGCTCGAAGCCCGGCTGGGTCCCGACGATCTCCTGATCCTGACCGCGGACCACGGTTGCGATCCTACGACCGTGTCCACCGATCACAGCCGCGAGTACGTGCCCCTGCTGGTTTACGGCAAACGCGCCCGTGCTGGCGTCGATCTGGGCACGCGGAAGACGCTGTCCGATATCGGCCAGACCGTGGCGGAGAATTTCGGGACCAAGATCGTTACGGGCGAGAGTTTTTTGCCGGCGATTATCCCGCCGCCGTAGGCGGCAGTAACTAGGGTTTAGCGGTCTGGGCGACCGCCTTGGAATCCGCCTGGCACTTGCCCGTGCACAGCGTCTCGGAAACCTTCTGCAACGCCCCCAGGCGATTGGGATCCGCCGGAGTTGGCCGGCGAACACTCAGCGTCTCGACCACCGATCCATCGGGATTTGCACGTCGCTGAACAATCTGCTGTTCTCGAACGCGCATCGCCGCGCTGCTTTCCTGACTGTCCCCGGCGACGTTCAGCGAGTACACGTCCGTCTGGGTAGTCTGACCGCCGTCGGGAAGTTTTGTCGTCGTGGAGTTGCTCTGGGATGAAAGCTGTAACTGCCCGTTCATGCCCGGCTCATAGCTGGCGGTTGTTTCTTTGCTCGTATCATTCGTTTTGGATGCCGTCTTGACGACGCGCAGGGCTTCCTGGAATCCGCCCGATACGCCAGGTTTATATACCGATTCCGTGGTGCGCTGATTATCCGGCGGACCATCCGTAACCGCCGAACGCTTCTCTATCGTTTCGAAAGTGCCGCCGATGCCGGGCCGGTCGATCACCGTGCTGGCTGTCGTGGTCGATCCGCTCACCCGCGTTTCCGTGCTCTTGCGCTCGGCCTCACGCAGGCTTCCGTTCACGTCGCTGCGATAGGTGGTCTCGCGAACCGTGGAACCGCCGTCGGGAAGCTTACTCTCCTGGACCATCACGCGTTCCGTGGAGGCGGGTCGGCCCGTCGCGTCGAATCTCTGCACGATCCGTTCGGTGACTTTGCCGTTCGCGTCCTGGCTGACCACGCGCTCGGTCACTTGTTCCACGGGGATCTGGCGGCCGTTGATCGACTGATAGCGTTCCGTGCGATCGCCTTTGGCCGAGGTGCTGACGGATCTGTCGTCGGCACGGTTGCCGTTGAGGTCCTTCGTAAACGTGGTGCTGGTGCTCTGCGCTACCGCCAGTCCCGCTGTAAAAACGAGAAAAAAACAGGGTTTCACACGTCGTTTCACATCTATAGCCTAAGCCCAAGCCGGAGTCGCGGCAATAAGGGGAACGCCTTAGGTTGCAGTTCCCTTACAATGAAAACAGAGTGAAGACCTTCTACATCGAGACCTTCGGGTGCCAGATGAATGCCCACGATTCGGAGAAGGTCGTCGGCACGCTGCTCCATCAGGGTTATCAGAAGGTCGAAACCCCCGAGGAAGCCGAGCTGGTCTTCTACAACACCTGCAGCATCCGCGATAAAGCCGAACAGAAGGTGTTCAACCGGCTGAACCAGTTCAAGAAAGAACATGGCAAGGGCAAAACGTTTGCCGTGCTCGGATGCGTCGCCCAGCAGGAAGGCGAGAAGATCTTCGAAAAGGCGCCTCACGTCAGCCTGGTGTGCGGCTCGGCCAGCTACAATCAGCTTCCCCAGATGCTGGTGCAGCTCGAAACCGGGAATCGCCGCGTCACCGGCCTGAGCCTCGATACCGAGGACACCTTCGAAACTCCCGTCACCCGCCGCGATAATCCGCACCGGGCGTACCTTACGATCATCGAAGGCTGCGACAAGTCCTGCGCCTATTGCGTGGTGCCGTTCACGCGCGGTCCCGAGCGCAGCCGCACCAGCGCATCGGTCATCTTGGAAACCCTGGAGCTTGCCGGCGCGGGATACAGCGAGATCCAGTTGCTCGGCCAGAACGTCAACAGCTATCGCGATCCCTCGCCCGCGGGCTGGGATTTCGCCACGCTGCTCGATAACGTCGGGAAGGTTCCGGGAATCCGCCGCGTGCGATTCACCACCTCGCACCCTCGCGATTTCCGCAAGAGCATTGTCGATGCCATTGAGAGGAACACTGCGCTCTGCAATCACGTGCATCTGCCGGTGCAATCCGGATCGACCCGTATCCTGGCCGCCATGGACCGTCTCTACACGCGCCAGGAGTACATGGAGCGGATTTCTTGGATGAAAGCGTCCCGCCGTCCCATCGCCATCACCAGCGATATCATCGTCGGCTTCCCGGGCGAGACCGAAGACGACCTGGAAGCGACTCTTGGCCTGCTCGACGAAGTGCAGTTCGATTCCATTTTCGGCTTCAAGTATTCCCGGCGGCCGAATACGTCTGCCCTGCTGCTGGACGATCACATTACCGAAGAAGAGAAGACCCGGCGGCTCACCATCGTGCAGGAACATCAGCGCAATATTCAGATCCGCCGCAATGCCGAGTATGTCGGAACCGTCGAGGAGTGCATGGTGGAAGGATTCAATAAGGCCACCAGCCAGTGGATCGGGCGGACGTCGCAGCATAAGACGTTGAACTTCCTGCGGCCCGGCAGTGACGAAGATTTGGCGGGGAAGTACGTAGAGGTTCGGGTGACCCGCGCTGGTCCGAACTCTCTCGTGGGCGAAGCAGTTAACTAGAACGAAAAGGAGGGACGCGAACATGGAAGTCGAAATGAAGATCCGGGGATTGATGATGGACCCCAGTACGAATCTTCCGATTGTCGTGCTCAAGGACGTCAATGGCGGCGCGGTCCTTCCCATCTGGGTAGGTATTTACGAAGCCAACGCGATTGCACTCGAAATCGAGAAGATCCCCACGGCGCGGCCCATGACCCATGACCTGATCCGCAACCTGCTGTTCGGTCTGGAAACGGGCGTGAAGAAGGTCGTCGTCAGCGACCTCAAGGAAGACACCTACTACGCCGTGATCTGGCTGGAGCGCGACGGCAAGCTTATCTCGGTCGACTCGCGGCCGAGCGATGCGCTGGCGATCGCCCTGCGCCTGGATTGTCCCATCTACGTGGAAGAGACGGTGCTGAAGACTTCAAAGACGGCAGCCGCCGTGGCCGAGGTCGGCAGCAACGAGGAAATCCGCAAATGGCTCGAGGGCCTCAACGATGAGGACCTCGGCCGCTACAAAATGTGA
>Ga0265314_10002593_pt1 | contig 18286 bp, 17 predicted proteins | sample 4126metaG_FD_203106 | JGI IMG/M metagenome (GOLD analysis project Ga0265314, IMG submission 203106) | Rhizosphere microbial communities from Carex aquatilis grown in University of Washington, Seatle, WA, United States - 4-1-26 metaG | ecosystem: Host-associated > Plants > Roots > Rhizosphere >... | reverse complement strand
ACGCCAGGAGCCGTCGGCAGTGACGATCATCGACGTCAATCAGGCGATCCTTGCCATGGAGGGAGTGCTGGAGCAGTCGCTGGGCACAATCGGCAAGCTGATCTTCAACCTCGCAACGGAGGCTTGCCCCGTACGCGGCGACGCGAGCCAACTGGAGATGGCGATCATCAACCTGGTCGTCAATGCGCGCGATGCCATGACCACGGAAGGCACGGTACAAATATCGACGATGAATAGGACGCTGCACGGCGAGCACTACAATCTCTCGGGCGATTACGTGGCAGTCGCGGTCTCCGACACGGGCTCGGGCATGCCGCCCGAAATCCTCGCGGTTGCATTCGAGCCCTTGTTCACGACCAAAGAGCCGGGCAAAGGCACCGGGCTCGGTCTCGCCAGCGTTGATAGATTTGCCAAACAATGCGGCGGTATCGCGGTGATCGAGAGTGAGCTCCGCAAGGGAACCACGGTCACGATCTATCTGCCGCGCGCGCGCAACGACGCAACGACTGAAATCGGTGACCCTCGGCTTGGCCATTCCGCCGACCTGGGCGGCGCGAAGTGACGTGATTGGCACGAAGCTGCCTATCCGGGATGTCTGCTGTCCGGTCGCTACCGGGGTAAGCCGGACGTGGTCCGGACAGCCGAATTCGGTCGAGATTGACCCGTCGCGTCACTTATTGCGGTGCGGCGGCACCTCCGATCTCGGGGGACCCGACTGACTTCACGGCGGGACTTTTTGATCCAGCAGACGTTCGCTGGATCAGGAGCGGCCCAAGGCGAGGTCACCCATGGCTGATGAATGATGCTTCCTCGTTTCGGGGACCTGCTATCTCAATTGCGTCGCGGCAGCAGATAGATTATTTTCGATAGCGACTTTTTTGGTATTTGGCGAAGGACTTTTGAATTGTTCTTTTGAATATAGATTTTGCGGGGGGCTCATGTTTATTACCATGATCGCTGTGCTTTGCCGGCTAACTTCCACAGATTGCGTCGAGACGGTTGTCACCAGCTCAGCACTAGATAGCGGGCTTACCTTTCAGAGTTGTTTGCTCAATGGTCAAGCGGGCTTGGCCAAGTGGAAGGAAGAGCATCCAATCTATCATTCCGAGGATTGGCACATCCAGCGCTATAAGTGCGTACCTGGAGATTACAAGATGATTGCTCATCATCGCGTCTAAGCCGGGACTCACAGGGGGCTCTGCTGATCGCTGCCAGCGGAAAATTACGCGCGCGACGTCAACGTCGCGGAATGCGACGTGCTCGCAGAGTTCGCGATGGCTCAATTAAATCACATCGCGTAACGCCGAGTCGCGGCTGACTTCCCGAATTTACCGCAATTCGCGTCTCGGCAGCTTTCGGACATAGCTGGTCTGGCGGCCGATGTCCGGTCTTGACAGCACTTAGCGGACCTCAGGCGATGTCCGGTTTGAGTCCGTAAACCGCCGGATAGCGGACACCGCTCAAGCAGCGTCAATAAATCTCGATTTATGAGGCCGCCGAGCCCTTGCGCGCGGCAACGAAAACACCGGTCAGCACCAGCGCAAAACCGACGAAGTGGAACATTTGCGGGCGCTCGCCAAGAAACACCATCGCCATCACGGAGCCGAACAGCGGCACCACATGAAAAAACGGCGCGGCGCGGTTGGCGCCGATCAACTGGACGCCTCTGTTGTAGCAGAGGTAGGCGAGCGTCGAGGGAAACAGCGCGACATAGAGCAGCGACAGCAAATTGGCCGTGTTCAAAGCCATCACCGGCCGCGTCGCCAGTTCCCAGATCAACAGCGGAACGAGGCATGCCGCGCCGATGCCGAAGGTGAAACTGGCGAATGACAGCGCGTGGATCGCCGGACGCTTCAACGTCATAACCGAATAGAACCCGAAAATGATCAAGGCGAAAATGAAGATGACGTCGCCCTTGTTGAATTCGATGTTCGACAGCGTGCCGAGATCGCCATGCAGCAGGATCACCAGCACGCCGGTCAGCGACAGTACGACACCGGCGGCTTGCGCCAGGGTCAGCCGCACGCCGAGCAGCAGCAGCGACCACACCGCGACCACCAGCGGGCCGGCGGACTGCAGCAGCAGCGTATTCAGCGCCTGGGTATATTCCAGCGCCCAATATTGCAGGGTGTTGAAGGCGCCGATCCCGGTGACGGAAACGATCACCATGACGCCGAGCCGGGCGCGGATCGCGCCCCAGTCGCGCACCAGATGTTTCCACGCGAACGGCAGCAGGATCAGGAACGCCAGCGACCAGCGCAGGAACGACAGCGTGACCGGCGGAATATGACCGGCAGCGAGGCGGCCGACGATGGCGTTGCCGGCCCAGCACAGCGAGGTGATGGAGAGCAGCAGATAAGGCTGGTTGGCGAACCAACCGCCGGAGGAGGCCGTACGCGAAGTCTGGCCCGAAGTCTGGTCGGAAGCTGACATGAGGTTCCGGCTTGGGGGAGTGGTTGCCCGGTTCGATGACGCCGGCGCCGGCCCGGCGTCGGTGCCAGGCCGCGAAATCCCTCCGGCTGACTTCACAGACACGGATTCCTGACCGACATCAATGGGCTGGATGCATCGCGACCATGCATGGGGCAGTGAGGCCCGCCGATGATGGCCGTCGGGTTGGAAAATCCGCATCCCCCGTTTATTGTCGTGGCATGCTTAGACAATTTACACTCGCCTGTGTGATCGGCATTGCCTCGTCCGTCGTGTCGATGGCCGGGCCGCGCGCCGGCATCGACCTCACGGCGATCGATCCTTCAATTCGGCCGCAGGACGATTTCTGGCAATACGCCAATGGCAAGTGGCTCGCGGCGACGCCGATTCCACCCGACCGCAGCGCCTGGGATACGTTCTCGCAGGTGCGCGAAGCCACGCAAACACAGCTCCGCGACGCCATCGAGGGCATCGATCCGAACGATCCTGTTCATCCCGAACGCCGCAAGCTCGCCGATCTCTACGGCGCCTTCATGGACGAAGCGGCTGTCGAGCAGGCCGGTCTCGGCGGCCTGCGCGATGTGCTGGCGCGAATCCACGGCGTTCAGGACAAGGCTGGATTGCCGGCGTTGTTCGCCGAACTATCGCGGCTTGCGGTCCGCGCTCCCTTCGACGTCTGGATCTATCCCGACGAGCACGACGCCACGGTCTATGCCGCGCATCTCGGGCAGGGCGGGCTCGGCCTGCCGGACCGCGATTACTATCTGAAGGACGAGGCGCATTTTCAGTCGGTGCGATCGGCCTATCGCGACCACATCGCCAAAGTGCTGACGCTGGCCGGCGAGCCTGCGTCTGAGAAAAGCGCCGACGACATCATTGCGCTGGAAACCGCACTGGCGCGGTTGCAATGGACGCGGGTGGAAAACCGCGATTCCGTCAAGACCTATAACAAGACCGACATCGCCAGCCTGCCGTCGCTGGTCGCACCGCAGGACTTTCCGTCCTATCTCGGTGCCGTCGGCGTTGGGTCTGACATCACCACCGTCGTGGTGGCGCAGCCGAGCTATTTTGCCGGCCTCGGCGCCATCGTGCGCGATGTGCCGCTGCAAACCTGGCAGGCGCTGCTCGCCTACAATTTGCTGAGCTCCTATGCGGGCTATCTGTCCGCGCCGTTCGTGGCGGAGGATTTTGCTTTCGAGCAGCACACGCTGCGCGGCGTGCCGGAAATTCAGCCGCGCTGGAAGCGAGCGGTCGCGACCGTCGATCGGCTGATCGGCTTCGATCTCGGCAAGCTCTATGTCGCGCGTTACTTCCCGCCCGCCAACAAGGCGCGCGCCGAAGCGATGATCGCAAACCTGATGGCGGCCTATCGCGAGGGCATCGCGACGCTCGACTGGATGGGCGCCGACACCCGCCGCGAGGCACTCGCCAAGCTCGAGGCGATCGCGCCGCGGATCGCCTACCCCGCCACATGGCGCGATTACAGCGGACTTGAGATCGTCAAGGGCGATCTGATCGGCAACGTGATGCGCGCGCGGCGCTTCGATCACGCGTTCTGGATGGCGAAACTCGGCGGCAAGGTCGACCGCGCGGAGTGGCGCACCACGCCGCAGACCGTCAACGCGTTCTACAGCGCGGGCCGCAACGAGATCGTGTTTCCCGCCGGCATCCTGCAGCCGCCGTTCTTCGACGCGGAGGCCGACGATGCCGCCAATTACGGCGGCATCGGCTCGGTGATCGGTCACGAGATCAGCCACGCTTTCGACGACCAGGGCAGCCGGTTCGACGGTGAAGGCAATCTGCGCAACTGGTGGACGGCGGACGACCGCTCCCGCTTCGAGACCAAGACGCGCAGCCTGGTCGCGCAATACGACGCCTTCACGCCGTTGCCGGGCTATCACGTCAACGGCGCGCTGACGCTCGGCGAGAATGCGGCCGACAATGCCGGGCTTGCGATCGCGGTGCGGGCCTATCGGCTGTCGCGCAAGGGCTGTCCGGCGCCTGACATCGACGGCTTTGGCGGCGAGCAGCGGCTGTTCATCAGCTTCGCGCAGATCTGGCACGACAAGGTGCGTGACGCCGCCCGCATCGAACGCCTCAAGGTCGATCCGCATTCGCCCGGCCAGTTCCGCGCCAACGGCACCCTGCGCAACCAGACCGCGTTCGACGACGCCTTCGAGGTCAAGCCGACGGATCCGATGTATCTGCCGCCGGAGCAGCGGATCTCGCTATGGCAGACCGACCGCGAGATCGTCTGTCCCGACAAGGCGAAATAGTCTCCGCGGTCTTCGGCCGGCGACGCCGCCGCGGGCCATAATTCAGACGTGACGGCCTGAAAACGTCGGTGGATTCGGGCGCCTCGCCCGACCAAACGGCAAGGATTCGTCCGGCCTCGGGGCCCTCAGGCGCGGCTATTGGCCGACGCCGCGCCAACCCGTCGTATCACCCATTTTTTCAGGGGATATCAAAGGGTTAAATCGGCTTTAGTTTGCCGTTTCAGGCCCGTTCTTGCTTGCGTCGATAGCCCGCATCCGTTATCCGATGTGACGCCTCGCAAGCGAGCGGCCCCCGGCCGTGATTTGGGCTGGGCGCATGACCGGGAATGGTGGGACTTAAGGTTTTCCCCGGGGTCGTGCTGGTTGCAGAGATGGTTGCAGAGGGAACACCCGCGAAATGGCCAATGTTGTCGTCGTCGGCGCCCAATGGGGCGACGAGGGGAAGGGCAAGATCGTCGACTGGTTGTCGGAACAGGCCGACATCGTCGTGCGCTTCCAGGGCGGCCACAATGCCGGTCATACCCTGGTCATCAATGGCCAGACCTACAAGCTGGCGCTATTGCCGTCCGGCGTGCTGCGGCCGTCGAAACTGTCGGTTATCGGCAATGGCGTGGTGTTCGACCCGCAGGCGTTCCTCGACGAGGTCGCGAAGCTGAAGGGCCAGGGCGTCGCCATCAGCCCGGACAATCTGCGCATCGCCGAAAACGTCACGCTGATCCTGCCGCTGCATCGCGAGCTCGATGCGCTGCGCGAATCCTCCAACGCGATCACCGCGATCGGCACCACCCAGCGCGGCATCGGCCCAGCCTATGAAGACAAGGTCGGCCGCCGCGCGATCCGGCTGATGGACCTCGCCGATCTCGATACGCTGCCGAACAAGATCGACCGCCTGCTGGCGCATCACAACGCGCTGCGCCGCGGCTTCAATCTGGAAGAAATCGACGGCGCCGGCATTTTGAAAGAACTGACGGCGTTCGCGCCGAAGCTGCTGCCCTATGCCGAGACGGTGTGGCGGCTGCTCGATCTCAAGCGCCGCGAAGGCAAGCGCATCCTGTTCGAGGGCGCGCAAGGCGCGCTGCTCGACGTCGATCACGGTACCTATCCCTATGTCACCTCGTCCAACACGGTGGCGGCGCAGGCGGCCACCGGCACCGGCATGGGCCCGAGCGCGGTCGGCTATGTGCTCGGCATCTGCAAGGCCTATACGACGCGGGTGGGCCAGGGCCCGTTCCCGACCGAACTGGCCAACGAGATCGGCGAGGAGATCGGCCGCCGCGGCAAGGAATTCGGCGTCAACACCGGGCGCAAGCGGCGCTGCGGCTGGTTCGACGCGGTGCTGGTGCGCCAGACCGTGCGGACCTGCGGCATCCATGGCCTGGCGCTGACCAAGCTCGATATTCTCGACGGTTTCGACAGCATCGAGGTCTGCGTCGGCTACATGCTGGACGGCAAGGAAATCGATCATCTGCCGGCCGGCGAGGGCGCGCAGTCGCGGGTGGTGCCGGTTTACGAGACCATCGAGGGCTGGAAGGAACCGACCGCCAATGCCCGGTCCTGGGCCGATTTGCCGGCGCAGGCCATCAAATATGTGCGCCGGGTCGAGGAACTGGTGGGCTGTCCGATCGCCTTGCTTTCCACCAGCCCGGAACGCGAGGATACTATTCTGGTCCAGAACCCGTTTGAGGCTTAACGAGATATTACCGGAAAGCCTGCAATGTTGAGCATAGATGGCTGATTACTACCCGCTGATCGCCCGCGCCATTGCCGGACTGGACCCCAGTGCTCCCGGTGAGAGCCGTCGTGCGCTCTATGAACGGGCCCGCGCCGCGCTGATCGCGCAGCTGCGCAGCGTCGAGCCGCCCTTGAGCGAATCCGAGATCACCCGCGAGCGGCTGTCGCTGGAAGAGGCCGTGCGCAAGGTCGAATCCGAGGCCGCCCAGCGCGCCCGGGACGCCACCCGCTCCGCTGGCGGGGATACCGCGCGCAGCGGCGCCCGCGCCGGCGATGCGTTCCGCGCCAACATCCGGCCGGCTGCGCGGCCCGGCGAGCCCTCGGGCCCGCCGTCCGCGCCACCATTCGCGGGCCCGCCGCCTACGTCTTCCCCGACGGCCCGGCCGCGCCCGCCCGCACCGCCCTCGCGCAACGATCGCCCGCCGCTCGGGCAAGAAGGCCAGCGCAATCTGCGCGCCGATCAATCCACGCCGTCGTCGCGGCCGCCGCCGGTCCCGATGCCGGATGCGCCGCTGCCGCCGACCCGCGAACGCATGGGCGTGGCCCGCCGTGGCCCCGACAACAACGCGCCGCAGGCGCCGGGCATGCGCGGGTTTCGCGATATCGCCGCTGACGCCGACGATCTCGGGCGCGCCGCGGCGCAAGCCACCCGCTCGGCGCGTAAAACCTACGCCAACGTGCCGTCGCCCTCGCCGGAATTCGACCGGCTCGAGCCGAGCATGGAAAACCGCGGCGCCGATCCGGACGCACCCTATTCCTATGACGAATCCGTCCAGGAGGCCGAGCGCTACGCGCCGCCCCAGCCACCGCGCTCGCGGGTGTCGCAGGACCGCGATCGGGACCTGAAAAAGCGCCCGCGCGCTGCGGCCGCGTTTCCGTTCAAGAGCGCGATCGCGATCGGCATCGTCCTGATCCTGGTGGGTGCCGGCATCCTGATGGGCAAGCAGGTCGTCACCACCGTGAGCGGCCTGTTCAAGCCGTCCGCGCAGGTGGTGGACACTACCCCGAAAGACAATTCGGCGCCGCTGGCCAAGCCGAAGATTCCCGATCGGGTCGGGCAGCCGTCGTCGACCGACCAGGCCGCGCCGGTGGCGCAGCGCGTGGTGCTGTATGACGAGGATCCCACCGATCCCAAGGGCAAGCAGTATGTCGGCACGGTGGTGTGGCGCACCGAACCGATCAAGGGCAGCACCGGCCAGCCCGCCGACATCGCGGTGCGCGCCGACATCGACATCCCCGAACGCAAGTTCAAGATGACGATGTCGTTCCGCCGCAACACCGACACCTCGCTGCCGGCCAGCCACACCGCCGAGCTGACCTTCATCCTGCCGCCGGACTTCACAGGCGGCGGCGTCAGCAACGTGCCGGGCATCCTGATGAAGTCGAACGAGCAGGCCCGCGGCACCCCGCTCGCCGGCCTCGCGGTCAAGGTTACCGACGGCTTCTTCCTGGTCGGGCTGTCCAATGTCGACGCCGACCGGTCGCGCAATATCCAGCTCCTGAAGGAGCGTTCGTGGTTCGACGTGCCGCTGGTCTATGTCAACCAGCGCCGCGCCATCATCGCGATCGAAAAGGGCCCGCCCGGCGAGCGCGCCTTCAACGACGCCTTCGCGGCGTGGGGCGAGTAGGCTTAGGACGAGTAGCCCCGCGACGCTCGCACATCGGCCGCCGATTATCGGCAGAGCTGATAAATGTTTGATGTCAAGCCAGCGGCGCCCGGCCTGGTTGCTGCTTTGGACGTAGTTCGCGCATCCTGCAAAACTGCTATACTCGCCGCAAAACCAGCCGGAGTTGAGCATGAAACGGTATCTGATTTTCGCGGCGCTCGGACCGGTCCTCGGCGGTTTCTTCCTGCTGGTGGCGACCACCGTGATGTCCGGCTATTGGAATCAGCCGAGCTGGAGCGAAGTGACAAAGCTGTTCGTGGTGTTCCTCAAAACCCTGCAATACAGCTATCTGTTCGGCATCCTGCCCTTGCTGATGATCGCCGCGGTCGACGACATCGTCTTCCACGTCAAGCGAATCGTGCCGGTGATCCGGATGCTGATCGTCGGCCTGATCGCGTTTTTCGCGGCGGAATTTCTCTACGGCGGCCGGGGATCGGACGCCGGCGCGCTGCAGTATTTCCTCTATGGCCTGGTCGGTTTCGTTCCCGGGGTGGTCTGTTCGTGGCTGGCGCATGAAGCGATCGACTTCGACCAGCCGGCGGTCGCGGCGCAAAAATCCTGAGGAAATTGCTGACAGGAATCCTGAAACGAAAACGGCGGACCTTTCGGTCCGCCGCGATCGGCAAATATCCTCGCAATAGCATCACGTGATCGAAAGGCCCTTGTTTTTGAGCCGGCGTTGCCGCTGGCCCCGGGTCGCCATCACGTCTTACCGGCCGTCGCCGCGGCAGCGGCCGCCGGGGCCGATGTGAAAGCCGCGCGGGCAGGCATGTGCGCCGGGATGGGCATAGTTCTGCCGGCATCCGCCGTAAGGTCCGCGATGCATGCCCGGACCGCATCCGCCCGCGACCCGGATCACGTCGGTATCTTGCGCGGATACCCGTGGGGTCATCGGCACGGCATTGGCGATATCAGCGCCCATCAGGGTGCTGGCAAGGAATGCGGCTGCGATCAGTCTGTTCATCGGTTCGTCTCCTCTGGGGTGGTAGTTTTCGTGGTTGTAGAATCCTGCTGCTGCGCGGATGAAGCGTGTTTCGGGTGAAAACGCGTTAGCCGCCGGCAAACGCAATGCCTGCGCGGACTTCGCCGATCGCCTGATCGATCAGGCCGATGGCGCGTTCGCGGTGGCCGCCCTTGTTCGGGGTTGAGGCGACCAGTTCGCCGCGTGCCGACTGCAGCAATCCGATGCTTTGGTACATGTGCGGCTGCGCGCCCAGCGCGTAGCCGATGCCCATGCCGGCGCCCAGCGCCACACCGAGCACGAGGATGTGCATCGAAGGTGTCGTCATGTCCTGCTCCTTTGGCGCTGCTGGCCGTATCCCAAACAGCGTCGTGCGGGCATCGTGGTTGTGCGCGTGCCCGGCCGAATCCGGCGTGATGCTCGTGCCGTCTCCGTAAGCTGGCGCGTTGCCATCGTCTTGGACTGACGGGCGCCGGTCGCCGCTGCAATTGGACTGTCCGGCGCTGTTTCCTTTACGGTAAAGCCTTGGTAGCTTCCGCGCGGTATCAGGCTTGCGCATTGCGATCGCTCCGCTGCTGACAAGGTTTACTGCCGCTCGATGCCCGCCATCCTGAGAAAGCTGTCGACCGATATGCTGCCGCAAGGTCTCGATGACCGGCAGCGCTTTCTGCGCTTTTCGGAATTGTTCGAGCATTTCTCCGACACCGCTGAACTCGACCCGGCGCCCGGCGTGCCGTTTCGCGCCGCGATGAATTCGATTCATGTCGGCACCACCATGCTTGGCCGCTGCGACGGCACCTTCACTGCGATACGCCGCGAACGCCGTCAGGTGTTGAAGACCAATGACGACCGCTATTGCCTGGCGCGCAACACCGGCGATCGCGACGGCGTTCTCGTGCATCGGGGTCGCGAATTTTCCCTGCGGCCGGGATCGATCACGCTGCTCAAGCTCGACGAGCCCTTTGTCAGCGCGGATGGCGCCCAAGCCAAGCGTTTCACCAATGTGCATTTGCCGCCGCTGACGCTGCGCTCGATGGTGCCCGGCGTCGACGAGATGGTCGGCCGCGAACTCGAGCCCGGCGGCGCGCTGTCGCTGGCGATGGATTACGCCGACCTGCTGTTGAGCCATCCGGCCGCGGTCGAGCAGGCGGGTTTTGCCATCGCGTCGCACATGCTGGATCTGGCGGCGGTCGGCCTCGGGGCGCGCGGCGACATCGCGCTGGCGGCGCGGCGCGGCGGCGTGCGCGCGGTCAGGCTGCGGGCGGTGCTGACGATCCTTGAGCAGCGTTTCACCGAGCCGGATTTTTCCGCGCAGAAACTCGCCGAGGCCGCCGGACTATCGGAGCGCTATGTCAACGAATTGCTGTTCGAGGCCGGCGCCAGTTTCACCGCGCGGCTGACCGAGCGGCGACTGCACAAGGCGGCGGAACGGCTGGCGCATGGCGAAGGCCGTATCAGCGACATTGCCTTCGAATGCGGTTTTAATGACCTGTCGTATTTCAACCGCTGCTTTCGCCGCCGCTTTGGGCTTACGCCGACCGCCGCGCGGGGGCGCTGAACCACTGAAAGCCGCGGGTTAACGCCTTGTCACGCAACTTGCGCCGCGCCGGCGCGTTACCCATCTGATGGCCATGTCGAACGACGATATTTATTTCCGTAAGCCCGCCCATGCCCGCGCCGGGGGTGCGGAGCCGCGCGGCCCTGTCATCGACCAGGAAGGCCGCGAAGTTCCGCGCGAGGCTCTTGGCTCATCTGGCTCATCGCTGGGCAGCCGGTTCCAGACCTTCCGCTTCGATTTCGGCCATTCCAGCGCCAACCCGTTCGGCGACCTGACCCGCGAGCAGCGGCTGGCGCGGCTTGACGCCATCGCCAAGCTGCTCGATGTGGCGTTCGTGCTGCCCGGCACCAACATTCGCTACGGCATCGACGGCATCATCCGGCTGGTGCCGGTGGTCGGCGACCTGATCGCTTCCGCCTTTTCGCTGTGGCTGGTGCGCGAGGCGCGGTCGCTCGGCGCGCCCTGGCATGTCACCGCGCGGATGCTGGCCAATGTCGCGCTGGAAGGCACCGTCGGAATGATCCCAATCGCGGGCGACGCGTTCGACGTGATGTTCCGCGCCAACATCCGCAACATGAAGATGCTGCGGCGCTGGATGGAAAAACAGCCGCGCTGAACACGCGACGGCTTCTCCCGCTCAGGGAAGAAGCCGTACGTTTCGAATTTTCAGCGAAGTGGAATTATGCCGCGTCGGCGTTCGCGTTGTCTGCGGCAGGCGCAGGCTCCGGCGCACGGGGGCGGCGGGGCAGCGGAAAATCCTGGCTCTCATAGAGATTGCGGATGCCGCTCTGGTCGAAGCGGGCTTCATCGACCTGCAGATAGGCGCCGTTCAGCGAATCCGCCGGCAGTTCCTCGATCGCGAAGCGAACCGCTTCGGCCGCGGTGCCAAAGCGCCGATACGCAAACCCGGCCCGCTTCTTCTTGCGGATCGCAGCGGGGAATAATTCGGCGGCGGTGTTGTAGCTGAAGGAAGCCATGGTCAGTGACCCTTTATCTTTTTCGTGGGGGCGCGAGTACATTCGCGCACGGTTCGTGCGGGGCCTGCCAACCGGGCGGGAAACCGGCACACATCATTTCCGGACAGTCTTTAATATAGGCTCGTTTGACGGAAATGCGACTCCTGTCCGAGCGGATGATGAATCCGCGGCCGGACCGGCCCAATCCTGGATAACCCTTTATATTTCAAAGACTTGTGCCGTTTAAAGCTTGCCGAGCAGCAGCAAGATGATCAGCACGACCAAAATGACGCCGCCAAGCCCCATTCCGGAATGGCCCATGCCATAGCCATAGCCGCCGAACCGGCCGGAAAAGCCGCCCAGCAGGTAAATGATGACAATGATGATGAGGATCAAACCCAGAGACATCGCGCTCTCCCAACAGGCGACCGGCGGGGCCAATGAGCGCCGCGCGGGGCCTGTCGAGCAGATCACATCCTGATCCCCGGTTCCAGCGCAGGGATCAGGGCGGGGGCGGCAACGAGCGTTCTCGCCTATTTCGGCTGCAGCTTCAGCGCCGCTGAATTGATGCAGTAGCGCAGGCCGGTGGGGCCGGGGCCATCGTCGAACACGTGGCCAAGATGGCCGTTGCATTTGGAGCACAGCACCTCGGTCCGGACCATGCCGTGGCTGATGTCGCGTTCCTCGTCGACATGGCTGTCGATCGCGGGCGCAGTAAAGCTCGGCCAGCCGCAGCCGGAATCGAATTTGGCGTCGGATTCGAACAAAGTCTGGCCGCAGCCGGCGCAGGTGTAGGTGCCCTTGCGCTTCTCGTGCTCGTACTCGCCGGAGCCCGGCCGCTCGGTCGCCTTCTCGCGCAGCACCGCGTACTGCATCGGCGTCAGCTCCTTGCGCCACTCGGCGTCGCTCTTCTCGACCTTGGCGGTCATGGTTTTGTTGTCGGACATCGAACCTCCACGTTTAAACAACGCCGTCAGTTGGTGACCTTCGCATCGCCCACCAGCGTCGGCTTCTCGGTATAATTCTCGGCGAACAGCTTCTTCAGGTTTTCGACCTTCGGAATGTCGTTGTACGCAATATAGGGCTGCGAGGGGTGCAGTGTCAGGTAGTCCTGATGATAGCCCTCCGCGGCATAGAACCCCTGCAGTGGTCCGACCTTGGTCACGATCGGCTTGCCAAAAACCTTGGCGGCGTTGAGCTGGGCGATATAGGCATCCGCCACCCTCTTCTGCTCGTCCGAGGTGGTGAAGATCGCCGAGCGATATTGCGTGCCGCTGTCCGGGCCCTGGCGGTTGAGTTCGGTCGGGTTGTGCGCCACCGAGAAGAAGATCTGCAGCAGCTTGCCGTAGCTGATCTTCTTCGGATCGTATTTGACCTGCACCGACTCGGCGTGTCCGGTGGTGCCGGTCGAGACGATCTCGTATTGCGCGGTCGCCTTGTTGCCGCCGGCATAACCCGACACCGCGCTGACGACGCCGGCGGTATGCTGGAACACACCCTGCACGCCCCAGAAACAGCCGCCCGACAGCACCACGGTCTGGACGGCATCGGACGGCTGCGCGTCCATGGCGGGGGCCGGAATTACGACCGCGTCTTCCGACGCCAACGAGGGCGCAACGGCAAAGGCCGTGATCGCCAGCGCGCCGATCGCGGCGGCGCAGAGCGAGCGGCGGCTGAATTGGTGACGGGACATGGGCTTCCTCCGGGTGTGCGGATTGATGAGCAGTTTAGGGCCAAAGGGGCGGTTCGCAATCGCTAATGGCCGCGCCCGATGCCGGAAGATACGGAGCAGGGCAGGCTTTGTTACAGAGGACCGCACACGAGTTCGTGAATAAATTCCATGGTTTGCAAGGTTTTAAGCTCCGGCCATCCCGCGACCGGCGGTCCTACACCACGATACTCAGCCGTTTCGCCGCGCGTGTGATCCCGGTGTACAGCCACCTTGCGCGGCTGTCCTGGAAGGCAAAGCTTTCGTCGAACAGCACGACGTCGTCCCATTGCGAGCCCTGGCTCTTATGCACCGTCAGCACATAGCCGTAATCGAATTCGTCGTAGGGCTTGCGTTGCTCCCACGGGATGCCCTCGATGCCGCCGGCAAAACAATCGCCGCGCACGGAAACCTTTGTCACCTTGTGGCCAAAATCCTCGTCGGGCGACAGCCGCATGGTGATGATCTGGGACTTTGACGCCGCGCGCGATTTCACCCGCCACAGCCCGCCGTTGAACAGGCCCTTCTTGCGGTTGTTGCGCAGGCAGACCAGCTTGTCGCCGGCGACCGGCAAGGGATCCTCGATGTTCTGCTTCTGCCGCACCCGCATGTTGTAGGAGCGGCGGGTGTTGTTGCGTCCGACCAGCACCTGGTCGGCGCCCATCACGCGCTGCGGATCGAGCTCGCCGCGCGACACCACTTCGCTTTCGCCGTAGCGGCCGATGTCGAGATCGCGGCCCTCGCGCACGTCCATCGACATCCGCACGATCGGATCGTCCTGGGCCTGGCGATGCACCTCGGTCAGCATCGCGTCGGGTTCGCAGTCGGTGAAAAAACCGCCGCCCTGGATCGGCGGCAATTGCGCGGGATCGCCCAGCACCAAAAGCGGACAATCGAACGACATCAGGTCGCGGCCCAGTTCGGCATCGACCATCGAGCATTCGTCGATCACGATCAGCTTTGCCTTCGACGCCGGCGCGTCGTCCCACAGCTCAAAGCTCGGCTGCTCGACGCCGGATTCCCGCGCGCGGTAGATCAGCGAATGAATGGTAGAGGCGTTGTCGCAGCCCTTGTTGCGCATCACCAGCGCGGCCTTGCCGGTGAAGGCCGCGAATTTGACCTCGCCGTCGACGCCGTCGGCGATGTGGCGGGCCAGCGTGGTCTTGCCGGTTCCGGCATAGCCGAACAGCCGGAACACCGGCGGCGTGCCGTTCTTGCCGGGTTTTGCTTTCAGCCAGTCGGCAACGGCCTTAAGCGCGGAATCCTGATGCGGCGTGAAGGTGGTCATGCGGTCTCGGCGGAGGGGCGAGGCGGGCCAAAGCTCAGCGACTTGGCCTACGACTCGGGCGAGGCACAAGCTAACCATTCGCGCCCGCCATGCAAGCCGGTCTTCCGTGCGGCGGAATTGCCAGAGGCTGCCAGTGCTGGACTTGACTGGACTTCACTGGACTTGGGGCCGGTGCGGGATACACTGCCTGCAAATAAAAATGAGCGGGAGAGACACGCCATGAAATTCGGCATTTTCTACGAGCTGCAACTGCCGCGTCCCTGGGTGGAGGGCGACGAACTCAGGCTCTACCAGAATGCGCTGACGCAACTGGAGACCGCGGACCGCTGCGGTTACGACCATGCCTGGGTGGTGGAGCATCATTTCCTCGAGGAATATTCGCATTCGCCGTCGCCGGAATCGTTTCTGGCCGCGGCCAGCCAGCGCACCAAACAGATCCGGCTCGGGCACGGCATCATCCAGCTCACCACCAACCATCCCGCCCGCGTCGCCGAGCGCATCGCGGTGCTCGATTTGCTTTCCAATGGCCGCTGCGAATTCGGCATGGGCGAAAGCGCTTCCATCACCGAACTGACGCCGTTCAGTCGCGACATGGAAACCAAGCGCGAAGTGTTCGAGGAAGCGGTCCAGGCGATCTTCCCGATGTTCACCAAAGTGGGCACCGAGCATCACGGCAAATATTTCGATATTCCGCTGCGCAACGTGGTGCCAAAACCGGTGCAGAAGCCGCATCCGCCGCTGTGGATGGCCTGCTCGCAATTGCAGACCATCGAGCGCGCCGGCCAGAACGGTTTTGGCGCGCTCGGCTTCCAGTTCGTCAGCGCCGATGCCGCGCATGCCTGGGTGCATGCCTATTACAACGCGATTACCAAACGGCTGAAGAAGCTCGCCGACTACGAGATCAATCCGAACATGGCGCTGGTGTCGTTCTTCATGTGCGCCAAGACCGACGAGGAGGCGAGGGCACGGGCCGACGGCGCCACCTTCTTCCAGTTCGCGCTGCGCTTCTACGGCGCCTCGCAGAACCGCCAGCGTCCCGATCCCGGCACCGTCAACATGTGGGACGAATACAACAAGTGGAAGCGCGACAATCCGGAAGCCCAGGAAGCCGCTTTGCGCGGCGGCCTGATCGGCTCGCCGGAAACCATCCGCAAGAAATTGCGGCGCTTTAGAAGCTCGCACATCGACCAGGTGATCCTGCTCAATCAAGCCGGCAAGAACAGTCACGAACATATCTGCGAGTCGCTCGAGCTGTTTTCCAGGGAAGTGATGCCGGAGTTCAAGCGCGATCCCGAGCACGACGCCTGGAAGAAAGGCGTGATGAGCGGCGCGATCCAGCTCGAGGAGATCGACACCGACGCCTTCAAGGACCGTTACGGCAAGCTCGCGGTCAACGTGGCCAAACCGGCCGTCGCGGCCGCGGGATAGCCGGAAGGAGACAGCGCGCGTTCGTGGATTCGCGAGGCGTGCCGGTTGTCATCAGGGATTGCAGCCTTCTCGGTCGGTCCGGCTCAGTTGGTGTGGCCCGGGCCGGTGGCGTTTTCGTCCTTGGCTTCCTGACGCTCGGTCGGTGTGACGCAAACGACATCGCCGCTGTAGGCTTCGCGCCAGACATATCCCTGGCGGCAGGTCGTCGGGCCGTATGGGCCGCCGCCGGGCTGCACGTTGTTCGGGCCGTTGGCGTTCTGGGCTTTCGCCTCCGAGCGCTGTGGCGGCGTCACGCAGACATCGTCGTTCGGTCTGGCTTCGCGCCAGACATAGCCGCTCTTGCAGTCGGCCAGCGCCGCGCCGGTGGTGGCCGCGAAGACAAGCGGAAGCACGATCGTAAATAGAGAGCCTTGCAGCATCGATTGGTTCGACATGGTCGTCTCCTGTTGGGGATTGAACCCCGCCCTTGCTTCCCCGGGCGCTTCCGCCGGCGACCTTATCGATGGAAACAACCTGTAACTGTGAACGGCTTCACATCGATTTGGCGCCTCGACGTGGCAAAAGCGCGCAGCTTGACGCAAACGCGCATTCCTTCTTATCCGACGCTGCTTCGGAGAACGCTGTTGCCTGAACGCCGCCAACAAAAGAATTCTGTAAGATTGAAGCTGCCGCGATTTCGCCGCCATATTGCACCGGGTGGCGCGCAGCTTCTTGTTTGCCTTGTACTCGCAAACGAAATCGCGGCGCGACCGCAAGCCTGTCGAGCTTTGGGGACGTCGCATGTCGGATATCGCAGTCAAGGGGTCGGAGCCTATCGCGCTAAGAGCGCGGTTGAACGAGGACTGGCTGGCGCTGGTGATCGGGTTGCTGGTGTTTGCGCTGGCGCTGTTCAGCGTCGGTGGCTTCGATGTGCTGGGCTGGGCGGTGAATACCTCGGTCTATACCGATGTGACGGCCGCGCTCGCCCCGATCGCCAAAGCCTATGGCTGGCTCGGCGGAGGCGGCGCGTTGCTGGCGACCTATGCCGCGCTGCTGGTGGTGTTGAGCGCTGGCGTCGCCACGCTCGGCGCCGACGTGAAAAAGTTCGCCATTGCCTTCACCGCCGTGTTCGCCATCGCCTATGCCAGCTGGATCCTCGGCAGCTATGCCCACATCGCCGCTGTAACACCGGCTGAGCAGCAGAAATTCGGCATTAGCTGGTCGCTGAAACTGACCAACGAAGGCGGCTATGTCGTAGCGCTGATCGCGGGGCTCATCATCGCCAACTTCATCCCCGGATTGGCGAACTGGCTGAAGGAGGCGATCCGGCCCGAACTCTATATCAAGATCGCGATCGTGATTCTCGGCGCCACGGTGGCGGTCACCGCCGCCGGCCGGTTGAACCTCGCTTCGTCGCTGCTGCTGCGCGGCGCAGCCGCAATCGTCGAGGCCTATCTGATCTACTGGGCGGTGATCTATTACGTCGCGCGCAAATGGTTCGGCTTCAGCCGGGAGTGGTCGGTGCCGCTGGCATCGGGCATTTCGATCTGCGGCGTCGCGGCGGCGATCGCGACCGGCGGCGCGATCCGGGCGCGGCCGGCGGTGCCGGTGCTGGTGTCGTCGCTGGTGGTGGTATTCGCGGTGGTCGAAGTGCTGATCCTGCCGTTCCTGGCGCAGACCTTCCTGTGGCAGGAGCCACTGGTGGCCGGCGCCTGGATTGGCCTTGCGATCAAGACCGATGGCGCCGCGGTTGCGGGCGGCGGCATCACGGAATCATTGATTATGGCCAAGGCGGCCGCGGAAGGAATTCGCTACCAGCCGGGCTGGATCCTCGCGACCACCACCACGGTAAAAATCTTCATCGACATTTTTATTGGCGTCTGGGCCTTCATCCTCGGCTACATCTGGACCAACTACATCGACAAGGGCCCGGACAAGGCAAAGCCGATCGAGATCTGGCAGCGCTTTCCGAAATTCATTCTCGGCTTTATTTTTGTGTTCGCGGTATCGATGTGGCTCGCGCTGGGATCGACGCCCGAGATCGCCAAGGCGCTGCCGGCGGCGGCCAGCGAAGCCAACGTGTTCCGGGTGATCTTCTTCATCCTGACCTTCTTCTCGATCGGCGTGCTCTCGGATTTCCGAAAACTGTGGCAACAGGGTTTTGGCAAGCTCGCCGCCGTCTACTTTGTCAGCCTGTTCGGCTTTGTGATCTGGGTCGGGCTGTTGATCTCCTGGCTGTTCTTCAGCGGCTTCAAACCGCCGCTGGCAAGCTAGAGGTCGTTATGTACCGAATGATAACGGCAA
>Ga0265314_10002590_pt1 | contig 18300 bp, 14 predicted proteins | sample 4126metaG_FD_203106 | JGI IMG/M metagenome (GOLD analysis project Ga0265314, IMG submission 203106) | Rhizosphere microbial communities from Carex aquatilis grown in University of Washington, Seatle, WA, United States - 4-1-26 metaG | ecosystem: Host-associated > Plants > Roots > Rhizosphere >... | reverse complement strand
CGAAATCAACACGGAAGACGCGGCGGAGGATTTCCATCGCGAGGATGACGCCCAGGAGGCCAAAGGGATAGGAGATGGCGAAGGCGGGTCCGAGGAGTTCGCCGGCTTCCTGTCCGCCTCGGGTGACGCCGGAGGGGAGTCTTTCGGGATGGATGGATTTGAGGGCTTCCTCGGCGGAGCCCAGGGCGGGTGCGTTGGTGGTGGCGCCGGTGAAGAGGCCAACGGAGGCCTTGGTGTCGGTGGAGGTGTATCTGCCGAGCGTTATCGCGAGGACCGCTCCAAGCAGAACGATGGCGACGGCCATGACGTTGAGCGGCAGTCCGCGGCGGCGGAGGGAAGCGAGGAAGCCGGGGCCGACCTGCACGCCGATGGCGTATACGAAAAGGATCAGGCCGAAGTCGCGGACAAAGGCGATGACCTGGAGGTTAAGGTTCTCGCGGCCGAGAATTTGTGCCACGACGAGGCCGGCGAACATGACACCGGGAATCCCCAGGGAGAGGCCGCGGAACTTGAACGCGCCGATCGACAGGCCGATGGCGGCGACCACCGCAAGGGTGAGCACGGTGAGCGCATTGGATTGCGGCGGGAAGATCGTGAAGAACCAGGGTGGGAAAGCAGCGAGCATGTGGACCTTTCGAAGGTTGCGTATTCTATAGGAGAATCGTCCGCCTGAAATGGAATGGCAGACACCCGAAAAAGGGAGGAGTTGCATCAGAGGGCAGTGCGGGTAGGATGCGCCGCATGCTGCTTTCCATTGTGTCGCCGATGTACAACGAAGCGGAGGGGATCGCGGAATTTGTCCGCCGGGTAAGCGGCGTGATGGTGACGGCGGGGGTGGAGTGGGAGTTGATTTTGGTGAATGATGGGTCGAAGGACGGGACGCTGGCGGTGGCGCGGGAGGTGGCGCGAGGCGAGCCGCGGGTGCGGGTGGTTTCTTTTTCGCGCAATTTTGGGCATGAGGCGGCGTCCTCGGCGGGGATGCGTTATGCGCGCGGGGATGCGGTGGTGCTGATTGATTCTGATCTGCAGGATCCGCCGGAAGTGATTCCGGTGCTGCTGGAAAAATGGAGACCGGCGACGCCGGATGCGGGGGGGCATCAGATTGTGTATGCGACGCGGGCAGGGCGCCGCGCGGAGCCGGCGGTGAAGAAACTGACGAGCTGGCTGTTTTATCGGTTGATGCGGCGGATGGCGAAGATCGATCTGCCCAAGGATACGGGGGATTTCCGGCTGATGGACCGGAAGGTGGTCGATGCGTTCAACGCGCTGCCGGAGCGGAACCGATTTGTGCGCGGAATGGTCTGCTGGACGGGGTTTAAGACGACGGGGGTTCCGTTTGAGCGGGCGGCGCGGTTTGCGGGGAGAACGAAATACAATTATCTGAAGCTGGTGCGGCTGGCGCTGGATTCAATCACGGGGTTTACGACGGCGCCGTTGAAGATTGCGACGTGGCTGGGGCTGATGGTGTCGATCGGGGCGTTGTTCTGGATTCTGGTGGTGATTTTTCAGTTTTTCTTCTGGAAGGGGCCGGACGGAGGGCCGTACCGGCCGGCGGGATTTACGTTTCTTTATATTGCGATTCTGATGCTGGGGGGGATTCAGATTTTTCTGATCGGGCTGGTCGGAGAGTATCTGGCGCGGACGTATGAGCAGGTGCAGGGGCGGCCGCTGTATATCGTGGAGGAACTGGTGAATTTTCAGGATACGCCGGCGCGCGCGGGGGCGGATGGAGGGTTGCTGAAAGGGGGCGGTTAGGCGCTTTTCATGAAGGGGGATTTGCGCCAGGCTTTGAAACCGGCCACGGTCAGGCGATCCAGTTCTTCAAAGAGCGGTTCGTCGATGCGCTTGAAATTGAAGCAGGATTTGCCTTGCATGCGTTTCTTGAGCGGATCTGAAACAGTGTCGAGGAGTTTGGGGAAGGCGTAGACGGCCATGAGGTGGAAACTGACGTAGCCTTTGCCGATTTTGACCCAGGCGACGGGCATCGGGGTTTTGTGGGTGGGATGCAGGCCGCCCGAGAGGCAGAATTCATCGGGGGAATCGGCGGAGACTTTCAATTTGCCGGCATGTTTTTGCAGGAGCGAGCGGAGGCGGGCGAAGATTGCGGGGAATTCGGGAGGCATGGGGAGCACTGTATCGGGGCGCGAATGGCTGCGGCAAGTTGGTGGCGATGGGTGCAGGGCGTGGGATTGCATGGAGGCGGCAGGGGCGGTGACAATAGGGAGCGCCAAGCGAACCGTAAAAAGAATAGCAAGAGAAAAGGAGCCATCCATGTGGCCGATTATTCTGGGAGTGGTTGCTGCCGTGGTTGTGGTGTTTCCGGTGATCGTGGCGATGCGGCCGGCGGAGTTCAGCATTGCGCGGAGTGCGGTGATCGGAGCGCCGGCGGAGGCGATCTTTTCGCAGGTGAATGATTTTCACCTGTGGGATGACTGGTCGCCGTGGGCGAAGCTGGATCCCGCCATGAAACAGACATTTGAGGGGGCGGCGAGCGGTGTTGGGGCGGCGCGGACCTGGGAGGGAAAAAAGAGCGGGACGGGGCGGTCGACAATTGTGGCAAGTGTGCCCTTTTCGCGGGTGGAGGTGAAACTGGAATTCATGAAGCCGTGGGCTGCGACGAATTTCGCGGAGTTTCGCATGGAGCCGCAGGGTGCCGCGACGAAAGTGACCTGGACGATGACCGGGCGGAACAACTTCATGTTGAAGGGATTCTCGATGTTCTGCGACATGGACAAGATGATCGGGAAGGATTTTGAGAAGGGGCTGGCGGGGATCAAAGGGATTGCGGAGTCGCAGGGCAAAGCGGTTCGCGCTGGCGCGTAATGAGAAGGCAAAAAAAAGGAATGCCCGGCGGGCCTTGCGGTCGTCGCCGGGCATTCCAGGATTGTGGCTTCGCTGTACGCGAAGCAGTGCGTACAGAGCTGCTTAGCGCAGCGAAACCTTACGACTGTCAACCACGGATCACCTCCTTTACAAGCTAGACTCCCCAGCCGTCGCTGCTTGGGGCCGGCCGGTGCGTGCGTCGTTCACACGCCCTTGGCCCGCCCGGCAACCGCCAGGACTCTATCTCCCAGGACGCCTCCCGGGAACACATTCTCATTATTTAACATGGTTCTGAGAAGTCAAATGGGAGTGGCGTCGGGCGGCGGATTTTCTTAGGGGAGGTGGCGATAATGCGAATCGCAACGGGATAAATTGACAGGCGGCGGCGTGTCTTTATTCTCCCCCCAAGGGCGCTGTTTAGAAGTGTAGCCGGAGGTGAACGATGTTGAGAACCGAGCAGATTTCGACGCGGCGGCGGAATGAGATTGTGGATCTGACCGCGCGGGTGCAGGGGGTGATTGCGGGGGCCGGGATCAAAGAGGGGATTTGCGTGGTGTATGTGCCGCACACGACGGCGGGGGTGACGATCAATGAAAATGCGGATCCGGATGTGAAGCACGACATGCTCGAGAAACTATCGGAGATGGTGCCGGAGAAGGAGGCGTACTATCAGCATGGGGAGGGGAATTCGGACTCGCATGTGAAGACGGCGCTGGTGGGGCCATCGGTGACGCTGATTGTGGAGCGCGGGCGATTGCTGCTCGGGACGTGGCAGGGGATTTATTTTTGCGAGTTTGATGGGCCGCGGACCAGGGAGTTTCATGTGAAGGTGATTGGCGGGTAGAGGGGTTACATGCCGTCGATGAGGATGACGTAGACGTGCTTGGGGCCGTGGACGCCGGTGATGAGGTTCATTTCGATGTCGGCGGTTTTGGAGGGGCCGTTGATGATGACGACGTTGGAGGGAAGGCCGGCGGGGTTTTGATTGCGGATGAATTGCAGGCCGTCGATGAGATCGGGAAGGATGCGCGAGGCGGGGAGGAGGATGACATGGACGGGGATGACGAGGGTGGAGGAGCGGCCAAAGGAGGCATCCGACCAGACGACCAGCGAGCCGGCGTCGGCGAGGGCGGCGCGGCAATCGGTGATGGAGGCATCGCAGGAGAAGGCGGTCTCGCGGCAATTTGGCTCGGTCCAGCGGATGACGGATTTTTGGGTGAGATGGCCGGCGAGGGAGAAGCGGGTGTCGAAGTCGGCGGCGTTGAGGAGAATTTTGGCGGGGTTGTGCGCGGCGAAGCTGGCGTCGAGGGCGGCGTGGATCGCGGCGGGCTCGGCGGTGGTGCGATGGATGATCATGGAATTGGTTTTGGCCTTGGCGATCCAGCGGTCGATGAGGGCGGGGCCGGCGTCGTTGCACTGGCGGATGAGGGATTCATCGAGCGCGGGCGGGGGTTCGGTGAGCGGAGGGGTTTGCGCGGCGTTGTGGCCCAGGCTCTGGCGGAGGCGTTTGAGGAAGACCTCGCGGCCGCCGGGCTGGAGCGGTTTGCGGTTGGTGAAAGGATTGGTGCGGGCGGGATTCATGGGCGGGGTTTTCTCTCCTGCCAGAGCTGGCGGAATGTTTTTGCAGGCGGTTTCGGGAAATCGCGGGCCTGGGTCCAGCCTTTGGCGGGGCCGGGGAGCTTTTTGATCCATCCGGCGTCGGAGTGTATGGCGTGGCGCAGGGTGAGCTTCTGAAATTTCTGGCCGAGCAGATAGAGCATTTTACTGGAAAGAGCGATGGTCCAGAGGCGGAAGAGAACGCGCTGGGAGAATTTGAGTTTGCCGACGGATTTCAGATCGCGGCGCATGAGGACGAGCATTTCAGGGATGTTTATTTTCACCGGGCAGGCTTCATAGCAGGCGCCGCAGAGGCTGGTGGCTTGCGGAAGATGTTCGTGGTGCTCCAGGCCGTTGAATAGCGGCGTGAGCAGGGCGCCGATCGGGCCAGGATAGACCGAGCCATAGGCGTGGCCGCCGACGGTGCGGTAGACGGGGCAGGTGTTGAGACACGCGCCACACCGGATGCAGCGGAGCGTATCACGATAATCGGACGCGAGAATCCGCGAGCGGCCATTGTCCATGATGATCAGGTGAAATTGATCCGGGCCGTCGAATTCACCCGGGCGCTTCGGGCCGGTGATGATGTTGGTGTATTGCGTCAGCGTGGCGGCGGATGCGGAGCGGGCGAGGAGCTTGAGGAAAACGGAGAGGTCGGCGAAGCGCGGGATGATCTTTTCCATGCCCATGAGGGCGACGTGCACGCGCGGCCGGCTGGTGCACATGCGGCCGTTGCCTTCATTGGTGCAGATGACGATGGACCCGGTCTCGGCGACGGCGAAATTGACGCCGCTGATGCCCATGTCGGCCTTATTAAACGTATCGCGCAGGTACACGCGGGCCATCTCTGCGAGGGCCTGGGGTTCATCGGTGAAAGGGACGTTGAAAAATTTGGCAAAAATTTCGCCGATTTGTTTGCGGCGCATGTGCATCACGGGCATGACGATGTGCGAGGGATGATCATTGGCGATCTGCACAATGAGCTCGCCGAGATCGGTTTCGATGGGCGTGAGGCCGGCGTCAATCAGGCTGCGATTGAGTTCGGTTTCCTCGGAGACCATCGACTTGGATTTTACGATCAGCTTGCACTGGTTCTGTTGTGCGATCTGCACGATGAGCTGATTGGCCTCCTCAGCGGTGGCGGCGAAATGGACCTGGCCGCCGTTCTTGAGGATGTTGGCTTCGAGCTGCTCAACGTAGAAATCGAGATGGTCGAGCGTGTGGGCCTTGATGTTACCGGCCAGCGTGCGGAGGCCATCGGGATTGGCGAAATCGCGCGGGAGCAAAGCGCGGCGGCCGGCGTCTTTTTTGACACAGGCATTTTCGGTGGCGGCGTGGAGGGCTTCGTTCACCGAAGCGCGGCGGGCGTCGCCCATGAAGTCGCTGCTGAAAATCGGCAAAGCGTGGCGCGTCGAACTCTGGTTCTCTTTCGATTTGTGATTTTCGATTGCCGGGGCGGTCATGTGGCGACCTCCCCCGAGGCGCCTGGCGCGTTATCGATCGCGGCGGTGAGGAGTTCGGCGATATGTTTTACCCGGAAAGCTGCCCCGAGGCGGTGGCAGGCGCCGCCTATGTTCATGGCGCAGCCGGCATCGTTGACGATGAGCACCTCGGCGCCGGTCTTGGCGGCTTTTTCGATTTTGTCGCGGACGATGGCACCGGAGATGTCCGGGTACTTGGAGGCGAAGGTGCCGCCAAAGCCGCAGCATTGCTCGGTTTTTTCGAGCGGGATGAAGGTGACATTGCCGAGGTTGCCGGCAAGTGCGGCGCAGATTTCCGGGCTTTGGTTCAGGCTCCGGAGGTGGCAGTTGTAGTGATAGGTAAGCGTGGTGGGGGCGGGGAGTTTGAGCGTTGAGAGATCGGCCTTGAGAATTTTGGTGAGGAATTCGACGAACTCATAGGTTTTTGCAGCGAGTGCGAGGGCGCGGTTTTCCCACTGCGGATCGTCCTTGAAAAGGTGCGGATAGTGCTCACGAAACATAGCGCAGCAGGAGCCGGAGGGGGAGACGACGAATTGGCTTCTGTCGAAAACGCGGATCATGCGCTGGGCAAGCGGGCGGGCTTCATGCAGGAAGCCGTTGTTGAATTGCGGCTGGCCGCAGCAGGTCTGGTCGGCGGGAAAATCGACGGTGCAGCCGAAGTGCTCGAGGACGCGGACGACATCCATGCCGACCTGCGGGGAAAAAAGATCTGTCAGACAGGTGACAAAGAGACTCACGTGCATGGCGGAATTGTAGCGGGGCCGGGCGGTTGGCTAAAGCGGATCGAATCGCTTCCACACACCCGCGGCCAAGAAAGGAAGAGCCGGGCGGGCGTTTTGGGTAAGATAGAGGCAGCGGTGTCTCGGGAAGGAAAGCAAAATGAAACGGCTGGATTTGGCGATTGTGGGGTTGGTCGGTGTGCTGCTGCTGGTGCTCCTGGCCACGGCCGCAGGGTTCATTCGTCCGCAAATGTCGGTCGCATTTTGCGCGGCGCTGGCGGCGGTGGCCACGGTGCGCCTGATCCGGCGACACCGTTCGTGAGAAATCGGTTGAATGGCTTTCGCAAACCACGCGGGCACGGAATTCATGACTCCCCGTCTTCGAACATTATTTCCAAGCGGAAGCGCTTCCCCGCTCGTGCCGGCGGCGGGTTGTTTCCTGGTCGGGGCGGCGGTGGGCTGGAATATCGCGATGCCGCCTGCAGCGCTGCTGGAAATGGCCGGCGCGGCATGGATGTTTTGGGCGATCCTGGAGATATTCGGGCAAGGGGCCGGCTCGCGCTGGGCGCTTCAGTTCGGAGCGAACCTTGCGCTGGCGCTGACGATTTTTTGTTGTGGGGCGCTGCTGGTGTCTCTGAACCAGAGGGCGGCAGAGAACGCGCAGGTGGCACGCTTAGCGCCGGAGCGCGGCGAGGTGATGGTCGCCTGCCGGGCGGAGGTGGTGGTCGCGCCGAGCAATTCCGAGCAAATCGGTAATGCCTATTGGACGGCCCGGGTGCGGGAAATCTGGACGGATCGCGGGTGGATCGATGCGACGGGGGATGTGCTGGTGAAATGGGCCGGGGGGCGGAACGCGGCGATGCTCCATCGGGGCGCGGTGGTGGAGATGGAGGGGTGGCTCTCGCGGCCTCTGCCGGCGCTGAATCCGGGCGCGATAAACCCGCGAAAGATGCTGGCCGCGGACCGGGTGTTCGCCCAAATGCGCGTGCCGCGGGCGGGCGGTGTCACTGTTCTTTTAGCGGCAGATTCGCGGCCGCCAGGGGTGTTGTCGCGCGTGCGGCTGTTTCTCCGCGGCAAATTGCTGGAGCACACGATTCAGCAGGATGTGCCGGCGGCATATACGATCACCGCGTTGTTGCTGGGATATCGCGATCCGGCGATCGGTGATATCTCGCGGGCGTTCAGCGATGCCGGGGTGGCGCACCTGCTGGCGATCAGCGGCACCCATGTGGTGTTTTTTACGGCGGCGGTCTGGGCGGTGCTGCGGTTTCTGCCGGTGCGGCCGCGCTGGCGCGAACTCCTGATCGGCGGGATTGTCATTGCGTATGTGCTGGCGACGCCGTGCGGGCCGCCAATTGTGCGGGCGGCGGTGGGCGTGCTGGCGGTGCTGCTGGCGCGGATGATGGGACGTTCGCCGCAGCATCTCAACACGCTGGCCCTGGCGGTGATCGCCGTCGTACTGATTCGGCCGGCGGATATCGTGGACGCGGGATTTCAACTGACGTTTGTCACGACGGCGGCGCTGGTGCTCTTGAGTGAGCGGCTGCATGCGGCGGTCTTTGCCAGGTGGCTGGCGCGGCAGGCACTGGTGGCGGAGCTGGGGCGCGGCTTCTGGCAGCGCCTGCGCCATCGCGTGGGCCAGGTCCTCGCCGCGGTGGTGGTGGGCAATGGGATCGGGGCTGTGGCTGCGGCGCCGCTGGTGGCGATCCATTTTGGGCAGGTGAATTTGTGGGGCATGGCGACCGGGTTTGTGGTGCTGCCTCTGGTGTCGGCGGCGATGGTGATGGGGATGGTGCAATTGCTTGCGGAAATGCTCTGGAGCGGGCTGGCGGCGGCGCTCAGCGGGGTCACGGCACATGTGGGGCAGGGGTTGATCTGGGTGATCGAAGCGCTTGCGGCGCTCCCCGGGGCGGCGGTTTCGGTGCGGCCGATGCCGGCGTGGCTGGTGGCGCTGCCTTATGCCTGCCTGCTTTTGTGGAGCGTGCGGCGGCGTATTGGCGTTTCGCGGGCGGCGGTGGTGAATGCCACGGTGGCGTGCCTGGTTTGCATCTGCGCGTGGTATGTGCTGGGGGCGCCGCGGGGCGAGACGCAGCTGACGGTGCTCTCGGCGGGGACCGGCAGCAATTTGCTCTTGCGCACGCCGGGCGGCCAGGTCTGGGCGATCAACGCCGGGAGGGCGCAGGGCACGGATGTTCTGGCCTCCGCCTGGCGGCCGGCGATGCGCCTGGCGGGGACGCGGCGGCTGGATGGCGCCATGGTCACCTCTTTGGATGTCGCACACGCCGGGCAGGCGGCGGAGACGGCGATGGCGTTTTCGCCGCGAACTCTTTGGACATCCGCATCGCTCTGGGCGGTGCGTGGCCAGTCGCTTGCGGGCGCGCAGATCGCCGAGGCGGCATCGTCGCGCAGGATTGTGGTGAAGAGCCTGGAGCGCGGCGAGGGGCTCGATTTGGGAGGAGGGTTGCGCGCGGCCGTGCTTTGGCCGCCGCAGGAGGGAGCGAAGCCGGCGCTTTCGCGGAAGGACCTGATCGTGATGCTCGAATTCCAGGAGCGGCGCGTGCTGGTTGTGGATCCGGCGGCGGGCGATGCGCTGGCGATGGTAATGCTCAATGAACCGGGGCTGCGTTGTGATGCGATTGTTTTTACCGGGCCGGTGCGAGGGGAAGGGGATTTGCCGCTCCGGCGGATCGTTGCACCGCTGGGGGCGCAGAAGATCATCTGGACGGGCCGGGGCAGCTGGGCGCCGCGGCAAAGAAGCGGCGGCGAGCTCAATGCCGCGGATGGGGCGGTGGAGATCACGATTCGTAATGGCGGCCTTGCCGTATCAGCGGATTGATTTACGGCGAGAAGCGGAACCAATCCACATCGGCATGGCCGGTGGCCGCGGCCCCGGCGGGGCAGTTGGCGAACAGGCCGACCTTGGCGCCGATCCACATGGCATGGATCGCCTTGACCGGCGGGCCTAGCGGGGAGAAGCGGTTTCCATCGGCGCTGTATTGGAACGTGCAGATGCCGCCTGGATCGACGTGCATGCGCAGGTACACGATTGTCGCGGGAATTTCAGTCGTCTCGCCGGGGGTGTCGGCGGGGAAGGCCTGGTCGTCGATGCCCCAGTCCAGGCGAGTCAGGATGATTCCATCCTTTGTGCGGCGGCAGTCGATGGCGGACATGGCTTTGCCGGCGAGAACCAGGCCGGCGCACGCCTCCGGCGCCAGTTGGGACAGGTCGAGTTTCGCGGTGACGGTGAAAATTTCCGCGGGAAATTTCTGCAGCAGGAGGTTCGGGCGGTTGTAAAAAAGCGTGTCGGGAGCGCCGGGATTCGGCGGCACCGGAAAGAGCCGCAGATGCCCGGGCCGGGCGCGCAGCGAATACCACTCCGCACGATAATTGGCCCACCACTGCCACTGCGGGCCGAGCACCGAGGAATCAAATTCATCCGACGTCTGTGGCGCGATCGTCATATCGGCGTCGCTGTCGGCGCCGCCAACGGCGGGCTTCCGATGCGCCAGCACCGGCTCGCCGCGAGCGGATTTCCTCGCGTCATTCCCGATCAACGGCCAATCATTCTCCCAGCGCATCGGCTGGAGATGCACGACGCGGCCGTAGGGGAGGAGTTCCTGAAAATGGACGAACCAGTCCTCCCGGCCATCCGGCGTGGTGACCCAGCCGCCCTGGTGCGGGCCATTCACCGGCGTGGTGCCGCGGTCCATGACGATGCGCGATTCATACGGGCCGTAGATGTTCTTGGAGCGGAAGGCGATCTGGTAACCCTGAGACACGCCGCCGCCGGGCGCGAGGATGTGATAATAGCCGTTGCGCTTGTAGAGTTTCGGACCTTCAATCACGGTGTACTGGCCGTGGCCGCTGATGATTTCGACGCCATCGTCGAGCAGGTCACGGCCATCGGGGGACATTTTGTGGAGGTGCAGGACATTGCGGAAGCCGGCACGCATGCGGGAGAAGGCATTCACCAGATATGCCTGGCCGTCATCGTCCCAGAAAGGACAGGTGTCGATCCACCCGCGAACGCGGCGCACCTGGTGAAGGGGCTCCCATTCGGTGGGGGGGGCGTTGGGGATTTTTGAGCGGACCATGTAGATGCCGTTGTCCGGATCGCCAAAGAAAATATAGAAGCGGCCGTCATGGAAACGGATGGCGGGCGCCCAGACGCCGCAGCCGTGGCGGGGGATGTCAAAATCCGGAATATAGCGGTCGAAGGCGTGGCCGACGAGCGTCCAGTTCACAAGGTCCCGCGAATGAAGGATCGGCAGTCCGGGCACGCAGGAGAAGGATGAGGCAGTCATGTAGAAATCATCGCCGGCGCGGCAGATATCCGGATCGGAATAGTCGGCACAGATGATCGGATTGCGATAGGTGCCATTCTTTTGATCCGGCACCCACGGAAATCTGGCGGGTTCATGCGGTGGGAGCGGCGTCTTGAGCAGGTGGCGGTCTTCGCCTTCGTCGGTCCAGACGACGGAATAGTTGCTGGGGTATTCCACGGGCTTGTTGGTTGGATCCATGCGTTCCCTCGTTGAAGGCCTGTCCGAATGTGACGGCAGTTTCGGCCTTCGCGGGGGGCGCTGCAAGCGCTCGTTTTTTCCGCCGGCGCCGCTTCAGGTGGCGACTTCTTCTTCCTTGCGTTCCAGGAGGCGGTAGCCGACGCCGCGGACGGTGTGGACCATCCAGGCGAGGTCGCCGAGTTTTTTGCGCACCGCGGTGATGTGCACGTCGATGGCGCGGTCGGTGACGAACACATCCGTGCCCATCGCGCGGTCCATGAGCTGGTCGCGCGAAAGCACCCGGCCGCGGGCGGAGAGGATCGCGGTGAGCAGTTTGAATTCCGTGGGTGTGAGGTTGATGGGCCTGCCGGCGACGGTGACTTCGTGCTTGCTCTGGTCGATGACGACGGGTCCCGCGGCCAGGATGCTGCTGGCCGGCTCGAGCGAGGCCTTGCGGCGCAGCACCGCGGCGACGCGGGCCATCAGGACCTTCATGGAGAAGGGCTTGGTGACGTAATCGTCGGCGCCGATGGAGAGGCCGACGATGATGTCGGTTTCCTCGGTCTTGGCGGTGAGCATGAGAATGGGAATTTGCAGGGTGTCGGGGTCGCCTTTGAGTGCGACGGCGACATCCTTGCCGGAGAGGCCGGGCATCATCACGTCGAGGATGACCATGTCCGGCTTCTGCTTGCGGGCCGTGTCCAGGCCGGTGGGGCCATCGTGGGCGGCAAGGACCTCGTAGCCGTTGCGCTGCAGGTTCATGCCGATGAGTTCAACCAGGTCGCGTTCGTCGTCGACCACCAGGATTTTCTTGCGTCGCGCCATATCTGAGACCTCCCGCGCATGGGGTGTGCAAATCCATTTGTCTTAACATGGCGGTCGGGGCCTGTTCGTGTCAAGGTGGGCGGAAAAAGCTTCGCGCAAGCTTAATGCGGGGTTTGGTAGGCAGGTGTCGGGAGGGATGCCCTAAGTGCTTGCGACCAAGCGATTAGCGATCTTCGACGTAATCGCGGCGCACCGGCGGCGCCTGCGTATTTGCGCGATCATTTACAGCGCCGCCTTCGGTGCGGTCGACGTTCCGCGAGATGGGGTCGATGCCGGCGTCGTGCCGGGCACTGTAGGAGGAGGACTCACAGCCGGTCAGCGCTGCTCCGCCTGCCACGAATATAAGGATTGCACATATACGAATGCACTTCATAATCCACCTCGTGTTTTTCATATGGCCAATCTGTTCCTTGCTGTTACTGGGGCACAAATGCTGTGCCATGACCGCTCACCGGGCGCGACTCCGGCGGTTATTGGTGCGGCCGGGATGCTGCCGCTAGAATGCTCCGCTCGGCCTTGCGTTTTTTGACGGTTGCGAAAGGACTCTTTTCATGGCCCCTCATCTGTCGGCCCCCTCCCCGGGCGCTTCGCCCCTCATGCCCACCCATGTGTTTGATATCACCATCATCGGCGGCGGCCCGGCGGGGCTGTTTGCGGCGTTTTATGCCGGTCTGCGCGAGATGACGACCAAGATCATCGATTCTCTGGAGGAACTTGGCGGGCAGCTGACGGCACTCTATCCGGAAAAATATGTCTTTGATGTTGCCGGCTTTCCCAAGGTGTACGCGCGGGACCTGGCCAAGAATCTGATTCAGCAGGCGATGGAATACACGCCGACGGTGTCGCTGGGCGAGACGGCGCGATCGCTGGAAATCCTGAAGGGAAGCGCGGAAAACGAACCGGACGAGGTGCAGGGTGTGCTGGCGTCCGGGGCCACGGTTTACAAGCTCACGTCGGATCGCGCCGGCGGGAGCCAGTCGGTGCATTACACGCGGACGCTGGTGATCACGGCGGGGGCGGGGGCTTTTGCGCCGCGGAAGCTGCCGATCAAGGATGCGGTTCCGTTTGAGAACAAGGGCGTGTATTACGCGTGCCGGAGCAAGGCGATTTTTGCCGACAAGCGGGTGCTGATCGTCGGCGGCGGCGATTCGGCGGTGGACTGGGCGCTGAATCTGCGCGACACCACGCACGGCCACGACGGCAGCGGGATCACACTGATCCTGCGGCGCAACCAGTTCCGGGCGCATGAGAATTCGGTGCGGCAACTGCAGGCGACGCGGGCGCACATCATGACGTACTGGGAACTGGAGAGCCTCGTTTCAGAAAACGGGCGACTGACCGGGGCGGTGGTTTTCAACAACCAGACGAAGGAAAAGAAGACCTTGCATGTGGATGCGGTGCTGGCGCAGATCGGGTTCCAGTCGAGCCTGGGGCCGATTGAAAAGTGGCCGATCAAGATTGAGAAGAAGTCGATCGTGGTGAACCGGCTGATGGAGACGGAATTGCCGGGGGTGTTCGCGGCGGGGGATGTGGCGACGTTTGAGGGGAAATTGAAGCTGATCGCGACGGGTTTCGGCGAGGCGGCGGTGGCGGTGAACGTGGCCAAGACGCGGATCGACCCGCACGCGAAGGTTTTCCCGGGGCATTCGTCGGAGATGACCAGCCAGGCGGAGAGCGTGGTGACGGTGTGAGGGAAACTCGAAACTCGAAACTCGACACGTTGCGGGGCAGGGCGCGCACGGGTTTTTGGGCTGAAAAGCTAAGATCGCCAAATGTGGCGTGCGTGTGCGCGCACGGTTGGCTATCTTTATTTGCGAATCGTGAATTGTAATTGGATAAATGGAGATGCACGGTTCCTCCTAAAATGGGGCGAGGGTAAGGTGAGCGCGTGCGCACGGTATGAGAAATCGATCAGGTTGTTAGATCGATTAGCGGTTCATCGGGAGATTGGGTTGGGGTTTTGCCGTGCGCGCGGTACCGGCGGCGCAGCGACTTCATCGCGGCGATAGTGTGGTAGCAACGTGGTAAAATGGAGAATTTGAAGACATTTCGCTGACGAGGCGGGGTTTGGATTTCAGTTGCTGGCGTCCTGTGGGAGCTGGAGACGCGCGGATTGACAAAATAAAAGATGTAGATTACGAAAAATGTATTATGATGATTGCTGACGCCGGCGCTGACTGACGCACGCAGGCATAGTGCAATCGTCATTTATGTATGCCGGCGATACGGATACACTCCCCCTCGCTTCTATCGAGCATAGACTGACCGTCAATAAATTAAGGATTCCCCTGATGACTCGCAGATGTTTTTGGTGGTTGAATGCGTATAGTGCTGCCGAGGAATGTGCAAAGCGATTGGCGGTTCGACTGAATGGCCGATCTCAGCGGACACGGAATTCAATTGAAATTCTAGAAAGTCGCGTGCTGCTTAGTGTCGCGGTTGGGCAGATATTTGCCGGGGTTTCCACAGACACGATTGCCGAATACAGCACCTCCGGCGCAACGGTGAATCCCTCATTGGTCGGCGGGCTGTATCGGCCGGATGGAATCGCAGTATCAGGCTCGGACTTGTTTGTCGTTAACGAAGGCATTGGAACAGTTAGCGAATACACCACTTCCGGTGCATTGGTGAATTCCGCGCTGATCTCCGGTCTATATCTTCCCACGGGGATCACCATTTCCGGCTCAGACCTGTTTGTGCTTAACGGCGGCCTTGACCAAGGCACCAATGGATCAATCGCCGAATATACGACCTCTGGAGCGGTGGTCAATCCCGCGCTGGTCACCGGATTGACCGAGCCAGCTGGCATTGTGGTATCCGGATCGGATTTGTTTGTCACAGAGGATGGCGACTTCGATGCCAATGGTTTGGGCACCATCGGCGAATTCAGCGTCTCCGGAACAACGGTGAACGCATCACTGGTCACGGGACTGAGTGAACCTTTAGGCATCGTCGGTTCGGGATCGGATATTTTTTTTGAAAACTATAGCATTCCTCAGGATTCTTATGTAATTAGCGAAATTACCACAGGTGGTGCGCTGGTGAACGCCGATCTCGTTTCAATTCCTGGCTTGCTGCCTCTGGGCGGACTCGCGATTTCCGGATCGAATCTGTTTATCACAGGATCCGACGCTGACAACATCAGCGAATACACCACTTCCGGTGTGACTGTAAACGCCTCGCTTGTGACTGGGTTGAATTTCCCGCTTGGGGTCGCCACAGACGGTGCCGATCTGTTTGTCGTTAACGGCGCAAACTTCGCCAATACCACCGAAATAAGTAATATCATTGATACCATTGGTGAATACGCCATTTCCGGCGCGACCGTGAACGCTTCATTGATATCAGGGCTAAACGTGCCGCTGGGAATCGCGGACTCGGGCTCGAATCTGTTTGCGACAACTGGTCTGGCCAACACAGTCGGTGAATACTCCACCTCCGGAGCGACGGTGAACGCTTCTCTGATTACTGGATTGGACGATCCCAACGGCATCGCGTTGTCCGGTTCGGACCTGTTTATTGTAAACAGCGGGAGCGGGACAATTGGTGAATACACCACCGATGGAGCGACCGTGAATCCGTCGCTGGTTTCAGGGCTCAACAATCCCGTCGGCATTGCAATTTCCGGGACAGATATCTTTGTCACCAATGAAACTGCCGGGACGATTGGCGAATATACCACCGCCGGCGCCACTGTTGATGCGACGCTCGTGTCGGGTTTAAGCGATCCATATGGCATTGCCGTTTCTGGATCGGATCTCCTTGTCACAAATGAATCCATTGGGACTGTGGGCGAATACACCACCGGTGGTGCGACGGTGAATGCATCGCTGATTTCCGGCTTGGGAGATTCAAAGGCGATCGCAGTTTCCGGATCTGATCTGTTTGTTGCCAGCTTAAATGGCGCATGGATCGGCGAGTACACCACGTCCGGCGTGCCAGTGAACGAGGCTTTGATTGCGGGATTGAATGATGCGTTGGCAATTTATGTTACGCCCACTCAAGCGGAAACAACAACAACGGCAACGCATTTGGCTTTCGGTGAAAAGTTTATGCCCTCGACTGCGGGCCAGAATCTAACTTCGGAACCTACCGTTGAGTTGCTCGATTCCTCGAATCACCTTGTTGCTGACGATAATTCCGTTGTCGCGCTGGCGTTATTCAACGCCAATGGTGCAACCTTAAACGGCACCGTGTCTGTTCAGGCGGTTAACGGCGTGGCGACATTCCCCGGGCTTTCGATTGATAACGCCGGAAGTTACTCGCTCCTGGCAATGGATGGTGCCTTGACTTCAGTGACGTCCAAATCGTTCCCGGTCGCACCGGATTCGTCCACCGCCCAGTTGGCCGTGGTGCACCAGCCCAACGCCACCACCGTCGGCCTGCCGTTGACTTCCGGGCTGACTGTGGATGTCGAGGATCAATTTGGCAATGTGATTAAGACGGATCACTCCAAAGTAACACTGTCGATCATCAGCGGCCCGACAAATGGAGCATTGAGCGGCGTCGCCACCGTTGCCGTGAACAAAGGCGTGGCCATTTTCAGCAAGAATGCGCTCTCCGCAGTGGGCACCTACACCCTGTCGGTTTCAGACGCCGCAGCGCATAACAACAGCGAAGTCCAGTTTACGCAGGTCATCAAACTGGCCATCACGACCGCGGCCGTGCCGCATCCTGCGGCATCGTACACCCTGGGCCAAACCATTAGCCTGTCATCGACCTTCAAATCCAATGCGCCGACTTCCGTGCCATTCACGCAGCTTGCGGGAATCTATGATGGCAATGGCGATTTGCTGGGGACCGCCCCGATCGCCGCCAACGGCGCGGTGAAGTTCAATCTTGCGACGACCAATGCAGGTCAGGTCCAGATTCCCGCCGGAAATTATTCCAACTGCACCATCCGCTACGGCGGGGATTCCAGCCACAGCAGCTTCACCTCCGGCACCTTCACGCTCCTGATCAAGCAGGCGGCAACCAAGGTCACGCTGCAATCCTCCGCTACGTCCCTTGCTTCCGGGCAGTCCCTCACCCTCACGGCCGGCGTTGCCTCAAACTCGACGCCGTCGGTCATGCCTACTGGAATGGCGACATTCCTGGACAATGGCTCGGCCTTCGACACCCTCACGCTCACCGGCGGCGCCGCGGCCTTGACCCTTGTTCCTACGCTTGGCATACACAGCTACTCGGTCTCGTATTCAGGTGACACCAACTTCCTGGCGAGCAGTGGAGCTGCCAAAAGCGTGACGGACGACGCTCCACTGCCAAGCGGGAACGTTATTAACGAACTGTCCGACATAGGCCACCTCGACCTGTTCGGCTCGGCGACGTACACCCGTGGGAGTCAGGCGGGCCAAACTATCGACGGCCTGCAAATACAGATCGACGATGTGGACACCGCGGGCAACATTACCGGATTCCTCGATGGTGGTTTTGCGACCAGTTACGTGGCAAGGTCCATGCGTAACGCAAAGGTAACCGCGACCGGAAAATTTACCGGGCAGGTCGTTACAAGCGTCGTGAGCATCGCCTCCTTCTCGGGCCAGGTCAGCATCGACGAAACCACCGGAGACGTGACGATTACCGGGACCTTCAAAGACGGCAGCGATGCCGGCACTTTTATTGTTACCTGAGACAGAGGAAGGTCGCGGGCGCTTTTTTCTTTGTTTTTCATTCGCCGAGGAGGGCGCCCATCATGGCGAGGTCGTTGTCGTCGACCAGGGGGCCGGACCAGGAGGTGCTGGTGAGGTCGCTGGCGCGGTGGCGGAGGATGTTGAGACGCCAGGCGGGGGCTCGGGTGGTGGACTGATTGATGTTGGGAGGATCGAGCCAGGCTCGGGGGATGGCGGCTTCGACGGTGTAGCCGGAGGGGTGGCCGTCCTTGCGGTCGAGGGCGATGCCGTAGCGGATGTTGGCGGAGGCGTTTGGGGCGGAGGGGGCGGGGGGGGCGCCGTCGTGCCAGGTGATTTGGGTCTGGCCGGTTTTGGGGTCGCGGGAGAGTTCGGCGGTCTGGACCATCATGACGCCTGCGGGTTTGAAGGCGATTTTGACGACGCGGTTGAAGGGGTCGTTTTGCGCCGGCTGGCCGGGGGAGGCGGTGAGGGCTGCGGTTGGGGGCATGGCGGAGAGTTCGATCTGGAGGCCATCGGTGCCCCACCAGCGGGAGCCGGGGTTTTCTCCGGCGCCGGTCTGGATGGTGGGCCAGGCGGTGTTGCGTTCATCGGAGACGGCGTCCTGGGGGCAGCGGGCCAAAAGATAGAGATTGTCGCGGTCGTAGGTCCAGCGGACGATGGCGGGGGTGGAGTCGCGGCGGATGATTCCGGCGGACATATCGGGGCGGGAGAGGTAGCGGTTGGC
>Ga0265314_10002588_pt1 | contig 18308 bp, 21 predicted proteins | sample 4126metaG_FD_203106 | JGI IMG/M metagenome (GOLD analysis project Ga0265314, IMG submission 203106) | Rhizosphere microbial communities from Carex aquatilis grown in University of Washington, Seatle, WA, United States - 4-1-26 metaG | ecosystem: Host-associated > Plants > Roots > Rhizosphere >... | reverse complement strand
ATGATGATCACGGCCGGCGGTCCCGCGATCCAGGCCAAAAGTGCCACGCTCAGTCCGCTCCAAATCCCGCTGACACCGGCGACCGCGCATAAGGCGATTACGCCGGCGCTGATAATGAAGCCCAGCAAACTCGCCCAAATGATCGCGCCCCGATCCTTGCCGTCGCGGATGCCCGGGCGCCAGACTTCCGGATGAACGTTGTAGGCGTCATGGAACAGCACGCCCATGAACAGCCAGTCGGTGAAGCTCCCCAGTATGCCTGCTGCAAGAACCGCCCCAATCACCATCATCATGCTGACCTCCCTCTTCTCCCAGCGAACGCTAACCTAACGCGGAAGTTGCCCCAGGGCCACCTTGCACGCGCGCGAGCCCGCACCTAGGCTTCCAAATTGCACAAACGAGAATTGGAATGAGCGTACATTTCGAAGGTACCGAAAAATACATTGCCACCGATGACCTGAGGATCGCCGTCGATGCCGCCGTAACGCTCGAACGTCCGCTGCTGATCAAGGGCGAGCCGGGCACCGGCAAGACCCAGCTTGCCTACGAAGTGGCCGAGGCCTTTTCGGCGCCGCTCATCACCTGGCACGTGAAATCCACCACCAAGGCGCAGCAGGGCCTGTACGAGTATGACGCCGTGACGCGATTGCGCGATTCCCAGCTTGGCGACGCGCGCGTCAAGGACGTGAAAAACTACATCAAAAGGGGCAAGCTCTGGGAAGCCTTCGAGTCGGATTTGCGCCCCGTCCTGCTGATCGACGAAATCGACAAGGCCGATATCGAATTTCCCAACGATTTGCTGCTTGAATTGGATCGCATGGAATTCTTCGTTTACGAGACGGGCGAAACGATCAAAGCCGCCGTGCGCCCGATCGTGATGATCACATCCAACAACGAAAAGGAACTGCCCGACGCCTTCCTGCGCCGCTGTTTCTTTCACTACATAAAATTTCCCGAGCGGGAAACGATGCAGAAGATCGTCGACGTCCACTTCCCGGACATCAAGCAGAAGCTGGTGGCCGAAGCGCTCAATGTTTTTTATCGGCTTCGCGAAGTGCCCGGCCTCAAGAAAAAACCGTCCACCAGCGAATTGCTCGACTGGCTGAAACTGCTTCTCAATGAAGACGTTTCTCCGGAAGCCCTGAGGGAGAAAGACGCGACCAAACTCATTCCACCGCTGCACGGCGCTCTGTTGAAAAACGAACAGGATGTGCAGCTCTTCGAGCGCCTGGCATTCCTGGCGCGGCGCGAAAGCCGGGGATAGGACGACTTTGTCGCCGCGTGCCCAAATGCGCTATACACCCAGCGCAATCACGAATGCGGAGACATTATGGCCGGAATTCATCGCCTCGTCATGGCTGCTGCGCTATGTGCAGCGTTTCCGGCTCACGCCCAGGATTTGGCCGATTCGTTTGCTGATGGGCCAAACGGCGCAAAAGTGCATAGCGCATCGGGGTTTGTCTGCCCGCAGCAGATCGGCCATTTTGAACGCGATGCCGTAGGCGCGCGCGACCCGGAAACCGGTGCGGATTTCTGTGCCTATTCCGCGCTCGACGGCGTTTACGGAACAGTCACGCTGGTGCCGCTGCGTGGATCTTACGATCCAAAGGCAATGCTCGCGCCGGATTTTGTAGTGCAAGAGGGCACCGGCGGACGAATGGTCGGCGAAGCGACGCAAGTCCTGGATCCCAAGAATACGCAATTGGCGGTCTACACGCGCACCTACGAGACGGCGAAACTCGAAACCCTGCATTATCGCACGCAGTTTGCCAGTGCGGTCGTAGGCAATTGGGCCGTGCAGGTCACGATCGAATATGCCGATCCGCGCGACACCGAAGCACAAACCATGTTCTTGAACACGGTTTATGCGGCAGCAGTCACCAAGATCGCAGGGGGAAAAACCACACCCTGACCGTCGCATCGTTGCCGTGAAGCTGACCCACGGTAATAAGCGGGCGATATCAATTTGCCCTTCGCTATGATCGAATTGCAGGTCGAACCGCTGCCGAGCCGCCCATGTTCTTCCAGTTCTTCGATGAATTGCGCGCCGCGAAAGTGCCGGTCACGCTGAAAGAATATTTGGCGCTGATGGAGGCGCTGTCGAAAGACGTCATCGCCACCCGGATCGACGAATTCTATTATCTCGCGCGCGCCATCCTGGTGAAGGACGAGAAGAACCTCGACAAATTCGATCGTGTCTTCGGCCATGTCTTCCAGGGTCTGGAGGCGCTCGATGCCGCGCTGCTGGCGAACATTCCCGAAGAATGGCTGCGCGCTCTGACCGAGAAGTTTCTCAGCGAAGAGGACAAGAGGCTGGTTGAGTCTCTGGGCGGCTGGGACAAGCTGATGGAGACGCTGAAGCAGCGACTCGAACAACAGAAAAAGCGCCACGAAGGCGGCAACAAGATGATCGGCACGGCTGGCACTTCGCCGTTTGGTGCTTATGGCTATAACCCGGAAGGCATTCGCATCGGCCAGGACAAGTCCCGCCACGGCAAGGCCGTGAAAGTCTGGGACCGGCGCGAATACAAGAACCTGGACGACTCGGTCGAACTCGGTACACGCAACATCAAGGTGGCGCTGCGCCGCCTGCGCAAATGGGCGCGGCAAGGCGCGGAAACCGAACTCGATCTGCCCGGCACGATCAAAGAGACCGCAAACAAAGGCTATCTCGACCTCAAACTGATTCCCGAACGCCACAACAGTGTGAAGGTGCTGCTGTTCTTCGACATCGGCGGCTCGATGGATGTGCACATCAAGCTGTGCGAGGAATTGTTCAGCGCCGCGCGCACGGAATTCAAGCATATGGATTTTTTTTACTTCCACAATTGCCTTTATGAATCAGTATGGAAGGACAATCGCCGCCGCCATGCCGAGAAAATTTCCACCTGGGACGCGCTGCACAAATACCCCCACGACTATAAGATCGTCTTCGTTGGCGACGCCACCATGAGTCCTTACGAAGTCACCATGCCCGGCGGCAGTGTCGAACATTGGAACGAAGAAGCGGGCGCGGTGTGGCTCGACCGGTTGGCGCAGATCTATCCGCACATCGTGTGGCTGAACCCGGTGGCTGAGAAGCACTGGGAGTACACGCCGTCGATTCAGATGATCTCGCAAATCTTGGGTGGACGGATGTTTCCGTTGACCCTGACGGGCCTCGACGGCGCGATGAAAGAACTGAACCATTAACCCACGCCTACCGGCACGGCGACCATTCTTTACCGTCGACGATCAGAATGAGACTGCCATTGGAATTGCGCTTGGAGTCCAGCGAATGGGCGTCCCACGAGGCGCCATCGGACAAATATAAGACGCTGTCTTTCACGGCCCAGCCATAGGATTCGCCGCCGGAAGATTGGCCGTAATAGGAGCCGCCCGAGCCCGAACTGCCACCCTCGGAACCGCTATTGATGCTGAGCACGCCATTGCCGCCGAACACCGCGCGTTTGGAGTGCGAATACCCCGTCGTCTGATTGTAGCTGAAGCTGCACCAGGCATTTGCCATCAGTGCCGTTGAGATTTCCTGATCAGTGTAGGCGTTTGCGGGTCCGTTGAAGCATATCAATGCGACCGCCGCGGCCGCTGCGAATAGCCATTTGCGCATCTACGCGCTCCCCAGATACCCATATTGATTTTATGGATAAATTCCATACGCGGCAACAGGCCGCGTATCAAGAAGAACGCCTCACTCAGGTGCCAGGGTCAGTTTGATACCATCGAGCTCTTCCGAGCACGTCAGCTGGCACGACAGGCGCGAATTGGGTTGCACGGCCAGCGCCATATCCAGCATGTCGGTCTCGCCTTCCGACGGCGGAACGAGTTTCTCGTACCAACCATCGTCGATGTAGACGTGGCAGGTCGCGCAGGCGCAGGCGCCGCCGCATTCTGCCGTGATCGGCAGCCCCGCATCACGCAGCATTTCCATGATCGTCCAGCCGTCGCGGCCCTCGATGACGGTTTCCTTGCCTTCGCGGTCTTTGGCGATGATCTTCATGCGACACCAAGTTTCTTCTGCAAATTCGACGACGAGGTCGTGTATTGGAAGCGCAGCTTCTCGTTCGGCCGGCAGATGTGGAACGCGGCCTGCGCCATCAAGGCGGCCTCATGGAAACCAGACAAAATCAACTTCAACTTTCCCGTATAGCTGTTGATGTCGCCGATGGCGAAGATGCCGGGAGTCTGGCTTTCGAAGCGCGCGGTGTCTACCGGGATCAGGTTCTCGTGCAGATTTATGCCAAACTCCGCGATCGGCCCGAGCTTGATCGTCAACCCGAAGAAGGGCAGGAGCGCATCGGCCTCTTGATGCCACTCGGTCTTGTCGTGGCCCAGTAACGTCACGCCAGCCAACTGTCCGCCTTCGCCGTGCAGCGACTTCACACTGGCAACATGGAATTTGATCTTCCCTTGCGCCACCAGCTCGCGCATCCGGTTGACGCTGTGCTGGGCGGCGCGGAAGCCGTCGCGGTGATGGACCAGCGTCAGGCTCTTGGCGATAGGGGCCAGATTCAGCGTCCAGTCGAGTGCGGAATCGCCGCCGCCGGCGATCAAAACGTTCTTTCCGCGAAAGGATTCCATCTTGCGAACGGCATAGTGTACCGACGTGCCTTCGTAGGCTTCGATGCCTTTGATGGGAGGGCGCTTGGGCACAAAACTGCCGCCGCCGGCTGCGACGACGATGACCGGCGCAACAATTTCGGTCCCGGTGTCCGTCTTCAGCTTCCAGCGTCCGTCGGCCAGCTTTTCCAGACCGCTCGCCATTTCCCCGAAATGGAACGTCGCGCCAAACGGCTTGATCTGCTCCATCAGCCGGTCGACCAGCTCCTGGCCGGTCACGATAGGAAGGCCTGGGATATCGTAGATCGGCTTTTCCGGGTAAAGCTCCGTGCACTGGCCGCCGGGCCGATCGAGAATGTCGACCAGGTGCGCCTTAAGGTCCAACAGCCCTAATTCGAAGACGGCAAAAAGACCGATCGGCCCCGCACCGATGATTGCGACATCCGTTTCGATTGCGGTTTTGGCTTGCTCACTCATCTCTATTTCACAGCTTACTCTTGTATAAGTTGAAAAACCTGCGTTCTTATATGTAAAAAAGACGTCAGCAACAATCCCCTGTGACTTTTGGCACGGTTTGCCGCGCTCGCGCCTTGCGGCGCCTCCTTTCCGAACGCCAGCGCTATATCGAACGCGCCGCAGAAATCAAATCGAATCGCACATAAGTGCGCGACGAAGCGCGCATCGACGATGTGATCGCAAAAGTGCTCGCGGAGGCCGGCAGGACCGGATTGAGTGTCGATATTGCCGAAGCGGTCTGGCGAACCCTGGCGGAGCGCTCAATCGCTCATGAATTCGACGTGAAGCTTCAGCGCTCCAGATAGGTCTTGATGAAGGCCTGAACGTCATGCGCGGTCGTTTTCAGCGTCGCGATCGCGATGGAGGCGTTGCCGCGGTCCCGCACAGGGTCAATCGGCTCTGCGGCAGCCGCAGCATCGGCAAAGGCAAAGGCCCCAACGCCGCGTGCGGCACCTTTCAAAGTGTGTGTGACTTCCTTCCAGGACTTTGTGTCGCGGGCGTCCAGGATGCATTGCAGGCGGTCGACAAGCTCGCTCGTCTGCAAATCGAAAAGCCTGAGAATCTCTACATTGAGAACTTCGTCGCCTCCCGTATAACGGGCGAGATGCGTGAGGTCGACGGCACAGCGCGGCTCTGACATCTGCGTATTCCCATTGTGGTTCATGGAGAATGATGCAATTGCGTCAAGAGCCCGTTAACGCCATTGGATGGGCGCAAGTACTTGAACCGCCGTCGCTTCTGACGTGGCCGGCCCGGGAAGTTCAGCCGCTTTCGGGTTGGACATTGCGTTTCAACGATGGTCTCAGCCACCGGGCCAACTCTGTCGCCACGCTCGACTTCAACGGCCCGGACGTGGCGGCTGCGATCGAAGCCGCCGAGCGTGCCTATGTTGCGCGCGGCCTGCCGCCCATGTTCCAGGTCACATCCGCAGCCAAGCCGGAAAACCTCGATGGCGTCTTGACGGCACGAGGCTATGTCGGCGTCACACCATCGCTTGTTTGCGTCGCCGACGCAGAAATCGTCCGGACAAGATGCGCGCAGGTTGGCGAGGCGCAGATCATCGCACAGCCAAACGCAGGATTCGACGCACTGGTAGTTTCCGGCTCGCATTCGCCGGCAGATGGACGTGAACGTCTCGAGATTCTGTCGCGCATTGCTGTGCCGCAAGTGCGCATGACCGTCATCGAGCAAGAAACCGCCGTGGCCTGCGGCATGGGGGCCATGGCGCTGGGCCATGTCGGCATCAATCTGATGCGCACCGCTCCTCTCTGGCGGCGGCGCGGTTATGCAAAACATGTGCTGCGCGCGATCGCGCAGTGGAGTCTTCAGCAGGGTACACGCACGCTGTTTCTCAGCGTCGAGAAAGCGAACGCGGCCGCGTGCGCCCTTTATGCCCACGCCGGGTTCACGCCCGCTTACGCGTACCGCTACTACAAAAAAATCAGAACGGCAGCCAACCACCCGGAAACGGGGACATGCTGAAGAGATAGTTGTGGAAGTACAGCAGCAACAAGAACTCCACGACGGCAACCGTGAAACGCCAATCGAAATATTCGCTGGCGACGAAACGATTTCGACCACTCATGATGGCTGCAAAAGGAATGTTCGAGGTCTGAGCAGCAAGAGCCTGCCACTGCGCGCCGCGCTTGCGACGGCATTTTGCATCGATGGCCCGGGTTCCAAGGCCCGCCAACAAAAAGAAGGTCGCAAAGAAAATCACCGAGGCGAGCGTTCCCGAAGCCACAAGGTGGAATCCGGCCCAGATCGCGGCACCCCAAAGAAAGGGATGGCGGGTAATTCTGAGCACGCCGCGCACGGCGGCTTTCTCCTGGCCTGCGGATGACGGATTGGCCATCAAGATGCCCGGCACAGCCAGCATAAAGGCGACTGCCACGACGGGAATCGCCAGATTGCGGAATGTCTGACCGACGTCGTAGATCACGCGATTGTCCACACTGGCGTACGCATGATTGTAGGCTATGCAGAGCCAGACAATGGCGGCGAGCGACGCAAGCGCGAACAGTCCGATATAGACGTTTTCGCCGATCGCGCTCGTGATCACATCGCGCAATCTTGTTCCCGAAACCAGCATATGAATGCCGAGAAAAACGCAAGCCGCCGCAATCAGACTGATCACACTATGCCCCCAACACTTTCACACGCCCACGATACTCGCTGCGCGGCGCGGGACTAGCGCGTCACGGCGCCCCGCTTGGCATTCGGCGCTCTGAGGCCTACCTCCCCGACAGGGAAAACCCCATGCACACCCCAGATGATCATGCGCTGGCGCATTGTGGCGTCCAGCGCCAGTTCGGCACGCATGCCGGACGTGTGCGGCCCGGTGGTATGGCGGCACTGGCCAAAACCCGCGCCTTCTTGGAGTTTATGAGCACCAGCCCCACTTTTCGATCGGGATCGTGCAAAACCGCAAACGCACCCTCGCTCTCAAGGCTTTGGATGGTTAAACTCAGGCCTTGAGAGCGCAATTCGAGGATGTCCATGGCGAGCACAGTGCCCGACCGTAACCAGCCTGTCCTTCTGCAATCTGCCGAACCCTTAGGCGGGGAGGCGGATACAAGGTCCAGCCCGCGTCGGGTTGCGGGATCGAAATTCGGGCTGGCCGCGATCGTCTTCGCACTCACCCTGTCGGCGTTCTGGGCCGGCGCGGCGGGGGCTTATCTGTGGGGCTATTTTGGACCCAAGGGTCTCGCAGGCCTCGATGTCCAGGAAATCGCCTTGTTCGTTGCAGCGACCTTCGTGCCGCCGCTGCTCTTCATTGCGGCCGCCTGGGCGCTCGCCCGCGGCCAGATGATGGGCGTTGCAGCGGAGGCCCTGGTCGATGCAACGGACCGGCTGTTTTCGGCGGACGAAACGGCTTCGCGCACGGCGGCGCGCCTGGGACGCGCGGTTCGCCGCGAGCTCGATGCGCTCAATGCCGGCCTCGACGGCGCCTTCACACGCCTGCGGGCGCTCGAAAGCGTGTTGGAAGACCAGATCGCCGCCTTGGACGAGGCGGGTGCGCGTGTGGAGATCCGCGGCGAAGCGCTGTCGGCACGCCTGACCCAAGAACGTGAACGTATTGAAGGGCTGGCGGGAACGCTGGCGGACGCCGCGGCACGCGCCAGCGAAACCGTGGCCGGCCGAGCCGCCCAACTCAAGGCCACCATCGAGGCCGCCGAAGGCACACTGAAGACGGCAGGCCTGTCGCTCGATACTCAGTCGGCGAATTTCCGCCAAGCGGCAAATGCAGCGGCCGATGCGCCGCACGCTGCCGCGGTAGAAATCGACAAACAGGCCAAGCGTATCGAGGCTGTCGCCGACGCAGCCATGGCGCGCGCCGAGTTTGTGCTCGGCCGCCAGGAACGCCATCGCACCGCCATGAACGATTTGATGCTGCGCCTAAAGGACGAAAGCATAGCCTTTGAAAACGCCTTGTCGACACAACGGGTGGCCATGGAGCAAGCGATCGCGGCTCTCGGCGGCGAGGCACTTAAATACGAGACGGTTACAGGCGAGGCTGAGCGCAATCTCGAAGTCCTGATGGTGAACGCCGCTGCCCGAACCGGCCAGCTGGTGCAAAGCTTTGCGCGCGAAGCCGAGCGCCTGAAAGACGCGAGCACCGCTGCCAACACCACGCTATTGGGGCTGATCAATTCGCTGCACGATGCGGGTACCGGCGCCCAGACATTGATCGGGGAGACGGCAGGTCAAGCCAAGGCGGATGCACGCGCGCTCGTCGGCGAAGCGATGGCCGAGTGCGAAAGGCTGCTGCGTACGGCGGGCGAACTGTCGGCCGAAGCAGGCGAAATCCGCACCACGCTTGCCAAGGCAGTGGAAGATGTGGAACGCCATCTTTTGACGTTGCCGGGAATCGCCCAACAGGAAGCCCAGCGCGTACGCCAGATGGTACGTGCCGAAACCGAAGAAATTCTCGATCTTTCGGCACGCACGCTATCGACCATTCATGCGCGCACGGCACCCAGGCCGACGTCGCGCAATAAGCCAAACGAAACTGAAGAGACCGACCGTGACGGCCTTCTTGGGTTGGCGCGCAAGCTCACCCAGCGCCCGAAGCGAAAAACCGCCGAAGGCGAGCCGAAGAACTGGCAGATGAGCACACTTCTCGCTGCCGTCGAAACCGGGGAAGCGCACCAGGATTTGAAACCGGCTGCGGCGGCAGCACTGGGCGCGCTGCAAGCGGCTCTCTCCGACATGGCCATCGACCTCGAGTCGATCGTCGCGGAGGCCAACCCGCAAGAAGACGAATGGCGCCGTTATCTGGCGGGTGACCGCGCGGTGTTTGCCCGAAAGCTTGCCGCGTCCATCGACAGCGAAGCGGTGCACCGCATTGCCACGCTGTTTCGCGAGAATGTGCAGTTCCGCGACTCCGCCAATGCCTATATGGAGGAGTTCGAGGCACTTTTGGCACGCGCCCGCCAAGGCGATGGCGGCGGCCTGCTCGCCTCGTCAATCCTTTCCGCCGACACAGGTAAAATCTATCTTGCCATCGCCTACGCGCTAGGACGGCTATGACACGTGCCTAAGGCGGGCGGCGTAGAAGCCGTCCATGCCGCCCTTCTCGGCAAGATGGCAGGGCAGAGTTCTGAGATCGCCGCTTGTATCGACAAGCTGGCTCAAACCGAAGACATCCTGCGGTGCAACCGGCTCGCGCACGAACTCGCGCCGGCGGCGTAGAAAATCGTCGATCTGTTCCGGCCCCTCTTCGCGTTCCAGAGAGCACACGGCGAAAACGAGCAGCCCTCCTTTCGCAGTCATATCGGCAGCCGCGTCCAGCAGTTCGCCCGCCGCCTGTGCGCAAAGCGTTACGTCGTTTGCGCCCTTGATCCAAGGCAGTTCCGGATGGCGCCTGATGGTGCCGGTGGCGCTGCAGGGCGCATCGAGCAAAACATAAGGGGAAGGACTCTTCGGGTGGAAATCGCGCACGTCTTTGAGCAGCAGATCGGCAGCGAGATGGAGTCGTTCCAGATTTTCTTTCAGCCGAACCATGCGACTCTCGTCGCGTTCCACAGCGATCACCTGCGCTCCGGAGGCCGCCAATTGCGCCGTTTTGCCGCCGGGCGCCGCGCATAGGTCTATCACCTGTTTTCCGTATAGCTCGCCGAGAAGATGGACCGGCAACGTCGCCGCCGCGTCCTGTACCCACCACTCGCCATCGGCGTACCCCGGCAGTCCATCGACGCGGACATGCTCGCCGAGACGAAAGGCGTCGCCGAACAGATGTATCGCATCGGGCATCGGCGAGATCTTGGCCACAATATCAAGCGGCGGGATGCCGAGATGCGCCGTGGCGATCGCACGCGCGGTTTCCTCGCCGTACGTCTCGCTCCAACGCTGCCAGAGCCAATCGGGTGTATTGAGACGGGCGGCGTCCTGGCGGGCGATCACTTCTGCGCCTTCGCGCGCCACTCGCCGCAGAACCGCATTGATCAGAGATTTGAAATGCACAGCCTTGTTGTCGGCCTGCGCCAGTCGATTGGCGGCGTCGACGGCGGCATGAGGCGCCACGTTCAGGAACAGAAGCTCGCAGGCGCCCGCCAGAAGGATTTCCGGCACGGGGCCCGCTCGGTTGCGGGCGGGAGGCTTGGGCACAAAAGCGCGGATCAACTCATCCAGCTGGCCAAGCCGTCTCAGTGTCTCGCTTACGATAACCCGCGCGAAACCGGCATCTCTGGCATCGAGACGAGCGGTTGCAGCAAGCGCCGCATCAAGCGGCCTGCGTTGGCGCAGGACCTCTGAGAGGACGGTCAGCGCCGCCGCGCGCGCCGGTAGACCGGGGTTCATGTCCAAGGGCCGGTAGCCTTGGCATCGGGGTTTGCCATTGCTTTCAGCCGCGCGATACGTTCCTCGGTAGATGGATGGCTGGAGAACAATCCGGACAAGCCGCCGTGCAGTGGATTGATGATGAACATGTGCGCGGTCGCAGGGTTGGCATCGGCCTCTGGATTATCCGTCGTTTGCGCGATCCGGTCGATGCGGGCCAGAGCGGAGGCGAGCCAGAGCGGACGCCCGGAAATCTCCGCGCCGGTGCGGTCGGCTGCGAATTCGCGCGTTCGACTGATCGTCATTTGCACAAGTATCGCGGCAAAAGGCGCCAGGACAGACACCAGAAGAACACCGATGAATCCCAGCGGATTGCGCCGGTCGCCACCGAAGAAAAAAGCAAAATTTGCCAGCATCGAGACCGCGCCGGCGATGATCGCAGTAATGGTCATGGTCAGCGTATCGCGATTCTTCGCATGCCCCAGCTCGTGCGCCAGGACGCCGGCCAATTCCTCGTCACTGACGCTGTTCAGGAGACCGGTCGTGACGCATACGGCGGCATGATCCGGATTACGTCCCGTGGCAAAAGCATTGGGCTGCGGATTCTCGACAATGCAGACTTTCGGCATAGGAAGCTGTGCGGCCTGGCTCAGCTGACGCACAACATGAAAAAGCCTTGACGCGCTTTGTTCGTCCACTTCGCGTGCACCGTACATGGAAAGTACAACCTTGTCGGCATTCCAGTAGGCAAACAGATTCGAGCCCAGGGCGAACAGAAACGCGATCCCCATCCCGCCAAGGCCTCCGATCAGGAAGCCGACTGTGACGAAAAGGGCCGTCAGCCCCGCCATCAAGAGTCCTGTGCGCAGCGTGTTCACGAATTCTCTTTCGCCTAAAGATGCAGCTGTGATGTATGGTCTTCGACCGGCACGTCAAGCAGTCGAGAGTAGGAATGACCAGGCGCAAGGCGGAAAATCCGGCTGCAAAGACGCCGGCGAGCGTGGTTAAGGCCAGGATCGCCGAGGCGGGCAAGCGTGCCCTTGCCGAGGCCCAGGCACGCCGTCAGGCGCAAACCTCTGCCCAAACCCTACCCCCTGAGCGCGGCGGGCAGGCGGGCCCTGAGCCAACCCGTTACGGGGACTGGGAAAAAAAGGGCATCCTCTCGGACTTCTGAAGCCAAATCCCACATGGCCAGAAGTGGTTTGCCACCGCGACAATTGAGCGACCAGCCCCGCCTTGATCAAACGGCGGTCAAGGTCCATCTAAGATTGGAATGCCTCCAGAAAGCAGACCGATGTTCATCCAGACCGAATCCACACCAAACCCATCGACCCTGAAGTTTCTGCCAGGGCGTGACGTGATGGGCGAAGGTGCAGTGGCCGATTTTGCCTCCCGCGAGGCGGCTCAGCGTTCGCCCCTGGCGCGCGCCTTATTCGAAACGCCGGACGTCAGCCGAGTGTTTTTCGGAGCTGATTTCATCTCGGTGACCAAGACTGGCGGCGACTGGAAACACCTGAAACCGGCCATTCTCGGCGCGATCATGGAACATTTCACCCGCGGGCTGCCGCTGATCGAAGGCGCCGCTGACGAGGCGGACGAGGCCTCCCCTTCAGGCGAGGCCGATGACGAAATTGTGGCCCAGATCAAGGATCTGATCGAAACCCGAGTTCGTCCCGCCGTTGCCCAGGATGGCGGCGACATCATTTTCAGAGGGTTCGACGAAAAGTCGGGAATTGTGTCGCTGCATATGCGCGGGTCGTGCGCGGGCTGCCCATCCTCGACCATGACACTGAAAAACGGCATCGAAAATATGTTGCGTCACTACGTGCCTGAAGTGACGGCCGTAGAAGCGGTTTAATCCCGGACGGTTTTCTGCGATTTTTGCGTCCTATCGATTCGTACGGAGGACCGCGCCGTGTCCCATGCCATAAACGATGAAGCGCTCGACACGATCTTTCGTGCCGCACGGACCCATAACAAGTGGCAGGACAAACCGATCAGCCCTGCACTGCTGATGGCCATCTACGACTTGATGCGCTGGGCCCCGACGGCCGCCAATTGCAGTCCGGCGCGGATCGCTTATGTCGTCTCGAAAGAAGCCAAGGAGCGTTTGAGGCCGCATCTGGACGCAGGCAACGTCGACAAGACCATGGCCGCGCCCGCAACGGCGATCATCGGCTATGACCTCGATTTCGCCCGCTTCATGCCCAAGTTGTATCCCGTAAACCCCGGCGCCAAGGACTGGTTCAAGGACCCCAAGCTTGCGGAGACGGTGGCGTTTCGCAATGGCAGCCTGCAGGGGGGCTACTTCATCATGGCAGCCCGCGCGCTAGGTTTGGATTGTGGGCCGATGTCGGGTTTCGACAATGCGGGCGTCGATCGCGAATTCTTTGCGGGCACGGCGATCAGGTCGAATATTCTCTGTAATCTCGCCTACGGCGACGCGACGGGTGTTTATCCGCGCAGCCCCAGGCTATCGTTCGACGAGGCCTGCAAGATTGTCTGAGGATGTCAAAATCCTCGCCGTCGATACTACCTTAGGCGCTTGTTCTGCCGCCCTTCTGGAAGGAAGCCGCGTGCTCGCTCGCTGCCACACTGCGATGGAGCGCGGCCACGCTGAGGCCCTGGCGCCAATGGTGCGCGCCGTGATGACCGACGCGAAGATGGATTTTTCAGCGCTGGACAGACTGGCCGTCACGGTGGGGCCGGGAACATTCACCGGCCAGCGCGTCGGCCTCGCCTTTATGCGAGGGCTGCGCGTCGCGCTTCGCAAGCCGCTTCTGGGCGTGACAAGTCTGTCTGCGATGGCCGAACAGGCGCGCGCCGAAACAGAGATTTTCTGCGCCGCAGCGGTTCATGACGCCCGCCGCGGTGAGGTCTATGTCGAGGGGATCGGAAGCAGCGCACCTCTATCCGCCTGCATCATGGCGTTCGACGACGCCAGCACGGTGCTGCACCGGCTAGGCGGACCGATTGCCCTTGCCGGCACCGCCGCGCCACGAATGGCCGACGCTCTGAGGGCTTGGGGCGTCGAGGTTCACTTGTCTCGTATCACTGTCCCGGATGCTGTCTGGGTAGCTCGTTTGGCTGTTCAAGCACCGCCCGAGGATGCCCCGCCTCGTCCGCTCTATCTGCGGGCGCCTGACGCCAAACTCCCTGTGGCCCCCTCGTGACGATCGTCCTTCTTACCCATCCATGTGATCTGGGCATTCTGGCAGCCCTGCATGCGGCATCGTTCTCCGAGGCATGGAGCGCCGAGTGGATCGGCAAGCTGATGGAGCAGCCTGGCGTATTCGCCTGCCTGGAAGGGGACGAATCGGACGGATTTGTTCTGGTCCGCGCGGCTGGGGGCGAAGCTGAGGTTCTAACCCTTGCGGTCGCCCCTGCGGCGCGGCGACGCGGCATCGGGTCGGAGTTGATCGCCGCTGCCGCCCGCCAAGCCCATGAGAGGGGCGCAGAGACCATGTTTCTTGAGGTCGGCGAAGCCAATTTGCCCGCAAAATTGCTGTATGCTCGGTTGGGGTTTCGCGAAGTCGCCCGCCGACGGGGCTATTATGCAAGCTCAGACGGGGGTAATGAGGATGCCCTAGTTTTAAGTGTGGAACTTCCACTTTCCCGGGTGGGAAATCTTGCACAACTCGATTAGAATCACTCGCTTGGAACAGGAAAGACCATGACGCGGATCGAGAAACTCTGCGTTGACAAGGGGCTGCGCATGACAGAGCAGCGCCGCGTTATCGCGCGCGTGCTTTCGGATGCGGCCGATCATCCCGATGCGGAAGAACTTTATCGCCGGGCTTCGACGCTCGACCCACACATTTCCATCGCCACGGTCTATCGCACGGTGAAGCTGTTCGAGGACGCGGGCATCCTGGAGCGCCACGACTTCCGGGATGGCAGGTCACGCTATGAGGAATTGCCCGAATCGCATCACGACCATCTGATCGACGTGCAATCTGGCAACGTCATAGAATTTCGCAATGAAGATATCGAGAAGCTGCAGCGCCGCATTGCGGAGGAGCTCGGTTTCGAACTGATCGATCACCGCCTCGAGCTTTACGGCGTGCCGAAGAAGCCGCGCTGAGCATGCCCACACTGCGTGCGCTTGCGGTCCTGGTCATATTTGTGTTCTCGACATTGCTGTTGGTTCCGCTCCAGTATGTTTCGCTGCGCCTCAAGCTGAAGATGCGCAGGGCGATACCCAACAAATTCAACCGATATCTGTGCTGGCTGTTTGGCATCCGCATCAGCGTTATCGGCACGCCGATTCAGGACCGCGGCGTTCTGATGATCGCCAACCATACGAGCTATTTCGACATTCTCATTCTGGGGGCGACGGCGCGCGTGTCTTTCGTCGCCAAGAGCGAGGTCGCGAGCTGGCCGTTCTTCGGCATGATGTCCCGGTTGCAGGAGTCCATTTTCGTCGAACGTGCCAGGCGCAGCAGGGCAGGTGTGGCGCGCGACGAGTTGCGCGAACGCCTGCGCGATGGTGATGCGCTGGCGCTTTTTCCGGAAGGGACGTCCACCGACGGCAATCGCGTCATTGCCTTCAAGAGCGCGCTTTTCGGCTCCGTGGAAGCACCGCTGGGAACCGACGCGTGCGGCCATCCTCTCTATGTCCCGGTCCAACCGATTTCGATCAGCTACGTGGGCATCCATGGCATGCCGATGGGGCGCGAGAACCGTCCCCTTTACGCGTGGTACGGCGATATGGAGCTGCTGCCGCATCTGTGGGAAGCCCTCAAGGCAGGCCCACTTGATGTCGTGGTCGAGTTCCATCCGCCCCTCAGCGTGGATAAGACGGGCGGGCGCAAGAAGATCGCTGCCCTCGCCGAAGGCATCGTGCGCAGCGGACAGAGACTTGCGCTCGCCGGCATGCGCTCCGCGCCGGTGCCCGCGCAACACAGCGAAACCCCGGCGGAAGCCGCGCTCTGACAGGGTTTACGGCGTTGTCGATAGGTTGGCCTGCTTGTGTTCAAGCCGCCTATCTTGGATAACCGCGGTCCATGAAGAAGCTCTTCATCAAGACCTACGGCTGCCAGATGAACGTCTACGATTCCGCGCGCATGGCGGATCTGCTGGCGCCGCTCGGCTATACCCCTGCGGCTTCGCCGGACGAGGCCGACATGGTGATCCTCAACACCTGTCATATCCGCGAAAAGGCCGCCGAGAAGATTTATTCCGAACTGGGACGGTTGAAGAGACTGAAGGACGCCCGAAAGCTCCGCGGGGGGACTATGACGATTGCGGTTGCAGGCTGCGTGGCCCAGGCCGAAGGCGCAGAGATCATCGCCCGCCAAAGCGCAGTAGATATCGTCGTCGGTCCACAATCCTATCACCACTTACCGGAGATGCTCGCCCGGCTCGCACGCAATGGCGGACATGCGCTTCAGACCGATTTTCCCGCCGAGGCGAAGTTCGATTCCCTACCCGAGCAAAATAAGAGCGCTGGACCGGCGGCGTTTCTCACGGTGCAGGAAGGTTGCGACAAATTCTGTACGTTCTGCGTCGTGCCTTATACGAGAGGCAGCGAGTATTCCCGCCCTGCCGTAGACATTCTCGCGGAGGCACAGACTCTTGTCGCGAACGGCGCGCGGGAGATCTCGTTGCTGGGCCAGAACGTCAACGCCTATCGTGGGGCAGGTTCGGACGGCGAATATTGGACTCTCGCCCGCCTGATAGGTGCGCTGGCGCACCTGGAAGGGCTCAAACGGCTTCGCTATATGACCAATCATCCGCGCGACATGGGCGACGACCTGATTGCGGCGCATCGTGATGTGGATGCGCTGATGCCATATTTGCATCTGCCCATCCAATCGGGCTCGGACCGTATATTGACGGCGATGAACCGTCAGCATACCGCGGACGATTATCTGAGATTGGTCGAACGCGTCCGCGAAGCGCGCCCTGATATCGCGCTGTCTTCAGATTTTATCGTCGGGTTCCCGGGCGAAACTGAAAAGGACTTCGATGCCACCATGTCGCTGGTGCGCAAGGTCGGCTACGCCCAGGCCTTCTCGTTCAAATACAGCGCGCGACCGGGCACGCCGGCGGCCGTTGCCTCCGGTCAGATTCCGGATGACGTGAAGGACACGCGCCTTCAGGCGCTCCAGGCGCTGCTTGCCGCTCAACAGGCCGAGTTCAACACATCTTGCGAAGGACGTGTCTTGTCCGTCCTATTCGAGAAGCCGGGACGAAAGGACGGTCAGGGTGTGGGCCGCACGCCGTATCTCCAGCCCGTCCATGTCGACGGCGCGCACGCCATGATCGGGCAGATCGCCGATGTCAGGATCGAAGCGGTACTGTCAAACAGTCTGAAGGGCTCGCTCGTGTCTCGCCCTGTCCGCCACAAAGTGTCGGTCCAATGAGCACGGCAAAAAAACGCACGCGCGAAACAGTGACACTCGAGTTTCCCGATAATGCGCTGTTGTCCGGCTTGTCCGGGCCGCATCAAAAGCACTTCGTACGGCTGGAGCAGAAGCTTTCCGTGCGCATCGCCATGCGCGGCAATCTTGTGGCGATTGAAGGGCAGGCGTGTGAACGTGCAGCCAGCGTGCTCAGAGCGCTTTATGCGCGCCTTGAGGCAGGCGAAACGATCGGCACAGCCGAACTAGATTCGCAGGTCCGCTTTGCCGGCGAAGCGTCGGGCCACGACATGGCAGACGCGCTCGGCTCACCAGCCGTACGAACCTGGGCTGCCCATACCACGCGGGCTCGTTCGCCCGCCCAAGCCACTTATCTCGATCTGATGCGCACCCATCCCCTCGTCTTCGGTGTTGGGCCGGCGGGTACCGGCAAGACCTATCTGGCGGCGGCCTTCGGCGCCCATCTTTTGTACGAACGTCGCGTGGAAAGGTTGATTCTGTCGCGACCGGCGCTGGAAGCCGGCGAACGCCTAGGTTTTCTGCCGGGCGACCTGAAAGAGAAGATCGATCCCTATCTACGCCCGCTTTACGACGCGCTGTTCGGCGTCATGGGCGAAGCCTGTTTGAAGCTGATGGAACAGGGCATCATTGAGGTTGCCCCCCTTGCCTTCATGCGTGGACGCACGCTGAGCCATGCGTTCGTGATCCTGGACGAGGCGCAGAATTGCACGATGGCGCAGATGAAGATGTTCCTCACCCGGCTTGGCGAGGATTCGCGCATGGTCGTCACCGGCGATCCGTCACAAAGCGACTTGCCGGGCGGCAAGCCCGAAGGTCTCGATCAGGCTCTTTCCATCCTCAGCGGTATCGAAGGCGCGGCCGTGGCCCGGTTTAGCGAGAAGGATGTCGTCCGCCATGCCCTCGTCACGCGCATCGTCGCCGCCTATAATGCAGCCGACAAAGGCGCTGGCGTGAATCGCACGCTGAGGCGCGCCGCGCAAAAGGGCGAAGATTGAGCATCACGCTCCTCATTCAGGACGCAAGATGGCGAAAGGCGCGGGGCTTAAGCGCGCGGCTGAAACGCGCGGC
>Ga0265314_10002587_pt1 | contig 18310 bp, 19 predicted proteins | sample 4126metaG_FD_203106 | JGI IMG/M metagenome (GOLD analysis project Ga0265314, IMG submission 203106) | Rhizosphere microbial communities from Carex aquatilis grown in University of Washington, Seatle, WA, United States - 4-1-26 metaG | ecosystem: Host-associated > Plants > Roots > Rhizosphere >... | reverse complement strand
TTGTCGACGGCCTTGAGCCAGCACCAGGACGGAGCCGGGCGCCTACCGCCGACGCGCACTTGATGTGAAACGGGGATGCCAGTCGCGAACTCGGTAACCAGTTTCTCGGGATCCAAACCGCGCCGGCACCAGCCCTTCACCTCGCCAGCGCGGTCGCGGGCGGCGTCCGGTTTGGTGTCGGGCCCGCCGACGATCCAGCGTCTTTGCGTGCCATGCAGCCGGGCGCGGACCGCCCACGAGACTGCACCGCCGCGGACACGTAGCTGGAGCCCAGGACACTGAGGGTCGGTGAGGTCGTATTGCCTACCGTCGGCTGCGTCACTCACGGCAGCCTCGATGGTTTTGGAAGTGATTTTCTTAACGTCAGCGCTGGCCATTCTGGGGTCACACTCCGATTCCGACGGGTCACGCCGGGGTCACAGAGTCGCGAAATACGCGCGATCGCTCACTTGTTCAATAGATACGGGCCTAAAACGCGAAAAATTCAAGTTGTCCAGCGATACCAACGGGAAGCTAACTGCCCTTAGCTTCACAATAATAGCCCCAGGGCGGGCCCAACACGTGGGGTCACACTGACTCTTAATCATCGGGTCCCAGGTTCGAGCCCTGGTGCGCCCACCAAGCCCTTCAAGCCGTCAGCCAAACAGAGCCAGAACCTGTAGCCGCGGCTTACGCCACGGTTTACAATTCAACGGGCAGGTCGAAGACCGCGGCCATGCCAGCGGAGCGGTATGACTTATTATGGCGTTGGTCGACGATAATTCCGGTCCCTGGCGCGTCGGTGTATTGTTTTCACAGAGCGGCGTGACGTCGGCGATAGAGCGCACGCAACTCAATGGCACGTTACTGGCGATTGAGCAGATCAACGCAGGCGGGGGCGTGCTCGGCCGTCCGATCGAACCTGTGACGTACGATCCGGCGTCGGATCCGAAAAAGTTCCGGGCGTTCGCGGAACGATTGTTTCAGGTCGATCGGATCAGATTGCTGTTTGGCTGCTATATGTCGAGTACGCGCAAGGCCGTGCTGCCGGTGGTCGAGGCCCACCGGGGTTTGTTGTTCTATCCAACCCTCTACGAGGGGTTTGAATACTCCCGGCATTGCATCTACACGGGGGCTGCGCCCAACCAGAATTTATTGCAGCTGGCCAGGTTCCTGCTGTCGGCCTACGGCAACCGGTTTTTTTTCATCGGGTCGAATTACATCTACCCGTATGAGTCGAACCGGGTGATGGGCGACTTCGTAAGCCAGGGCGAGGGCAAGGTCCTCGACGAGATTTACGTTCCGCTTTACCCGGATCCGAAGGATTTCGAGCGGGTGATCTCGCGGATCAAGAAGACGTCGCCCGATGTGATCTTCTCGACCGTGGTGGGCAGCGGCACGGCTCAACTGCATGACGCCTATCGCGCGGCTGGCTTCGATCCGACGCGGATGCCGATTGCGAGTCTTACGACGAGCGAGGCCGAAGTCGCCGAAATGGGGGCGGAGGCGGCCGAGGGTCACGTCACGGCCGCGCCGTTCTTCGAGACGCTCTCGACCTCCGCGGCACGGCATTTCGTCGCGAGTTTCTAGAAGAAATTCGGCAACGATGCGCCGGTCACGGCAGCGGCGGAGGCCGCCTATTTCCAGATGCACCTGGCGATGCGCGCGCTGGCGCGCAGCGGCTCGGACGATCCGGAGCAGGTTTTGAGCGAAATCAGGGATTCCGAATCCGACGCGTCGCAAGGGCGGGTGCGGATCGACCCCAACCATACTTATCTCTGGCCGCGGATTGCACGGCTGGATCAAAACCGCAAGTCCCAGATGGTCCGGAATCCGGGCGTGCGGATCAAGCCTGATCCCTATTGCGTGGTGCAGAGTCTCGACGATTGGTCGGCCGACGATCTGCAGTCGTTGACCCACTAATGTCCCGGACCTGAACATGGTGGCGATCCAGATCCTGCGCGATCTTCGCGGTCTGCGGGTTCAGGTGGTCCATCCACCTGATAACGAGCGGATCAGTCTGGTCGAACATCTGCGCCGGATCGGCTGCATGGTCGATGCGCAGTGGCCGGTACCGGAGACCTGGTCTGACGGATTCGACGTGGTGCTGCTCGCCGTGGAGCATGACGTTCGAAGCGAAATCCAGCGGCTGCTGAAATCGGACGATGGTCCGCTTCCCTTTGCAGAGCTGTGGATAATGTGCAACACTCCGCAATATTTCAAGTCGGAACAGAACGTTCTCTCTTCTCAATACTCGCGCTTTGGGTTTGTTCATGTCTGGCTTTGCAACTACAGCAATAGCGGCTGAGAGTCATAAAGCATCTTCAATTCCCTGGGGCTTGGTGGGAATGTTTGAGGTCTATCTTAGCAGCCGACGCGACCACCTTTTGGTGATTACGAGGGGAGATCGCATCCCCGCCGCCGTTGACGGTCTCAGATGGCAAAAGAGAAGGCAGCCTTCTCGGTCAGCGCAGAGATCAAAGCTATGGTCGAAAAAGACGGTTTCTACGCGCGCAAGCTAAAAGGATCAAAAGCGGAGCAAGAATAGCCCCCCGGTGCTGGGACGCCAAGGCTGTCTTCTTGGGTACGTACGTCTGCCATTGTCGACGCCCCCGTCGAATGCGCTTGAGCCGGCACCCGGTCTGTTTCGGCATTGTTTCATTGACCAAAGAAACCACATGTCAGGCTATGAACATGTTTTCGCGCGCCATCGAGGAAGGGTTGTCGTACAGACCTGGGGCGGCAGGGCGATTGCTGCATCCGGTTGATTCAATCAGTCCCGTGCGAAAGATTGAGGGTTAGCTCTGGTGAGGCAGCGCGGTCTTTGGGCAAAAGAAACCTGTCAGCGCACGATGCCAATGCCGATTAGGAGGCGGGACGCTTGCGGCGTTTTTTGTCGAGATGCTGCACCCGAGAATAGATAGCGATCGGTGTGCGTGCCAGCCGTTTACCAATCTCCTCGGCGGTCAACCCGGCGTTCAGCATCTCGTGGAGCAGGTTATCCTCCATGTCCGTCCAACGACGCGCCGCTGGTTTTTGCTCAATCATTTCCGCCTCGCGGACACTCATTCATCTCCGGTTCAATCAAGCCCTGAAGATTCGGGCGGCTTGGTGGCGCCGAAATGTGAGGGCAACAACCTAGATATACCGCTTCAGCTTTCCCTTTGCCCCAAGGCCTACACCCCGCGAAAGGTGGAGGATTTACTCCGGACAGTTGGAGCTCGTTCGTCGGAGGGGTACCCAATACGCGGCGCTGGCAATACCAGATCTACGCGAGAACTCAATTTCTGCGGAATACCGGCACGATGACCCGCCCGAGGCTTGATGTTAGTCACGATGCTGGGACATGAAATGAGATGGTATTAAACTCTCGGGGATAACTCACACAGATTACGATCCCCGCGAAAAGCGGTAGCCAAAACACGCGACGTTGCTAGGTTTTCGGTCCGTGCAGCCCCGGCGACCGATCCAGCCGCCAGAGGGTAAGGGAAATATCTCAAAAAAGACCAGCGGCGCTCCTAACGCGGTGACAAAGGGAAGCCGGCTTAAGCCATATGGCGTCGCCGCATTCACCAACCGAATGAATGTCGGATCTTCGCCTCGGGCTAAGCTCGACCAGGCGGTGGATGCATCCGAGCGGCCGGTTTCGTTCGCCGCTGCCCCAAGCGTTACTATTGTCGATAAGCGGCTGAGGCATGCGAACGGTGACGTGCGGATTCTTTCCTCCCGTCGGAAGACCGTGCGGAAAGCCACATCGTCAAATTGAGCGATGGCTCGGTCGGGCAGATTTTGTCCGGCGATATCGACTTGAGGGCTACCGACGACCGAGTTGCAGCTTTTTGGAACAACGATCATCCTCGCATGGCTGAGTCAAGTCAACTGCGACGATGGGACCGTCGTCCGCGTCCGCCTCCGGGCGACGTGGCCCGAGGAGCTCACCATCACCGAAATGCGCAGCGGGTTAAGAACCTACCCAAGCAAGGCTGAGGATGGGCAGATGTTCGGACAAGCAAAATGGCCCGGCGTTGGAGGACGCTGAGGCCATCTTTGGAATGTGCCGCCAGGGCGGGGGGACATCTGCACTGTTTATTAATCCGTTGCTCGAGAACTGTTCCTACCGATCCTCATCCGGACGGATCCTTTATACGGCGTGATCTCCCGCTGCTCCGGCGGCTTGATCAAATGTACAGCGGGGTTAATGGGCGTTGCGGCATGACCGACATTTCAGGCGGCCTCCAGTTTCCAGGAACGGCGTATCACGTGGACGCCGGATCGCGTTGAGAGCCAACGCTTACCGTTCCGCACAATTCGTCCGGCAAATGAAATCGGCCATCTGAAACAGATTGTCCTGCTATGTGGAGCCGGGCTTTTTGTGTCTCTGCTCTTGCTGCCTTACGGGGTGGATCTCAGTCCGGTTTTTTTCTAGCGCGATCCTGTCAAGCCAATCACAAGGGCATCACAGCAGGCACTATAATGCTGATAACCCGTTACGCCTTTGGCGTTCTCACGGCTCTGGCTCGCATCAACCACGATCACGTACGGCGATTCGATTGCGCTTCCTGATCCCCGCCACGCGTCTGCCCGGCTCTCCGGCGCGGCGATGATGCGCATACTCTTTGCCGTCGATCGGCGCTACGTGCGGCGGATCGTAGTCAAGGTACGGACGGCCAAGTCCAAATGTTTTTGCATGTTGGTCGATCCAGCTCCACAATAGCCTACTGGCATCGAGCCGCTCCGATCGATCCTTGCCTTTGATGCTGTTCACGTCTGCGGCGAGCCCATGCCCATAGACCAGTGCGCCGGAGTCGAATTGCAGCCGAAAAAGTCCGGTTCTCAGCGCGACCATCGCACCCGCCGGTTTGGAAACCAGCGCGAAGGCGCCAATATCGCTTGGCATCGTCCACGACTTTTGCGCGCGCCCGTCGCGGGCTCATATCGATAGAGGGCGCGCGTCACCTATAGCTGGGGTGAAAATGACAAGGCGCTGATCCAGCACGCCTTTGGTCAGATGCAGACGAGCCTGGAAGCCGTCGGAGCAAGCGACATCTTCAGGCAGGAGAACAACACCAATCACCTCGCCGGCACGGCACGAATGGGCGACGACCCGACGCGAAGCGTTGTCAACTCCGATTGCCGGACCTGGGACATTCCGAACCTGTGGGTATGTGATGGATCGGTCTTTCCAACGACGGGGGGCGTAATCCGTCGCTCACAATTACAAGCATCGCGCTGCGAACAGCCGGCAGGATCCGGGCGTTGGCGGAGCGCGGCGAGTTATAGGCGGGGTAGAGGACACGAGCTTCAGCCGAAGCGGCATCCTGCCGCTATCGCGGGGGCAGGGTGTTACCACGAACCCGTACGCGATTTGGCTTCAGAATCGCTCGCTGGGACTTTCCGATCGCGGAGGCGGCTGCCAACATCCCGAGAAGCAGGCAGGCCGCACCGGCTCGCAGCCATGCGGGATTGGAGCCGAAGACTTCATTGGATGCCTGATCGCTGAAACGTCCGCGTGCTCCGAGATCGCCTGCTACCGGCTGAAACAGGTTGTCGGCCCGGCCGGGAATGGCAGATTCGCTGGTCATCTGGCCGTCGTAACCTTCGCGTGCTAAAATGCGATCGCCCAATCGCGGAAGAAGCATTGTTCCTATGATCGCCTTAAGCGCCGATCTGCCGATCCAGAGTTCGCGCGGCGCCTGCCGGGCGGCGCGAAATATTTCTTGCGCGATCGCGGCCGGCTGAAAGATGGGAGGCACCGGTTGCAGGCGTTTGGGAAGACGACTGCGGGCCCAATCGAATTGAGGAGTGTTGACCGCCGGTAGTTGCACCATGGTCAGCCGTATCCGGCTTTTGTCGTGCTTCAGCTCACTGCGCAGCGCGTCGGTGAAGCCGCGGATCGCAAATTTCGCCCCGCAATAGGCCGACTGCAACGGAATGGCGCGATAGCTCAGTGCTGAACCGACCTGCACGATGGAACCATGATTGGCGCGGCGCATATGTCGGAGCGCGGCCATCGTTCCGTAGACTTGGCCGAGATAGGTCACTTCGGTCACGCGGCGAAATTCGTCGGGCTTGATATCATTGACCGGAGCGAAGATCGTCGCCATGGCGGCATTGATCCACACATCGATTTTGCCCCACTCGGCGACCACCCGATCGGCGGCTGCAAATACGTCGTCCGATTGGGCAACATCCAGCGGCAGCACGAGCGCCCGGCCTCCCGCGGCTTCAACATCGCGCCGCGCGCCTTCCAGGCCGTCGATGCCACGGGCAATCAGGCCAACGTTAAATCCGCGTCGCGCAAAGGCAATGGCGGTGGCGCGGCCGACGCCGGCAGAGGCTCCGGTAATAACCACGACAGGTGAACTGGACATGGACATGCCGGTTACTCCGCTTATTTTTCAGATTATCAGGAGAGCAACGAAGCAGAGTATTTACCGTTCCGTCGGACACCTGGTTGATGGCCTAAATTCGAAGCAATCCTTTATGTTCGGAGGTTTCCGCATCACCGTCAACTGTTGGACAACCTTGCCAGGACGTCGCTCAGCGTCAGAGCGAACATGAAGGTAAGCCAAACAATTCCTGCTGCCGCTGCCAGCTTGATCAATGTGTCGGCTTGACGCAGTCCCATGAAAAGAGCAACGACGAGCGCCGCCTTGGTCGCGGCAATAGCCACGCCAACGACGAGGTTGCCGCCGCCAAGTGGAAGATAGGCTGCGCCAAGCGTCGATAGCAGCAGCACCACGAGCGCGAGCCAGACAAGGATATTGCGGCGCCAGATCGCATAGGCTGATGTGTTCATGATCGGCCCATCAAATAAATCAGCGGGTAGAGGATGATCCAGATCACGTCGACGAGGTGCCAATAGAGCGCCGTCACTTCCACCTGCGGATTCTCGCGCAATTGAATTCGGCGCCGCCCTCCCATGATGATCAATCGCCCGATCAATCCAAGCCCGATGGTCAGATGAATGGCGTGCACCCCGGTCAGGGTCCAGTACAGTGAAAAAAACAACTGGGCAGCCGGATCCTTCAGGGCGAAGTTGATCCCGGGCCAAAGATGCTTGTCAAAATCTTCCGCGTACTCAAAACCCTTGAGCACCAGGAATATCATCCCGAGGGCCACCGTTGCCGAAAGACACCAGATGGTGAGCCGCCGCATGTCGGCTTCCGCCGCCTGCGATGCGACCGCCATGGTGAGACTGCTGGTCATCAGGACCGCGGTATTGATGGTGCCATACCAGATGTCGGTCTCCCGGCCGGCCATGATGAAAGCCTGCGGATGCGAGATGCGGTCAACCGTATAGAGCAAAAGGAGAGAGCCGAAGAACAGTGCTTCACTGGCAAGGAAAACCCAGATGCCGAAGGTCGCGCCCTGGCGCTGGCGCGAGAGTTCCTGCCATGGCTCCCTGAGAACCCGCGGCGCCGTACTCATTCTGTGTCGCTCCCGCCGTGTGCCTTCCGGCGTCCCGACGTGGGAGCCTCGCTAACGGGGTGATAATCGTAGGGCGATTGCGTCACGCGCGGAATCACGGCGAAGTTCTCCCGGGGGGGCGGAGATGTGGTCTGCCATTCCAGGCCCGTCGCATCCCAAGGATTGCTGCCGGCGCGGGCTCCCCCGATCAGCGACCGGGTCAGGTAGAAAAGCGGCAACAGATAGGCCGCGGCGAGGACCACCGCGCCGGTCGACGACATCACGTTGTAGACCTGAAACTCGGGAGGATAGACGTGATAGCGTCTGGGCATGCCGAGATAGCCCGCGATAAATTGCGGGAAAAACGTGAAATTAAAACCGAAGAACATCAGGATGGCGGCAAAACGGGCCCAGGCCTCCGAATAAAGCCGGCCGGTGAATTTAGGCCACCAGTAATGTAGTCCGGCGAAATAGGCCGAAACGGAACCGCCGACCATGATGTAGTGGAAGTGGGCGACGACGAAATAGGTGTCGGTGACGTGAACGTCGACCGGGATCGAAGCCAGAAATAGCCCGGTGAGGCCGCCGACGGTGAACAGTCCCAGAAATCCCAGGGCGTACATCATGGGCGCCTCGAAGCTGATCTGCCCCCGATAGAGAGTAGCCGTCCAGTTGAAGACCTTGATAGCCGAAGGCACCGCAACAATGAATGACAGGAACGAGAAGATAATGCTGGCGTAGGCCGACTGGCCGGAAACGAACATGTGGTGGCCCCAGACGAAGAATCCAATTACCGCAATGCCGACCATCGCATAGACCATGAAGTCGTAACCAAACACCCTGCGCCTCGCGAAGCAGGTTATGACTTCGGACACGACGCCCATCGCGGGAAGGACCATGATGTAGACCGCCGGATGGCTGTAGAACCAGAACAGGTGCTGAAACAGGATGGGGTCTCCGCCCAGCGCCGGGTTGAAGATCGGCAAGTGCAGCCAGCGTTCCATGATCAGAAGCAACAACGTCACGGCGAGGACCGGCGTCGCCAGCACCATGACCAGACTGGTCGCGTACATTGCCCAGACGAACAGCGGCAGGCGGAACCAGGTCATTCCCGGTGCGCGCAACATGTGCGTCGTGGCGATGAAATTGACGCCGGCGGCAATCGAAGAGAAGCCTGCGATAAATACGCCCATCGCGGCGGCAATGACGTGGGTATTGGAGAACATCGTCGAAAACGGCGTGTAAAAGGTCCATCCGGTGTCCACGCCGCCGGCAATGAGCGCATACATCGTGAAGAGCCCGCCGGTGATATTGAGATACCAGCTGAACAGGTTAAGTTTGGGGAAGGCAACGTCGCGCGCGCCGATCATCAGGGGAAGCAGGAAATTTCCCAGCGTCGTCGGAATCGACGGAACCAGGAAGAACCAGACCATGATGATGCCGTGGAAGGTAAAGAGCTTGTTATAGGTGTCGGCTGAGACGACGTCAGCCTCGGGTGTGAAGAGCTCCACGCGCACGATCGAAATCGCAATGCCGCCCAGGAAAAAGAAGAACGTGATCGATATCGCATACAGAATGGCGATGCGCTTGTGGTCGGTCGAGGTCAGCCAGGACGCCAGGCTGTGGCCGGCACCGAGGTAACTCGGTTCAAGGGAGAGAGGGAGTTCGCCGTTGAGGGTGGCGTCTGTCATGGCGGTTCTCCCTGAATCGACAATGAGCGGATGTAGGCCGTGAGGCTTTGAATTTCGCCGTCGTCGAGGATGCCCTGATAGCTGGGCATGATCGGTTCATAACCCGCGACGATATCCCGCTTCGGCATCAGCATTGAATCGCGCAGATAGGCATCGTCGGCCGTCACCGACTTGCCGCCCGCAAGCTGCACTGGGCGGCCGTAGATACCGCGCAGCTTGGGTGCGTGAACCCTGGAAGCATCCGCATGGCAGCCGGCACAGCCGCGGGTCTCGAAAATGACGGCCCCTTGGTTGGCGAGGCTATCGCCCTGCGGCTGCGCCGAAAGCCAGCGGCCGTAATCTTCCTTCCGCATAACGACGATTTTGCCAAGCATGCGCGAATGATCGGTGCCGCAAAACTCGGCGCAAAACAGATGGAACACCCCGAGCTTGGTGGCCGTGAACCACGTCTCCGTGTACCGGCCCGGCACCACATCCTGCTTCATGCGGAACTCCGGAACGAAGAAGGAGTGGATCACATCCTGCGAAGTCATCACCAAGCGAACCGGAGTGTCGATCGGAGCGTGCAACTCGTTGATCTCGCTTGCGCCGTTCGGATGCTGGGTTTTCCACATCCATTGCTTTGCAACAACGTGGATCTCGAGCGCGCCCTTGGGGGCAACCAGCCCGGAAAGCTGGCTTGATGCCGCCCACCAGAACAGGAACAGAGCAAGGATGAGCGTTGCCGACGTCCAGCCAATTTCGAATTCCCGGCTAAAGAACGCCGGCATCGCGCCCCGTTTCGCTTTGGAGCCGCGTCGATAGCGGATCGCGAAGCCGACCACCAGGGCCAGCACCACCAAAATAATGACGGCGGATAGCCCGAGCAGCAGGTAGTAAATGTCGTCCGTTCTGACGGCCTGGGCGGAAGCGGATTCTGGCATCAATAACGAAAGCATTTCACTGTCCGGTCTTCAGAGGCTTGCCGCGATAGCGTCGTTCGAGGACGAAGATGAAGCCGGCCAGCGCGAGCACGGTCAAAATCGCGCCGATTTCCAGAATTCGCCAGATCAGCAGAGTGTAGACGCCATGAGCGGCATCGAAGCCATAGCAAAAGAGCGCGATGCGGTCGGCCAGCGAACCGGTGCTGCCTTTACCCGCCTCCAGCAGCGCGAGATGAAGGTCTCCCGGATTGAGGGAGAGACTCGAGAGCGAGCGGGAAACGTGGCCATCCGCGGTAAGGACCAATGTGCCGGCAGGGTGGGCGAATTGATCGACCTCGGCGTCATAGACGTATTTGTAGCCCACAGCCTTCGTCAGAGCGCGGATGGCGGCTCTATCGCCGCGCAGAACGGTCGTCGCCCTCTCGATTTCCTTGTCCCGGATCTGATCAAGCATAGCCTTGGCGTCGGTAATCGAATCTTTCGGATCAAGCCCGACGACGATGAGCCTGAAATCGGAGCCCGCTCGCAATCCGGTTTCCCCTAACGCCCCGGAGGCGATGGCCAGTGCGGGCCCACATATTGTGTGGCAAGTGAAATCGACAAGTAACAAGAGCGCCGGGACGTGATTCAAGGCTCCAACGAACTTAACCGGACGACCCGTCAAATCATGGAATATAAGGTTTGCTGGAATAGCGGCGTCATGTGACGGAGCAAGAGTTACTCTCGCAAGTTCAGCCGGGCTCAACGAAGCGTCTGCGGCTTGGGCCGACAAGCACAGAATGATACAGGCCAAAAGAGCTTTCATGGCTTCGGTGCTCCGCCATTAGCTGCAGCCGCCGGAGCTTCGATCGGGCCATATGCGCTTGCGCCCTTTGCGACCATTATCGCCATGGCGCGATCAACAGGAATTCGAATGATATCCTGACTGCGATCGACCCATGCATAGCCGTTGATTTGTGCTTGCTGTTCTTTCTCGAACTTCGCCAGATCGGCGGCATCGTTGATCTGGAGGCGCGGTTTTGCGAAAGTCCGGGGCGGAACATTGACCGGTCCGCGTACCTCCCAATCGTAATAGATGCGCGCGCCTACGATGGACAACCCGACGAATGCAACCAGAGAAAGGATAGTGAACAGCACGGTCCGGGCCGCGACTTCGGGTGATTCCGGTCGCCGTTCTGCGCGCGCGTCGTTATTCGTCATTGGCCCACCTTCTCATCTCCGTTTGGAGCGGATCGGCTGCCGCGATTGACAGACTGGCCAAGGCGATCAGGGCGGCCATGGCCGCCACGATTGCTCCGGGGTCGGAAGCGGGCGCCATCAACCACGCTATATGAAGAATAACGCCCACCAGAATGAGACCGCCGACCAGGCGAAGCGCCTGCCGATTCGCGCGAAGTCGCGTGGTGAGCAGCATGGCGATGGGTACCAGCGCGCCGACAAGGACCGCCGAGAGAATGACCCAATTCCATCCGTTCTGACCACGCCGCAGATACCACGCCGCTTTATCCGGCAGGTCGCCGTACCAGCTCACGATGAACGACATGAGATCGATGTAGGCGGTGCCGAGAAGCGTAGCCATCAGGAGGCCGCCAAGATCGGCCGCGGTGTCGGAATCTGGCTCGGGGGCGACCACCGCCGCGAAAGCGAGCGCTGCGAGAAGCTGCTGGATCGCAAATCCGGCCGCGAACGCCGAAGACCCGAAACCGACATCGATCGAAAGGACCCAGTCGACCGCGACAAAGCTGATGATAAGGCCATGGAACGCCAGGCCGATGGCCGCGGTCAGTGGAATACAGCGGCGCTGGACGACGAGCACGGTGAGAATCGACCAGCCGATCAGCGCGACGAAAGTCCGCATCAGAAAGGCTGGCTCGTTGAGGTAAAGATGGACGAGGTCCGGCCGCACGCTCGCTGTGCCCGCGGCCCATTGGTACGGCGCCGACAACCCGAAGACCATCGGCAAGAATGCCAACGCGCCGAGCGGCAACGTGGCGGCGCACGGCACGAGCGCGGGTGCGAGCTTATCCCCCCAGCGGCCACCGGTAAGGTGATGAATCAGCAGCAGCACAAGGCTGCCAACTGCGACGCTGCTCCAGACCACAAAGCCGATCAGCCAGCCTTGAATCACGGGTCGCGCGCTTGCAACCAGCGCCACAATGAGCCCTGCAACCATGGCAGCGGCGATCGCGAACAACGTTCTGCGCGAGATATCCAATCCGAGCGGAGCTGCCTTGGCGACGTTCATGGCAGTTTCCCTTGAGCATCGGGCACGTTGGCGAGCTGCGCGTGCTCGGACGTCTGCAGCGCGCGGATATAGGCGACAATGGCCCAACGGTCATGCGGTTCGACGCGTGCGGAGTATGGATACATCACGCCAAAGCCGTCGGTGATGACGTCGAAAAAGTGCTGAGCCGGTGCGCTGCGGAGGCGTGTACTATGGTAGGACGGCGGGGCTGGAAATCCCCGCTGCACGATCATGCCATCGCCTTTGCCGGCAAGGCCATGACAAGGGGAACAGAAGATGTCGAAACGCTGCCTTCCTCTTTCGAGCAGCGCTGCTGTTACTGGTGGCGGCTGCTCGATTTCCTTGTCCCGCGCCAAATCACCTTGTGCGACAGTCCCGGATGGCAGCGGTTGCGCTTCGCTGCCGTTGCGCCAGAGTTTTGACGGCTCGTAGGGATCGTACCGCTTCTGCTGGATCATCGACTGTTCGTCGCAGCCGGCAAGCAGCAGGGGGATCATCAGGATGAGGAGGGTTCTCATCATGCCGACCACACTTCCGATATGCTGATGGCGCCGGTCTGTTCCAGTGCATGACGCAGGGCGTTTCCCTGCTCGTCAGCCACGCTTGCGGCTGCCAGCAGAAAGAATCGGTCCTGGCTAGCGCGTTCAAACCCGATGATGTCAAAGACGGGGTGATGCAGTGCTGGCAAGCCGCACTTCGCCAGGAACACGATCAATCCGCTGATGACGGCCGTCAGTATTCCCACCTCAAAGGGAACCAGCATGAAGACGGGCCAGCTGTTCAGCGGTCTGCCACCGACGTCGAGCGGATAATTGACGACGGAACTGTACCATTGAAGTCCATAGGCGAACGCCGCCATGATCAGGCCGGCGACCAGCATGACCAACCGAATCTTCGAGGGTTTCACCTCCAGAATGTCATCGAGTCTCGCGACGGGAAACGGCGTAAAGGCATCGAGCAGGCGATGACCATCATGGCGAAGCTGCCGCGCGGCTGCCACGAGTGCTTCAACCCCGTCATACTCGGTTGCAAACGTTCTTGTCATGCGATGCCCTCGTCGTGGCAAAGTTTGCGGGTTTCGTACATCGACACCGCTGGCAGAACACGGACGTAGCAGAGGAAGAAGAAGGCGAATAACCCGAGTGGGCCCACCAGCAGCACCCAGTCCGATAGCGTGGGATGAAAATGCCGCCACATGGATTGAGCATAGTCATGCGACAGCGTGTTCCAGATGATCAGAATGCGCTCGATCCACATTCCGACGTCGACAAGAATGCAGATTGCGACGATGCCAAGGACATTGCGACGCACGGTGCGAAACCAGAATGCCTGCGGCAGGGCGCAATTGAACAGCAGCAGCAGCCAATAGAGCGGAGCATAATAGCCGGTGAAGAAGTATCGGACCAGCGAGCGGTCCGCTTCGGATCCGGCATACCATGCGGTGAACCATTCGCTGGCGTATGAAAATGTCATGATGATTGAAGCCATCAGCAGGATCTTTGCCATGGCATCAAAATGATTGATGGTGATCAGGGCCTGTAGCCGCATTCCCCAGCGCAGGAGGGCGCTCAGCACGGCGACCGTTGCGAAGCCGGAGTACAGTGCGCCCACGACGAAGTAGGGGGGGAAGATGCTTTCCTGCCATCCGGGCATCAAGCTTGCCGCAAAGTCGAGTCCAACGATCGAATGGACGGACACGACCAGTGGAACCGCGAGCGCGGCCATGGTTTTGTGAAACGTTTCGTAGGTGCGCCAGTGCCGGGTGGAGCCGCGCCAGCCCAGCGCGAAAACGCCGTAAAGGAGCCGACCGAGTGTCGTTCCAGCTCGATCGCGCATGGTAGCGAGATCAGGCAGCAGCCCGATGTAAAAAAAGATGATGGAAAAAAGCAGATAGCTGAGGATAGCCCAAAAGTCCCAGACCAGCGCGCTGCGCCACTGCGGCCAGAGTAGCATGGTGTTGGGATAAGGCGCGAGCCAGTAGAAATATTGCGGTCGGCCAAGATGAAGAATGGGGAACAGACCGGATATCGCTACCGCGAAGATCGTCATTGTCTCAGCGAAGCGGTTGGTCGCCGCGCGCCAGCGTTGCCGCGTCAACAGTAGCATCGAGGAAATCAATGTGCCGCCGCTGCCGATCGCAATCCACCAAACGTAGCTCGCGATCGCGTAACCCCAGACGATGGTCGTATTCACGCCCCATACGCCAACCCCGCTGGTGAACAAAACGCCGATCGCCACAATGGTCGCAAGGACGCAAAGCGAGGAGATGACGAAGGCAACCCACCACAGCTTTCCAGCAGAACGTTGCAGGATGGGATCTGAAATCGCCATCGTCACGGCGGTGTAGCTTTCATGGTCCGCCGCGAGCCACGGATGGGGTGCTCTTGCCGGCGGTTTCTTGACAACTGCGCTCATGCGCCATCCACGAGCTTCGGGTCTGGATTGCGGACGTCGGCGAGGTAGGTTGTGCGAGGTCGGGTCCCAAGGTGGCCAAGAAGCTCGTAGTGGCGCGGTCCGGTCTTGAGGGAGGTCACCCGAGAACCTGCATCATTTATATCGCCGAAGCTGATGGCGCGCGTAGGGCAGGCTGACTGACAGGCGGTGACGACCTCGCCATCGGCTATCTTGCGATCTTCCTTTTCCGCGCCGCGCCGCGCCCGGCTGATGCGCTGGACGCAATAGGTGCACTTCTCCATCACGCCGCGTTGCCGCGTCGAGACATCCGGGTTGTGCTGGGCACGGATCGTGTCGGCTCCGAGGTTGGCGTATTCCTGCCCGTCGGCATAGCCGAAGAAATTGAACCGCCGAACCTTGTAAGGACAGTTGGCTTCGCAAAATCGCGTGCCGACGCATCGGTTATAGACCTGAAGATTGAGGCCTTCTCCGTCATGCACGGACGCCGCGACCGGACAGACCGGCTCGCACGGCGCGTGCTCGCAATGCATGCACGGGACGGGCTGAAAGCCGGCCTTCGGAGCGGCTGACGTTCCATGGTCGTAGACATCGACACGGAGCCAATGCATGTCGCGGCCGCGTGCGATTTCCTCCGGCCCCACGACGGGTACGTTGTTTTCCGCCTGGCAGGCAACCACGCAGGCGTTGCAGCCGATACACGCTGCGGCGTCGACCACCATGGCCCAAGCATACGTATCATTTTGGTGCTCGGGCAGGAGCGTCGGCAACGGTTGCTTCTCCGCAGCGCCGGTCCCGGCCGCAATTCCAGCGAGCGACAGCAGCGGATAGAGATCATCAGTATTGCCATCGAGCTTGACATCGTCCGCGGTGGTGAGAATTTCACTAGTTTTGCCGGTGGGCAGCAGTACGACACCATCCAGCAGCCAAGACATGGCTGTGGTCCGAAGCCGATAAGCGTTCGCTCCGATGTTATTCCCGATAGCACCGGCATTGCGGCGGCCATAGCCCAAGGCGAGGGTCACGACGCCGGCGGCTGTCCCCGGCTCAATACGGGCGGTGATTTTGATGGTGCGGTGGTCACTCGTGACCTGAACGACGTCGCCAGAACGGATGCGAAGTCGTTCCGCGTCTGCCGGCGCGATGGTTAGAGAATGACCCCAGACCTCCTTGCTCAACGGCTTTGGGCATTCCTGAAGCCAGGGGCTATTGGCCCACGTTCCGTCCCAGATGCACGGATCGGGACGCAACACCAGCGACATTCCTTCCGGCTGCTCGATCGCCGGGAGTGGAGGAAGTTGCGGGGGTGCGACGGTGGTTGGAACAGAGGTGGTTTGCGCGATTATCCCGTCGTGGAGCGCTTTCCGCCACCAGGTTTCAAAATCCGGACCGCCGATCGGCTGCCAGGTTTCGCGAACCAGATCGTAGGATGAAGCGTTCGGAAGGCCCATCATGGTGGCCAGCAACTCGTGCGCGGTCCGACTGGCATAAAGTGGCTGCATCAGAGGCTGTACGATACTTGCGGTGCCATCGCGAGCTCGAAGATCAGACCAGCTCTCGAGTGCATGGGAGAGTGGAACGTGCCATTGGCACGACATGCCGGTTTCATCCAGATGCGTGCCGAGGTGAATGCTGACCGCAGCCTTTTTCAGTAACTCTTCCATCTTCAGGTCAGCGGGCGCATCGTAGGCGGGATTTGCATTCAGGATCAGCAGCGACTTGACGCTGCCGCCAGCCAGAGCGCTCGCGAGATCCGCGAGGGAAGATGGTGATCGGCGTTGTGGCTGATCTATCGGCTCGAGGAAATCAACCGGCGCATTGAGTTGATGGTTAATCCAATGAACGAGCGCCTGAACTTCCGGAGGTTGCGTCGGACCCGCGAGGACGAGCGCTCGCCCGTGGGCGGCCATCAGGGCGTTTGCAGCAGCCTCCGCGAAATGGACGGCGTCTTCGGGAAGTTCCGGCTTTGGAAGTTGGGCGCCAAGCTGGTTGGCAACGGCGACTGCAACATTGGAAATGTTTCTGGGATGCAAAGCCAGCCGATGATCCGCTTTGGCGCCAGTCAGCGTAAGCGCGCTTTCCGCGGTGTACATCCGCGAGAAGCGTTGCGGATCTGCCAGATTGCGGGCGCTCGCCCAGTCGTGCGCGTGACGTACCTGATCGGGACCGGGACCCAGCGGATCGGCATCGAGGGTCAAGACGACGCGGGCGTCGCCAAGCCGTGGCCTTGGATGTAGTGGCCGGCCAAAAGCGATCTTTGTTCCTTCGCGTTCGTATTCTTCCCCGATCGGTTCATAGGCGTGCCATGTCGCCTTGGCGTATTTCGCCAGAAGCGCGTCGATTTGGCGAAGCAATGTCGGCGAGGTAATCCGCCCCGTCAGCAACCTCAGCCCTTCGCCGTTCGACGCGGCAAGACGCTGTGTTTCCGGCAGCAGCGACGCGAGGAAGGTGTCCCATGATGAGATATCGCCGTTATGCATCGAGGTTCGCGATCGGTCCGGATCATAAAGCGACAGGACGGCCGCTTCGGCGAATACGTCGGTAGCTCCGATACTTGCTGGGTGCCCTGGATTCCCCTCGACCTTGATCGGCCGACCGTCGGTCGAGATCGCTAGAACGCCCCGGCCGTATCCGCTCAACGACAGCGTCGTCGCAAAACGCAAAAGCTCGCCGGGCACAAGGCGTTCCGGCATCCTGACATAAGGGACAATCTCCTCAGCCGGCTTGCTGCAACCCGCCACGGCCAAGGCCATCTGGGCCGCGAATAGCTGAAGGGCGCTCCGACGGCTGAGCGAATTCGTCGGCCGGCCAGCAGCCAGGGCTTCGATTTCGTTCGGCCCGTCGTTCATTATCGATGACATTTTGAACAATCTGTCAGGTGGTTGGTGTCGATGTGATACTCGCGCACGAGGCGGCGGCCTTGATCGACTTGATCCTTTGGCGCAGTCCACTTCATGTCGAAGACGGCGCTCTTGGGTCGAACATAATTTTCGGGATTGCGATGGCAGGTCAGGCACCATCCCATCGTAAGGGGCGCCGCCTGTTTCACCAGCGGCATGCGGTCCACCTCGCCGTGGCACGTCGAGCAACCCACTCCCTTGGCCACATGAATGCTGTGGTCGAAATAGACATAGTCGGGAAGCTCATGGACGCGACGCCAGTGTATCGGCTGATTGTTTGCCAGACTGTCGCGTACCGGCGCCAGCATTGATGCATTGGTCCAGATCTGCGAATGGCAGGTCATGCAAGTCTCGGTCGGCGGGATTTCGGCGAACCGGGCCTTCTCCACGGACTCGTGGCAGTAGCGGCAATCCAGGCCGAGGCCTCCGACATGATGGGCGTGACTGAACGGTACAGGCTGTTCCCGTGTAATCGATTGATCTGTCACATAGGACGAGTTCATCACCGAATAGGCGAGTCCCACCACTACAACAGGCAGCGCCGCCAGCAACGACATCACAACCTTTGCGATGGTATTTGATCCTGGACCAAAGATTTGAACCATGTCCGCGGAACCCCGGCTGCGGCTGACGGACGAAAAACCTCGAACGTCTCAGATTAATATCGAAATTTCAGATACCGGCGTGCGATCGAGCTCCCCCTCGCGACATTTGAGGAACGACTGGTCGTAACTTGGAATTTCAATCGAC
>Ga0265314_10002586_pt1 | contig 18311 bp, 16 predicted proteins | sample 4126metaG_FD_203106 | JGI IMG/M metagenome (GOLD analysis project Ga0265314, IMG submission 203106) | Rhizosphere microbial communities from Carex aquatilis grown in University of Washington, Seatle, WA, United States - 4-1-26 metaG | ecosystem: Host-associated > Plants > Roots > Rhizosphere >... | reverse complement strand
GAATCCCACACCAGCGCGCCGTCGAAGGTGGCGTCGTCAAAGTTCAGCGCCTGGTCGAAGAAATCGGACACCAGAATCGGGTTCGCCTGGTTCTCGAAAAAATTGGCGCCGTTCGCGGGGGCAAAAACCTGGTCCAACTGGCGCACGAAGTCATCCGAATACAGACGGTGCCCGTAGTTGGTGACGAAGCTTACAGTGGCTTGGCTCGCGCCCGCGAAGTCCAGGATGGACATCCCCGGGCGCTCCTCTAGAGACGCGCAGAACTGGTCCAGACCGTGGCTCTGTCGAGTCTCCGATCCGGCGGACGGTGCTTGAGCCACTACCGCTTGATATCACCCGCACTAGCTGCCGCCGCGGGAGACGACGTCGCGGCCGATGCCACCGGCTGCGGCTTGGGAGGTACTGCCGCCGGCTTGGGAGCTTCGGCGCGCACGATGTCAATGCTGCCTTTAAAGTAGGCGCCATCCTCAATGACAATGCGTGCCGTGCGGATATCGCCAACCACTCGAGCGTCCTTGCGGATATCAATTTTTTCGCGCGTCTCGATGTTGCCGTTGATGGTGCCCAGCACCACGATCTCGCGCGCCTTGATGGTTGCCGCCACTTTGCCGTTGGGGCCGACGGTGAGGCGGTGCTCTTGCAATTCCACGGTGCCTTCCACTTCGCCGTCGATGGTCACATCTTCGCGCCCATAAATCTGGCCTTTGAGGACCACGGACTTTCCGATGACAGCGGCGCCTCCGCGGGCGGGTTCAGGGCGCGTCTCAATGGGGCGAGCGGGCTGAGTGGACATGGGAGTTCCTTCCTTGGCGAGTTCAGACGAAGTCGGCGGTGGTGGAGCGGGTCTTTGTGGTGGTATTTCTTCTTCTTTGCGGCGATTCCACATCGGAAAGCGCCTCCTTCCGTCAAAGTAACTTTTCCTATACTACTACGGGCCAATAAAAAGTGAGATAACGCGGACCTGGGACTCGTTACAATGAAATTTGTGCGCCTATCGGTGACTTTGGCTTTCGCCCTGTCATTTGCGCCGCTGGCCCTGGCGGCTCCGGATATCTTTCCGCTGAAAGATGTTCGCGCGGGGCAGCATGGCGTGGGGCGGACGGTCTTTGCGGGCACCAAGGTGGAAGAATTTCAGGTGGAAGTGCTGGGTGTCCTGGAAAATTTGGGCCCGCGGCAGTCGATCATTTTGGCGCGCTTGAGCGGAGGGCCGCTGGAAATTACCGGCGTGATGCAGGGCATGAGCGGGTCGCCGGTTTATATCGATGGCAAACTCTTGGGTGCTGTCGCGCTGAGTTTTCCTTTGTCTAAGGATGCGATCGCGGGGATTCGACCTATAGAGGATATGCTACAGGTGAATCCGCGGCCGCCGCAGAATATTGCGGCTGCGATGCCGCGGCGGGCGTTTATCGCGGGGGACTCGAAACTGGAAGAAATTGCGACGCCGGTTTCGTTCACGGGATTCACCCCCGCGGCGTTGGAACATTTCGCGCCGCAGCTCCGACAGTTGGGTCTAGAGCCGCGTCAAGGGGTGGCGGGCGGCGGGAATATTCCGGACCGTCTTGGCGACCCGCGCCAGCTTGAACCGGGGTCGATGATCAGCGTGCAACTGATCTCCGGCGACATGACGGTGGGCGCCGATGGCACGGTCACCGCCATCGACGGCGACAAGATCTACGCGTTCGGGCACCGTTTTCTCGACGAAGGATCGACCGACTTGCCTTTCGCGCGCGCTGAAGTACTGGCGCTGCTGCCGAATCTTTCGAGCTCTTTCAAAATTTCGATGGCGCGGGAATGGATGGGATCGATCACGTCGGATCGTGAGACGGCGGTCTCTGGACTCACTGGCCGTCAGGCGAGTTTGATTCCGGTACAGATCCGCGTGGGCGCGAATACGTATCGCATGCGCGTGGTGCAGGACCGTGTGATGACGCCGCTGTTGATGCAGATGGCCGTCTTTTCCGCCATCGATTCGACCGAACGCAGCGTGGGCGGACAGACGTATTCGATGCGCGGGCAACTCGACTTCGAAGGCGGCGCGGTGCGCGTCGATGATGTTTATAGCGGCGATGTGGGCGTGGCGATTATCGCATCGGCCGGGATCGGATCGCCGATTTCTTTTGCGTTGCAGAGCGGGTTCGATGCGCTGAAGTTGAAGAGCGTGACGCTGGAGGTCGCGCCGGTGGAGCGCCGCAGCCAGCAACAGGTAGTGGACATGATGGCTGCGCACAGCGTGCGCGCCGGTGAGGATCTGGAACTCACGGTGGTGATGGCAGGCGAGAACGGACAGGAAAGCGCGCGCCGCGTGAAATATCGCGTGCCTGTCGGGACACAGCCTGGCACCTTGAACTTCACTATTGCCGATGCCACTTCCACCAACGTGATCGAATTTCAATCTGCCGTGGCGACGCCGCAGCGCTCGCCCGCGCAGGTGCTGGGTTTGTTGAACGGGCTGCGGTCGAACACGAAGGCGTATGTCCGCGTGTGGCGCGCCGAACCTTCTTATACGGTCGAGGGCCGCGACATTCCGGATCCGCCGCCGTCGCTGGCGATGATGTTGACGCGCGCGCAAGCGGGGGCGCCCGCGCAGGTGAATACGCGCGGGGCGAAGGTGGCTGAACTCGAAGTGCCGGGCGCGGCGGGTTTTGTGGTCACGGGCACCAAGACCATTCAGGTCGAGGTGAAGGAATGAAGTTCTCCGCATGCGTGCTGCTGTGTGCGGCTTTCGCCACTTTCGCGGCGGGCGCCACCACGGCTACTTGGGAGATCAACGGCTATCAGGATTTTCTGCACGGCCGCATGAGCGGTCTCTCGATCACGCGCGACGGGCGGCTGATTGCCGGGCCCAAAGTCGACACTGTTTTTTCTTCCGATCAAGCGCAGATTTGGAGCGTCGCTTCCGCGCCTGACGGCTCGCTCTATCTCGGAACGGGTAACCGCGGGCGGCTGCTCAAACTTGATGCGGCGGGCAACGGCACTTCGGTTTGGAATTCCGACCAGCCGGAGATCTTCGCAGTCGCGGTGGATCGGGCCGGCGTGGTGTACGCGGGCACGTCACCGGACGGCAAAGTTTATCGCATCGAAAACGGCCGTGCCACGGAATATTTTTCTCCTGGCGAGCGCTACATTTGGGCGCTGGCGTTCGCGCCTGACGGTTCGCTGTACGTCGCTACCGGACAGCAGGGGAAAATCTATCGAGTTACGGCTGCTGGACGGGGCGATGTTTATTACGAAACGGGACAGGCTCACGTGACTGCGCTGGCGTTCGATCGCGAAGGCCGCCTGCTCGCGGGCAGCGAGCCCAATGGAATTCTGTATCGCATCAGCGGCACGCCGGCGCGCGGGTTTGTCCTTTACGACGCGAACTTGCCGGAGATCCGCAGCATTATTCCTACGGCCGACGGCTCGATTTACGCAGCGGCTCTCGGCGGGAGTTTGGCCAAGCGTACCTCCGCTGCGTCCGGTTCTTCATCGACGACGCCTACGGTGACGGCTCCTTCGACCAGCATCACGGTCACGGACGCGCAGGCCGGGCTCGCTCCCGCGCCCAAACCGGATCTCACGAGAGCCACTACCGCCGCCTCGCCGATCACGGCTCCTGCGACGGCGGTTGAAGTCTCCGGCGTGGAACGCTCGGCGCTTTACAAGATCTTTCCCGACAATACGGTCGAGACTTTGTGGAGTTCGAAGGACGAGAACATCTACGATGTTGTCGCCGACGCCGCCGGAACGATTACATTTTTGACCGATGCCCAAGGGCGCGTCTACCGGCTCGACCCGCGTCCCGATCGCGCTCGAGATGCAACGCTGATCACTCAGACCAATGAGGCCGACGCCACCCGCTTGACCGCATCTCCGCGCGGGCTTTTGATCGCTGCCGGGAATGTCGGGAAAATGTTAAGGCTCGACCAGAGCGCGACCGCCGCCGGGTGGTTTGAATCGTCGATTCACGATTCCGGCACCGTCGCGCGCTGGGGGCGCTTGTCGTGGGTCGGCAGCAAGGGTGTTGCGTTCAAAACGCGCGCGGGGAATTCGGCGCGGCCCGACGCTACCTGGAGCGATTGGTCGGAAGCCATTAGCGATCCGGCGAAGTCTCTGATCACGAGTCCCAATGCGCGCTTTATTCAGTGGCGCGCCGACTTCACGGGCGCTGCGGAGCTCGACAGCGCCACCATCGCCTACTTGCCGCAGAACACGGCGCCCTCGATTCGCAGCATCACGGTGTCGGCGATAGCGGCTCCGGCTAGCGCCGCGAAGAGCGCGAGTGCGAGCACGAGCACTTCATCGGCTTTCTCGATCACCGTCACCGACACCGGCGATGCCACCAGCGCCGTCGGCACGCAGGCGCAAACGCTCTCGCGGCCGGCCGGGCAACAACTGCAAATTTCCTGGCAAGCGGACGATCCCGATGGCGACAAGCTTTCCTACAGCCTGTATTTCCGCGGCGAAGACGAGCGCGAGTGGAAGCTGCTGCGCGCCGATATCATCGAGAATACTTATCTACTGGATGGCGATGTGCTCGCCGATGGGCGCTATTTCTTCCGTGTTGTGGCGTCGGACCGGCCTTCGAACGCCGCCGAGCAAGCGCGCCAGTCGGAGTTAATCGGGCCGCCGGTGCTGATCGATAACACGCCGCCGGTGGTCACGGCGAGCGCGCCTCGGCGCAACGGAGCGGTGGTGGATATCGACGTCGACGCGCAGGACCGCGGCTCCATCCTGCGGCGCTGCGAATATTCCGTCGACGCGCATGCCTGGATGCCGGTGGAGGCCGTTGACGGTGTCACCGATTCCGCACGCGAACAATACCGTATCCATATCGACAACCTGCCGGCGGGCGAGCACCTGATCGTGATCCGCGCTTATGATGTCGCAGGCAACGCCGGCCTGGCTAAAGTGGTTGTGCGCTAAAACTACAGGGGACCGCCGGTCATGATCCAGCGGAACATTTGTGCGAACGCGACGGCGGTGAGCGCCACCGCGACCCCGCCGGCCATGCGCCAGATGCGTTCTCCGGCGCCCGTCAAGCGCGGCGTCCCGGCTATGTAGGCAATGGCGAATCCACCCGCGACGCCGCCGATGTGGGCGGCGTTATCGGTGGCGGCAAACAGGGCTGACAAGATAATGGCGTAGATTCCCCATTGCAAATAATGCGAACGGATGGCCGCGCCGTAGGACGATTTATCACGCATGCCGAGCGCGATCATGGCTCCCAGTAAGCCAAAAATTCCTGCCGATGAACCTACCGACGGCACTGCCGGATTCCACAGATAACTTCCGTAGAATCCCGTGATCGTCGATACAAAATAGAACACCAGAAAGCGGCTGGTGCCGTAGCTTTCCTCAGTCGCGGCGCCCAGGTCGAAGAGCACCCAGGAATTCATCAGCAAGTGCAGAATGCCGCCATGCAAGAAGCCGGCCGTGAGCAGACGCCACCACTGGCCATCGTGAATTGCCGGACCGTATTTCGCGCCGGCCTCGAACAGCGGCAGGCCTTTCGCGCCATTCCCACCGATCAAGGCGGGAAGCTCTTCGGCCAAGTAAAACCCGGCGTTGATCAGCAGGATCACAATGGTAGTAAATCGCGCGTGCGGGATCAGGCCGCCCAGCACGTCAGCGGGCGCGCGGCGTGCAATGGCGGGCGCTTCGAGCTTGATATCGCAATACGGGCAGACCTTGTCACTGGTAGTGATGAAGGCCCGGCAATTCGGGCACATCCGGCGGGTTTCCACGCACTCATTGTAACGGGCGCGGACGGCTACAAAGAAAAAGGGCCGGGCATAGGCCCGACCCCTTCTCGTCAACCAGCCCTTAGAGCTAGCCGTTACTTCTGTACGGCGACGTAGAACGTGTTCTCGCCGCGCTTCACTAGCAAAAGCGTCGCGCCGTTGCTGACGTTGCGCATGGCTTTGTCGAAGTCGGCCACGCTGGAGACGCCGGCGCGGTTCACTTCGAGAATGGTGTCGCCTTCGCGCAAGCCGGCAGTTGCCGCCGGGCTGCCTTGGTCGACATTGGTCACGGTTACGCCGCGGCCCTTCGCAGCCTCTACTGAGACTCCTTCGAGCGCGCTGGTGGCACCGTTGCCGCCTTCTTCGTTCTTCTCAGCGGAGCCGCCCAGGTTGGCGGGCATTTCCGCTAGCTTCACGGCTACGGTTTTCTCGGAGCCGTCATGAAGCACTTTCAGTTGCACGGTGGTTCCGGGAGGCGTCAGCGAAACTTTCATGCGCAGTTGATTGCTGTCGTCTACTTTCTGGCCATTGAGGTCCAGAATCACGTCGCCGCGTTGCAAGCCTGCGGCCGCGGCAGGGGCTCCTGCGGTGACGTCGCCGACCAGAACGCCTTCGGTCTGCTTCGAGTGCAAGGCCTGTGCCATCGCCGGAGTGATGTCCTGCGGCAGCAAGCCCAGGTAACCGCGCACCACTTTGCCGTGGTCCATAACCTGCGTCATCACGCTATGCGCCAAGTTCGCCGGAATCGCGAAGCCCACGCCCTGATTGCCGCCGTTGTTGGCGAGGATGGCGGTGTTGATCCCGATCAGTTCGCCGCGCGTGTTGAGCAGCGCGCCGCCGGAGTTGCCGGGATTGATCGAGGCATCGGTCTGAATGAAGTCTTCGTAGTCCTCAATGCCCAAGCCAGTGCGGCCGCGGGCGCTGACGATACCCATGGTTACTGTTTGCTTCAGGCCGAAGGGGCTGCCCATGGCGAGCACGACATCGCCAACGCGCGCTTGAGAAGAATCCGACAGCGCGATGGTGGGCAGATTGGTGGCGTCCACTTTTAACACGGCGATGTCGGTCTTGGCGTCGGTGCCGACCAACTTGGCTTTCATCTCACGCTTGTTGTCGAAGGTGACGGTGATTTCGTTGGCTCCGTCGATCACGTGGTTGTTGGTGAGGATGTAGCCGTCTGAGCGAACGACTACGCCCGATCCGAGGCTGTGTTCGTACTGTTTGCGGGGCGCTTCGGAACCGCGGCCTTGTCCGCGCCCGCCGAACTCACGGCCGCCGAATTGATCGCCGAAGAACTGGCGGAACAAGGGATCCATTTGCTGCATGCCGCCCTCGGCGCTTACCTTGGTAGCTTTCGATGAAGAAATATTCACTACGGCCGGCAGTGCTTTTTCCACTACGGGCGCGAAACTGGTTTCCAGCGAGCCTGGCGTCACGATGGACGGGGCCGCGGCGGACACCGGGTGCGCAGCCCAGCCGCCGGAACCGATGACGGCGCCGACTCCCGCCGCTGCCAGGCAAAACACGAAAATTCTGCTCTCTTTCCAAAAGGTTTCAAATTTCATAGGTTGGATTGTCACTCCTGTATCCAGCTATTCAGACGATCCAATGCACATTTCGTCACGCGATAAACTGGAATCAACCCCACGCGCAATGGCCGTTGACGACAGCACGCTCAAATACCGCGCTCTTACGGAGATCTCGGAAGCCTTTCTGGGTTCACGCGATTGCGATGCGTTGATTCGCAGCTTGTGGGATTCGCTTAGAAAATTGATCCGCTTCGACTTTTTATTGCTGATGCTGATCGACGAAGCGACACGCCGGGTGCGCATCGAAACCATTGCCGGCAAGGTTCCCGTGGGCGCGTCGGCAGGGCAGGATTACCCGCTCGAAGGCGGTCCGTCGGAGGTGGTTTGGGAAACCCAGCAGCCTTTGTATATACCGGACACGGCGATCGACACCCGCTTCCGCCCGGACTTGGTCCAAGACATGCAACGCAACCAGCTGCGCAGCGGGCTGTGGTTTCCGCTGACTACGGTGCGGCAGCGGCTGGGCAGCATGGTGTTTGCGTCGCATGATGTCGATCCGTATTCGGCGGAAGACCGCGAACTGATGCAGCACGCTGCGCGGCAAGTGGCCATTGCGGTCGAAAATGCACTGGCTTTCGAGGAGATTAACGCGCTCCGCCAGCGCGTCGAGGGCGAGAAAGTTTATCTCGAAGAAGAGATTCGCAGCGAATACCGCTTCGGCGAGATCATCGGCACGAGCTCGGCGCTGCGGCATGTGCTGGAGCAGATTCAAACGGCGGCGCCTACCGATTCGACGGTCTTGATTCAAGGTGAGACGGGAACCGGCAAGGAGCTGGTGGCGCGCGCGGTTCACCAGCTTAGTCATCGAAGTCACGGGACGTTTGTAAAGCTGAATTGCTCGGCGATTCCGGCTGGGTTGCTTGAAAGCGAAATGTTCGGGCACGAAAAAGGCGCTTTCACGGGAGCGCTCAGCCAACGGCTGGGGCGCGTCGAGCTGGCACATAAGGGGACGCTGTTTCTGGATGAGGTCGCCGATTTGCCGCTGGAACTGCAGCCGAAGCTGCTGCGGGTGTTGCAGGACGGGCAGTTTGAACGGCTGGGGAATTCGCGCACGTTGACTTCGCAATTCCGTTTGATCGCGGCGACCAATCGGGATTTGCGCGAGTTGGCGAGCGAGCAGCAGTTTCGCACCGATCTGTATTACCGGCTCAACATTTTTCCGATCACGGTTCCGGCGCTGCGCGAGCGTCGCGAAGACATTCCGCTGTTGACGCGTTATTTCGTGCAGGATTTTGCTACACGGATGCGCAAGCGCATTGATTCGATTCCGGCGGAGGCGATGGATTCGCTGGTCAACTATGCGTGGCCGGGCAACGTCCGCGAACTGCGTAATGTGATTGAGCGGTCCGTCATTCTCACTTCCGGGACGAGGCTACAGATCCCGAAGGATGCGCTCAGCCAGCCGCTTTCCGAACCGGCAACGATTCTGCGCATGACCGACGCTGAACGCCGCCACATCCTCGAAGCCCTGAATGCATCTAACTGGGTGGTCGGCGGGCGCAACGGAGCGGCTAACCTGCTGGGGTTGAAGCGGAGCACGCTGCAATCGCGGATGGAACGGCTGGGTATTCGAAGACGATATTTCGTTAACTGACGAAATATCGGCAGCCGACAGTTCGGCACATCCCTTATTTTGTGATACTTAGGGTGGTGACTGACGTGCCTACCTATAAGGAATAGAATGCGCAACTTTATTGTTTACTTGGGATTAGCGTGTATGGGCGGGAGTCTCAGCGGGCAGACCCTGGCTCTCCGCAAATTGTCTCTGGACGAGGCGATTCAGCTTGGGTTGAAGAATAATCTGAGCGCTCTGCAGGCTGACACGAACAACCGTTTGGCGCGGATCGACCGCATCCGTTCGCTGGCGGCGCTACTGCCGACGGTGAACGCGAGTGCGGGGGAAACGGTGGAGGAGTTGAATCTGGCGACTTTCGGATTTCACTTTCCGGGGGTTCCGTCGATTATCGGTCCGTTTGCTTACTCCGATGTGCGGGCGAACGCGGCGATGAACCTGGTGGATTTTTCGGCGCGCAAGGATTTGAAAGCGGTGGAGCAGCGGCAGAAAGCCACGGAGTTGAGCGGGCAGGACGCTCGCGACCTGGTGGTGGAAGCCGTCGCCAATTCTTATTTGACGATCATTTCCGCGGCGGCCCGGGTGGAGGCGGCGCGGTCGGAAGCGGATACGGCGCAGGCGCTTTATGAGCGGGCTCGCGATCAACACGCGGCAGGGGTTTCGCCGGCGATTGACGAGTTGCGGTCGCAGGTGGAATGGAAATCGCGGCAGCAACAACTGCTGGCTTCGCAGAATCAGTTTGCGAAGGCCAAGCTAACGCTGGCGCGCGTGACGGGGATGCCGCCTTCGCAGGATTTCGAGTTGTCGGATGCGGCTCCTTACGCTCCGCTGGAGGGGCTGACGGCGGAGCAGATGCTGGATCGCGCGCATCAATCGCGCGGCGATTATTTGAGTTTGAAAGCGCAGATACATGCTTACGAACTGGCGCGGGAGGCGGCGCTGGCGGAGCGTCTTCCTAAACTGGCGCTCGAGGGAAATTACGGGGCGAACGGGGTGAATCCGGGGCAGTTGCACACGACGTTCGAGTTTGCGGCAGCGGTGAAGGTGAATGTTTTCGACGGCGGGCGCATTCATGCGGATGTGGCGCAGACGGACGTGAATATTCGCCAGCGCAAGGATGAGCTGGGATCGCTCGATCAACACATTGAAGTGGATATTCGCTCGGCGCTACTCGATTTGAAGTCCGCTGCGGACCAGGTGACGGTGGCGCGGGACAACCTGGATGTCGCGAACCAGGCGCTGACGCAGGCGCGCGACCGCTTCACAGCGGGCGTGACGGACAACATCGAAGTGGTGCAGGCGCAGGACGCGGTGGCGAATGCGCAGGAGGCGCTGATCTCCAGCATGTATGCGCACAATCTGGGGAAAGTGGCGCTGGCGCGGGCTGTCGGCATGACGGAAACGAATTTGAAGCAGTTTATGGGGAATAAATAAATGAAGAAGATTATCGGATTGATCGTGTTGGTGATTCTGGTCGGGGGCGGCTATTACATCTGGCAGGAAATGCAGAAGACCGAGTCGACGGACGATGCGGAGATCGACGGCGATGTGATCGCGATCAGCGCGCGCGTGCCGGGCCACGTTACCGAGGTAACGGTGGAAGACAACCAGATGGTGAACAAAGGCGACGTGCTGGTGAAGCTTGATCCGCGCGATTTTGAGATTGCGGTGGAGCGCGCGAAGGCGGATTTGAATAATGAGATCGCTAATCTGCAGACTTCGCGGGGCGATGTGCCTCTGACGGCGGCCACTACCGGGAGCACGCTGAACGGCGCGAAATCGTCACGGCAAGAAGCGGCGGAGGCCATCAACTATGCGCAGCAGCAGCAGAGCGTGGCGCAGGCTCGCATGAGTCTGGCGCAGGCCAATGTGAAAGTGGCCGAGGCCAACGCGACGAAAGCCGCGCAGGATGTGGCGCGGTATCAGGCGCTAGTGGCCAAGGACGAAATTTCGAAACAGCAATACGACCAGGCGGTGGCGGCGTCCGAGGCCGCGAAGGCTACTGTCGACGCGCAGAAGGCGGCGGTTGTGGAAGCGCAGCACGCGGTGGCGGCGGCAGAAGTGGGAGTTTCGCAAGCACGGGCAAAGTTAGCGCACGCTGACGCGGATGTGGAGGGCGCGATGACGGGTCCGCAGCAGGTGACGATTACGCAGACCAAAGTATCGGTGGCGCAGGCCAAGGTGGCGCAGCGGCAGGCGGATCTGGATCAGGCGTTGCAGAATTTGCAATACACGACCATCGTGGCGCCGGCGGCGGGGATTATCGGCAAGAAGAACATCAATGTCGGACAGAATGTGTCGGCGGGCCAGCAGATGATGGCGATCGTGCCTATCGACAATCTGTGGGTCACGGCGAATTTTAAAGAGACGCAGCTCAAGATTATGCGGCCGGGGCAGAAGGTGAAGCTGACGGTGGACGCTTATGGGCGCGATTACACGGGGACGATCGAGCGTATTGCGGGAGCGAGCGGGGCTAAGTTCAGTCTGTTGCCTCCGGAAAACGCTACCGGGAATTTCGTGAAGGTGGTGCAGAGGATTCCGGTGCGGATCGCTTTCGATCCTGGTCAGGACCCGGATCATATTTTGCGTCCGGGGATGTCGGTGGTGCCGTCGGTGAGGGTGAAATAGCCGTCTCTCATGAGCACAGCAGTCGATCCTATTGTTCCGGCGAAGGCCGAATGGCGCCCACGTTTTAATCCGTGGGCGATCGCCATGACGGTGACGCTGGCGACGTTCATGGAGGTGCTGGACACCAGCATCGCCAACGTCGCGCTGCCGCATATCGCCGGCAACCTTTCGATCAGCCAGGATGAAGCGGCCTGGGTGCTGACTTCTTATCTGGTGGCGAACGCCGTGATTTTGCCGATCAGCGCGTGGCTCTCGACGAAGTTCGGGCGCAAGCGTTTTTACATGACGTGCGTGGTGATGTTCGGGGTGAGCTCGCTGATGTGCGGACTGGCTCCTAACTTACCGATATTGGTGCTCTTTCGCGTGTTGCAGGGATTGGGGGGCGGCGGCCTCGCGCCCACGGAACAAGCTATTTTGGCGGACACTTTTCCGGCGGAAAAACGCGGGCAGGCGTTTTCGGTTTACGCGATGGCGGTGGTGGTGGCTCCGGTGATCGGGCCGACGCTGGGCGGATACATTACCGATAACTTCAGTTGGCGCTGGCTATTTTTGATCAATGTGCCGGTCGCGGTGGTGTCGCTGGTGTTAAGCGCTCGCATGCTGGAAGATCCTCCGTTCCTGGAAGAGATGCGCAAGAAAATGTTTACGGTCGATTACATCGGGCTGGGGCTGCTGGCTACGGGGATCGGCTGCTTGCAGGTCGCGCTAGATAAGGGCGAGCGCGAGGATTGGTTCTCTTCGAGCTTCATCGTCAGCTTCATGACCATCGCGGTGATTACGTTGGTGGCGGCGATTATTTGGGAGTATCACCATCCGCATCCGGTGCTCGATATACGTCTGTTCAAGAGCCGGAATTTTTCGGTGGCGTGCATGATGATGTTCATGCTGGGCGCGGCGCTTTACGGGGCAACGGTGCTGATCCCGCAGTTGCTGCAAACGTTGATGGGGTACACGGCGCAGCAGGCGGGGATGGTGCTGTCTCCTGGAGGGCTGGTGATCATCGCGACGATGCCGTTGATCGGGCGGCTATTGGGAAAGATGGACGGGCGCTGGTTGATTGTGTTTGGGTTCACCAGCACTGGGCTGGCGCTGCTTTACATGACGACTTGGACGCTGGATATCGATTTCAAGACGGCCATGATGTATCGCATCTATCAGGCGATCGGCATGGGATTTTTATTCGTGCCGATTCAGACGCTGTGTTACGTGGGCATTCCGCAGGAGAAGAACAATAACGTCAGCGGGATGACGAATCTGGCGCGGAATCTGGGCGGGAGTCTGGGGATTTCGGCGATTTCTGTGATTGTGTCGCGGCGGGCGCAATATCATCAGACGGTGCTGGCTTCGCATACTAGCCAGTACGATGCGACCTTTCAGCAGAGCGTGGCGGGGCTCACCGCGACTTTCCAGACTTTGGGCGCGGACGTGAACCGGGCGACGACAATGGCGCAGCAGATGATTTACGGTTCGATGCAGAGGCAGGCGGCGTTGCTGGGGTATATCGATGCGATTTTTATTTTTTCGATGATTTGTCTGGTGATGGCTCCGGCGGCGTTTTTGATGCAGAAGCCGCAGAAGGGTGTGAAGGCGAGGGGCGGGCACTAAGGTGAGTTAGTTCCACACACCTAGTAATTGCAACGTCGTTACTAACGTTCCCAGGTGATAGGCGTTGTGGTCGGCTACTAGCAGAGCCTCGCGCAGGATGGTTTGGCCGTCGCCGTGGGGGATGGCAGCGTAGAGGTCGGTGGATTCGTCGGCGACGAGCGCGCACATCGCGGCGTGATCGGCTCGGAAGGCGCGTAGGGCTTGGTTCCAGGCGGTTTTCGTGGTCGGTGCCGCGGACTTGGGCCAGTAACCGGTGGGCCACTCGGGGGAAATGTGCTTGGCGTCGCGGCTGAATTCCAGGATGTCCGACTGGGCAATGCGCATGTGTTCCAGAATTTCCCAGGGGGAATGCGCGGCGCCCTTGGGACGCTTGCCGCGGACGGCTACGGACGCTTTTTTCACTGCGGTTTCGAAGTCTACGTGGGCGCCTTTGCCTTCCAGGAGCTTGAGCAGGTGTTCGCGGAGGGCTTTATCTTTGTTGTTGGCCATGATTATTTCCTCACGAAGGTGAGCATGTATTGGTTCACGGTGATGCGATCGATTCTTGCTTGCAGGCGGTACCCGCTGGCCTCCACTTCGCGCTGTACTTCGCTCCACTCGCGCAGGATGTGGCCGGGCTGCGGGCTGTCGGCTTTGTGATACTCGACGATGACCAGGTGGCCGCCGGGTTTTAGGGCTGGCGCGAGGGATGCTAGCATCTTGGCGGGTTCGTCGAAGTGGTGATAGACGTCGAGCACCAGTTCTACGTCGACGGCGGCGGGCGGGAGCTTGGGATCGGTGAAGCCGCCCAGAATTAGAGATACATTGGAGAGCTTGGCGGCGTCGACTTTGGCTTTGGCTTGGTCGAGGAAATCGGTTTGGACATCTTCGGCGAGAACTTTGCCGGAGGGGCCGACGGCTTTGCTCAAGTACGGGAGCATGTAGCCGACGCCGGTGCCTATGTCGGCGACGGTCATGCCGGGCTTCAGGCCTAACGCGGCGACTACGACTTCGGGTTTTTGCGTTTTATCGCGATCGGGATTTGCCAGGCCGGCGGCTACCTGCACGCGGCCTTCCTTAGTGCGGTAACGGACGTTGACGTCGCCGGCGGCTTGCGGCCACGCGGTCGCGGCGAGCGCGAAGAATATCCATAGTAACTTCATCGGTGCTCCTTAAGCAGATCTTCGATATCGTTTATCTTCTCACCCAGCAGATTCAGCTTGCGCGATAGGTTCTGGATTTCGGATTCGGCGCGGCGGTTGACATCATAATCCAGCTCGCCGCGCAGGCGGTCTTTGGTGTCCTGGCGATTCTGGCTCATCATAATCACGGGCGCTTGTACGGAGGCCAGCATAGAAAGAAAAAGATTGAGCAGGATAAAGGGGTAGGGGTCCCAGGCGGTTTTCCCCAGCGCTACGTTGATGGCGGAATAGGTGATGATGGCAAGCGCGAAGGCGATGATGAAAGACCACGATCCGCCGAAGCGGGCGACGGAGTCGGCCAAACGTTCGCCGAACGTCGATTCTTCTTCGATCACTTCATTGGGATTGCGCAGCGAGCGGGCGCGTACGAGTTGATGCGCGGAGTGGAGCTGGCGGGCGAAGGCGGTCAGGATATCGAGGCCGGCATGGGGCTTACGTTGGAGCAGAACGGTGATGTCGTCACGGTCGACCTCAATGCAGACGGTTTCTTCTAGAGCGACTGCGGTGGTTTGGTGCGGGGTGGACTCGAACATGGAGGCGGAACCGAAGAGCTCGCCCTGGGCTGGCTCGCTGACTACTACCTCTTGTTGATCTTCATCGATGGTGGTGACGCTGACCTTGCCTGACATGAGGACGTAGGCGCGGCCGCCAGGGTCGCCGATTTTATAGATGCGCTGGCGCGCGGCGAAGTTTTTGAGATCGACTTGCGCGGCGAGGACCGCTAGCTCGTCGTCATCGAGTAAAGCGAACAGGGGAACGGTTCTCAGGGAATTGGGGTCGCACGCCATCGGTCACCTCTCCCCAATCCTACGATGAGTTAGCGATTTAGTTTATGACCGCGAGTCATGCGTGATGACGGCGGATTTGTTGATGCGGGCTAGCGTGGGCATGCCGCATTGGCGCATGGCGAGGCGCAGCTCGGCGTTGAGGATGTCTAGGGCGCGTTCGACTCCGGCTTGTCCGAAGGATGTGAGGGCCCACAGGTAGGGGCGTCCGATGCCTACGGCTTTCGCGCCTAGCGCGAGGGCTTTGAGGGCGTCCGAGCCGCGGCGGATGCCGCCGTCGACGAACACGGGAATGCGGCCGTTGACGGCGTCGACTACTTCGGGGAGATCTTCGATCGTTGCGCGTCCGGTTTCCATGGCGCGGCCGCCGTGGTTTGAAACCAGCACGCCGTCGACGCCGTGCTCGACTGCGAGTTTCGCATCCTCGGGGGCCTCGATACCCTTCAGGACGATTTTCATTTTTGTGAACTTACGCAGCTTGTCGACGAAGGCCCAGTCGAGAGAAGCAGGGTTCATGCCGAAGCCTTTCATGTCCAGGCCTTTGAACATGGGACGTTCGGCGAGGTTGGTGCCGGGCTCGCCGGGGCCGTGGCAGACGGTGCAATCACGGGTGTCCTGACGGCGGAAGCGGCGGAAGGTTTCGGTGTTGCGTCCGGCTAGGAGGTCGACCGTGACGGCCATGACGGGGGTTCCGGTGGCTTCTACGCGGCGGACAAGAGTTTCGACGTTTTCCCATTTCGACGGGACGTAGAGCTGGTACCAGACGGGTTCGCCGCGGGCCTGGGTGACGTCTTCAATGGAGGAACTGCTGACGGTGGAAAGAATTTGCAGGGCGTTTTTTGCTTTGGCGCCGCGGGCGGTGGCGACCTCGCCTTCGGGGTGGAACATTTTGTGGCCGCCGGTGGGGCAGATGAAGATGGGCGAGTCGTAGGTTTTGCCGAAGAGGTCGACTTTGAGGTCGGGCTTACTGACGTCGACGAGGCGGCGCGGGCGTAGCTCGATCTTTTTGTAGCCTTCGATGTTGGCGCGATAAGTGCGATCGTCATCCACTCCGGAAGCCATGTAACCCCAATGCGCGGGGGGCAGAAGGCGGCGCGCCATTTCTTCGAAATCGTTGACGCTGATGGCATCCTTGGCGTCCTTCATTTCGAAGGGGACTAGCTGATTCTGCCAGGCGGAGGCGGGGAGCGTCGCTAACGGGCTGGCGGCTAGGAACTTCAAAAAGCGGCGGCGATTTTGGGCTACGAATTCGGGAGTCATTACGGGTACTGATTATATCAAGGGAATGGCTGGGCGCAGGACTGTTGCGGCTGCGCTGGGCGCAGCCGCGAAAAAGGTTGGAGGCGCGCGTTACTTCGCTACGGGTTGGAGGGCGCGGCTGGAAATGATGTGATCGATCAGGCCGTATTGCATGGCTTGGTCGGGCTCCAGGATATAGTCGCGGTCTACGTCGCGGGCGATTCGCTCTACGGGCTGGCTGGTGGCGTCCGCGAGGATCTGGTTCAGGGTTTCGCGCATGCGCAGGATTTCGCGGGCGTAGATGTCGATGTCGGTGGCTTGACCGGCTAGGCCGCTCATGGACGGCTGGTGAATCAGAATGCGCGAGTGCGGCAGGCTGTAGCGTTTGCCCTTCGTGCCGCAGGCCAGCAAAACGGCGGCCATGGAGGCGGCTTGGCCCACGCAATACGTGACGATGTTGGGCTCTACGAGGCGCATGGTGTCGAGGATCGCCAAGCCTGCGGTGATGGAACCGCCGGGCGAATTGATGTAGAGCGAGATGTCCTTTTCGGGATCCTCGGCGGCTAGGAACAGCATCTGCGCGATCACCAGGTTCGCGACGTTGTCATCGATGGGCGTGCCCAGGAAAATGATGTTCTCCTTGAGCAGGCGCGAGTAAATGTCAAAGGCGCGTTCGCCGCGTGAGGTCTGCTCGACCACCATCGGGACCAGGACGGAATTCTGCATAAACTAAACTCTCCTTCACTTACGGCGGGGACGGGCGAGTAACTTGCGCTTCTCCCCCAGGGCTTTCGCCAGGTCGGCGATAGAAGTCCCCCCCAAGTACTCTATGATACGCGACCGCAGAGCTTTCCACGAGTCGTGCATGCCGCAGGCGGCGCGGTCGTTGCATTCGGGGGCGCCCCCGATGCAGCGGTCGAAGCGGTTGGGGCCGTCGACGGCTTCGACGATGCGCAGCATGGAAAGGTCTTCGGCGGGGAGGCTGAGGCGGAATCCGCCGCCGGGGCCTTTGTTGGATTTGAGGAAACCGTCGCGGGTGAGGTCCTGCAAAAGCTTGGCCAGGAAGGGCGCGGGGATGTTGGCGTCGGAAGCGATGGTTTTGGCCATGGTGAATTCGCCGGGCGGGAGGGTGGCGATGTGAACGAGGGCGCGGAGGGCGTATTCGGCGGAGCGGGAATAGATCATATAAAAATATGAGTTTATCTGAAATAGGGAATGTGGGTTTAAATGGAGACTATGCGGATTGCGGTGCTGGCGGATATTCACGCTAATGTTTGGGCGCTGGAGGCGGTGCTGGCCGATGTTCGCAAGCACGGCTGCGATGCGGTGTGGAATCTGGGCGATATCCTGCATGGGGCGTTACGGCCCCGGGCGACTTATCAAGTGTTGCGCGCGACGGGCGTCGCGCTGACTATTCGCGGCAATCAGGATCGGGAGTTGGACGAATGGATGATTCGCGATGCGGGTCCCGAAGCGATGGAGTGGCTGCGCGGTCTGCCGGCGACGGCGGTGTTCGAGGACGAAGTGCTGTTGTGTCATGGTTCTCCTGCCGATGATTGCTGTTATTTGCTGGAAGATGTGTCGAGCGGGCACGCGGTGGTGCGTGATGACGGGGAGATCGTCAAACTGCTGGGCGGGGCTTGGCAGCCGGTGATTGTTTGCGGGCACACGCACATTCCGCGGCTGGTGCGGCTGGGGAACGGGCAGATGATTTTGAATCCGGGGAGCGTGGGGTTGGCAGCTTATAGTGACGACTCGCCGGTGCCGCACGTGATGGAGAACTATTCGCCGGATGCTTCGTACGCGATTTTGGAAAAGACGGCGGCGGGTTGGGATGCGACGTTTCGTAAAGTCCCTTACGGCACGCGGGAGGCGGCGCGGACGGCTGCGGAGCGGGGACGCAGCGATTGGGCGTATCAGATCGCTACAGGCCGGGTGGCGAAGGGTTAAGGCTTGGCTGGCGGTACGATGCGTAGCGAACCGATGTT
>Ga0265314_10002585_pt1 | contig 18317 bp, 19 predicted proteins | sample 4126metaG_FD_203106 | JGI IMG/M metagenome (GOLD analysis project Ga0265314, IMG submission 203106) | Rhizosphere microbial communities from Carex aquatilis grown in University of Washington, Seatle, WA, United States - 4-1-26 metaG | ecosystem: Host-associated > Plants > Roots > Rhizosphere >... | reverse complement strand
GCTGTGGGCGCGGTCTTTCTGTTCGCATCTGGCAGCGCCCTGTCATCCTTCTGTCAGTATTGAACGTTATTGGTACTTGGATAGCATTGATTCAGAGACTATCCATCATGTTAATCAGGATGTCTATTATGAGAACTTTACTGAGTGCTTTACTTGCAGTTTTGTTAATCACACCCGCTTACGCTGAAGGTGGCCATGGCGAATGGGGACACGGTGGCGGCAGATGGCGCCATGATGGTGGTTGGGGCGGTTCCCTGATACTCCCGGCAATTATTACCGGCGCTGTCATTTACGACGTGACGCACCCCCGAACTGTCTATGTAGAGCCTGCGCCAACTTATGTGCCTGCTCCTGGAACGGTTGCTGTCCCGGCGTCGCAACCGGGATCATATTGGTATTACTGCCCGGCCTCCAGAACCTATTACCCTTACGTTTCTTCTTGCCCGAGCGGGTGGCAAACGGTTCCGGCGACTCCGCCGGCTCCTGCGCAATAGTTGGCAGCGAGCCTTGGTTCATTTGTTATCGCTAACGGGACTGATCGATATGCAGGGATGCCAAGCGCAACGTACGCTTCTCATGAAATATCAGCCATTCGTGCCAGATTCGACCGTCGTAAAAGCTTGAGCTGAATCAGACGTTTTGAATTTAAACTTTCGCGTCATTGTCATGACGGGTGTATAAATACCATTGCATATCGACAATGAACGCCATCCGGTTCATTGTTAACGTCGTCAATTGCTCTCACAGAACGGAAGGTGTCCAATGAATTTGGCGATCAAGACTCTCTTCGCGGGGCTGGCACTAATTCTTGCTGGATGCGGTACGACTTATGAGGCTGCAAAGGCAGCCTATGACAATGCAATTCCATGCTGCAAAAATCTTTCCGAAATTCGTTATCAGAATCTTGCTGAAAAGGAAATCACGCTGATTGATGTCAACCAGTCTTCACAGGTATTTACGTTTGATTCCGGGAAAAGTTATGTCGCGGCGTTTGAAATACCACGTCATGATGCAACGATATCATTTCGCCTGAAAAGTTACCTGATGGGCGATAGCGTTGACGAGAGCCATGTCTTTTTTCCAAAAGTGATGGTGCTTGATAGCAGATATTCGCTGTTAAATGAGTATTCAACTGAGGGGCTGGCTATCGTTCACGTACCGTTGAAGGAGGCATATGCCGAGAACCCAAAAGGCATCAATGCAAAGCTGGAAGCTGATTTTCCTTTAAGCGCAGACGCGCGATACATCGTGATCTATACCACCGCTGACATACTGTCGAAAATTACCGTTTTTTCTGTTTCTATAGCTGTTCCAATTATCGCGCCGGGCGTAGTTGCGGTTATTCCGACAAGTCGATATCGCAATGTAAATATCCGCCATTCGCCATTCGGCAGACTAAGCCTCCTCCTCGAATAACTCCTGTTGGTTGCTATTTTCGCCTGTCACGCGTTTCAACAGTTTGTCGATTGTGTGGCTGCTTCTGTACTACCAATACCAGACAGTCGCACACTGAAAAAAAGCTGTTGAGCTGAGGGACAATGATCTCAACGCACCGCAGCCTGCGGCATCAGTGCCAGTGAAAACACGCCCGGACTGATTTCCGGTCCGATGTGGTGCAGCATTTCGTTCAACTCGGTCTCGGCCGTGCCTGGGGCAGCCTGTGCGGTTCCGCTGAAGCGCATGCCTGCGGCATTGTCGTAGCTGCCATTGCCGGACAACAGCAGCTTGCCGGACAGTGTGGAAAGTTGCATATCCAGCGACCCGCCGTGACCCTGTACCAGGATGCGATAGTCGCCCAGCGGGCGAATTGAGGAGAGTGCAGAAGCGGCGCGCAACCAGTTCATGGTGATTTGGCCATTCATCCCCCCGGCGTCCAGCGTCAAATGATCGCAGCTGGCTTCGAGCGAACCCTGCAACTGGTAAGGACCGAGCTGCGGCGAGGCGATCTCTATGATGGTAACGGGCAGGGTGATGTGCAGGTTGTCGATATTGACGCGTCCGCTGAAGGGCACGTAACGCATCGTCATCGGTGCGGCTTCTCCGGTCTGTACTTGCAGCGATGCGTTGAATAATTTCAGGCCCCAGCGATAACTGCCGAGCATCTGGTAACGTGTTTTCAGCCGCAACAAGGCGATACCTGAACCGTTCCACAGGCTGCCTTTGGTCTGCGCCAGTGTCAGCGTCCCGCCGGAGGCGCGCTCAAGTGCGTAGCCCATCAGTGAAGCGGGAGCAAAAGAAACAAGCCCGGCAAGAAATACGCTGCCGAATAACAACGTCAGCAACACGCGGTAGCGTACTGTCACAGATCGGCCCCGTTGGTCAGCGTGGCTTGCACCCTGACCATGCCCGGCTCGGGCGAGGCCACCAGCATCGCCGAGGCTACGCGGATGTGCTGCGCGCTTTCCAGCGTGTGCTGCCATTGCAGCCATTGCGCGAAGGCAATGCTGTCGGCGCTGATGCGCACGCTGTTCTGTTCGCCCGGCACGACCAGCAGCGGCAGGTTGGCTTCCTTCGCGGATCTTTCCACCGCGATCTTCAGCGCATCGCTGTCCAGCACGGCAAGTTGCGGCTGCTGGCGCAACGATTGTGCCTGACCGGCGAGCGCCTGCATCTGGTCGGCCTGCGCGCGCAACTGCGGCAATGCAGCCTGCAGTTTGGGCAATGCTTCATGTGCGGGCTGCCACAGCAAACCGTACATCAGCAGCGGTACGAGAATCCATGCGCTGCGCAAAATGGTTTTTTGCTCGGTGGCGCTTAGTGTGTCCCAGTGGCTGGCTTTCAGTTGGGCGATACGGTTCTTCATTTGCCACCTCCCGCGGAGACGCGCAGTTGTATGTTCATTGCACCGCCGGAATCATGCTTGTCCACCACCTGTGCGCTCAGTCCGGTTTCCGCGATGCGTTGCAGCAGCGTGTCGAGCACAGCGGCGCTCAGCGTCATTTCGATGTCCAGCTTGCCGTCTTCATAACGCAGGGTGCGCAAAGTTCCACCGGGAACGGAGCTCATTGCACCGGAGAATTTTTCCAACAGCGGCGAAAAATCCGCATCGTCATTGACGCCGACCGCATGGCGCAGGCGTGCCACGTTGCGCCGCATCTGCAGGGGCGCGTCGACGATGGTGGCATCCGCACCGAACGTCTCGCGGAATGTCTCGGTCATGCTTTTCACCAACTGGCGTTTCTCCTGCGCGAATACCGCCCATTCCAGATTGCTGATCACCACCTCCACGCCGAACAGCAGCAACGCCGCCATCAACGCCGGACGCAGCCAGGGCCAGAATTCGCTGATGCGCGGCGGCGGGGCAAACTTGCCCCACAGCAGGTTGGGCGCATCCGCAGGGATCGCCGTCTTACGCCAATCAAAACTCTGTTTCTCGAAAATCACCGGAACCTTGATGCCCCAGTTAGGGGCCTGCACCTCGCTGCCGAGCGCAAACAGGCGCAATGCTGCGGGTGCCTCGGTCTGCAGACGCAATTGCAATCCGACAGGAGCGCGAGCATCGCTGCCGCTATCCAGCGCGCCGCCCTGGCTGTTTGCTGTTGCCAGAAAACCCTGCGCGCCATCCCACGCCAAACTCCATTCGTTCGCGCGTGTCGGCAGCAGGCAAAACTCCGGCACGATGCGGCGCACACGCAACTTGGCAGCGGTGCTGGCATCGACGAATCGGGTCAACCAACTCTTGTTCAGGGTGTACAGCACGGTGCGCCCATCCGGCAGCTTCGCGCCGACAGTGACATGTGCCTCGCTCACGTCATCGATCAATGCGTCTTCCAGCGCAAAGGGCAGTGCCGTTTCCAGTTTGCTGCGTTTGATCTTGGGTAGCACGGCGGTCGTTGCCAGCACGCGCTCGGCGGAGACGATCACCGTTGCATCGTCGCTCTGGGGCATTGCGGCCAGATTGCCGGAGCCGGAATCGCGCACATTGCCATCGTCGTCCAGCAATGCCCAGGGGCAGGGCGAGGCGGCATCCTGCCAGTGTGCGGTGAGGTAGATACGCAGGTTCATTGCAGGCTCTTTCTGACTTGTGTTGCCCAGGTGCTGGTGCGGTGCAACAGGGCATGTGCTGCCGACGCGCCGTCGCCCTGGGTGGCATATCCGGTCACCATGAAATATTGGCTGCTTACGCTAATCATTGTGTTGTCCTGTGACACGCCTCTGGGCAATTGTTGTAAAAAATCCGCCGTACTTTTGAACGGCGTCGACTTGATCTGCGTCACGATCTGCCGCGCATCCTGCAGCGTCAGGCCCGGCAATATCGCCATCAATACCTCCGGTGGGGCGAAGTTCACGTTCACCGCCGTATTCGATTCCGGCAATACGCTTACAAAAGGCTGCAGGCGCTTGATGATAGCTGCATCGAAGCCTTTCACCGACACCAGTTCACCGATGTCCGACAGCGGGCGGTTGGCGCAACGGTAAGGTTGCGGAAGATTCATGTAATACTCGTCTTCCGCACCGTTTGCCATCGTTTCGTTATTGACATCCTCCCAATCCACCAGCGCGCCGCCCAGTTCCTGTGGCAGGCCCAGTGCCGTAAGCAAGCGCTGGAAGCGCGCCAGATCGGGTGCACTTGCCACGCCGTTGCTCACCAGATTGTTCAGGTTGAACAATCCCTGCTGGTCGATGATATAGCCCTGCACCTCGCCGCCTTCCACCGGAATGGCAGGCAACTGCATCGCCCACATTTCCTTGGCGTTGTCGGATTGGGTAACCGACGCATCGTCCGCCAGCACCGCGCGCGCCCAGTCTATGCCAGCCTCGGCAATGCGCCGAGCCTGCGCCCGGTCGCGTCCGTTCGCCACCTCGCGCTGCCAGAAACCCTGCTGCTGTGCCATGAACGCGGCAATGGTGGTGGCCATGGCCACGATCAGCAGCACCATTACCAGAGCCACGCCGCGTTGTGTTCGAATATTCATTGCAGCGAAAAAAACCGCGTTAATTTTTCGCCGCTCTTCAATACCAGTTCCACTTCCACCCCCTTGGGTAGCACTGCATCGGCAACCTTCGGCGGCCATTGCGTCTCCCAGGTCATATGGCTGGTCAGGTGGCGCACGTTGAATTCAGCAACACCTTCCAGCAGCGCATCCACGGTCGGCACATTGTACGGGGCGCTATCCAGCGCAGTCCAGCGCAACAGCTCCAGCTTGTCCTGGCGCAGGCGATAGCCGATGCGCTGCGGCGGCAGAGGCGCGCCATCGGCATCCAAACCGCCATTGCGTGTGAAGGCCAGTTGCGCATCCTCCAGACTTTCGGTGGTGGAAGGCGTCCCCACCCAGGCGGGAGCTTCCGCGCCGTTCGCCGTGCGTACCGGGCGCTGCAACACCTGCGCCGTCTCGCCATCCAGCCGCGCAAAGAAACGCTCCAGCGCCTGCCACTTGCGTGTCTCCAGATCAATGTGGGCGCGTGTTTGGGTTATCGCATTCAGGCCGCGATAGGCGGTGATCGCCAAAATCGCGAACACGAACAATGCAACGAGCAGTTCGATGAGGGTGAAGCCATGTGATTTTCTTTTGGGAGCTATCAATTTATCTTGAGCCAGGCTTGTTTAATTGAGCTCGTACCATGCCGTCTGTGCTGGCAGTAATAACAATGCCGGGGAGCGCCTTAACAAATCTAATTTCATGATCATGCACTCTTTCAGACGATTTTATTTCTCCGTCAAAGCCGACACTTACCAATACACCATTGGTAAGTCCACACCAAACTACTTGGCTATCAGTGGATGAATCACAACTAGAAACTGTTGCGCCTTTAAGTTCAACATGTCGTTTGTCGGAAATTGCTTTTGAATTGATAAGATCAAGATATTCATGGCCACCAACAATGAAAAAACCATTTGCAGTTGCAATAGTATCAATAGGGCTAGGCTGGGACTCAGACTTGTCATTCCCCGGTTCGACAATAATTCGGTGCATGGGTATTTTTGTTCTTCCATCCCAAATAACAAGTTCGCCAGCGTCGTTTCCTGCGAGGAAATTCTTTCCGTCGTAATGCACAGCATAAACCTCTCTGCTATCGGATAGCTGAATCTTGTTTACGCGTTGCAGGTTCTCAGCGTTCCATATTGTTACCAGTTCGGTACCGTGCCCGGTAATGATGGTGTGTGCTGGACCAATACCTACGTCCCATATTTCTGAAAATAGATCTGACTCGATGAAATTCCTTTCATTATTGGCGGTATTTATCTTGGCCAAAAAGCCTACATAATGTGATCCACCGGCAACCCAACATATAGAATCTTCACAAGCGATGCTGCGTAAATCAGAGCGACCATTTGGGAAATAGCCATAATCACCACTTGCGATACGTTTAATTGCTTTCCCTGTCCTGAGATCAATGATTTGAATATCATTATTAGTGAGTACGGCAATCATTCTGTCATCGTCAAGCGCTGAGGCAGATATAACACGCTGCTTGGCATCAAATTCCCAAACGCATTTTGGGTCCTTATTGCATGCTGAAATAGAAAACAGTACAGCAATAGCTAAGATTGCTTTATTCATGCGTTCCTCATCTTGGAAACTGCACCAGATATCCCGTCAACTCCCGCAACGAATGTTTCGCATCGTCCGGCGCATACACATTGACGACGATGCGGCGCATGGTGGGGTTGGGGGTGGCGATGACTTCTTCCTGCCAGGGATAGGTTTGTCCCGCCTGGATTTCTTCGCCGGTCTGGATGCCGGGCGCGGGATAGTCATTGCGAGCCTGGTGCGCTGCCAAGCGGTTCTGTGCGACCCAGTCGGCGATGACGCGCGTGCGCAGTGCATCGACATGGTTGATGCTGGAACTGGCTGTGCGCGATACGGCGGACATGGTAATGGCGAGGATGAAGAGGGCGACGAGGACTTCGATGAGGGTGAAGCCACTTTGGGTCTTTATCATTGAATTGGTGAGCGTCAAACTATTCACGTCCAACCTCAACCCCTCCCAACCTCCCCTTCTCAGGGGAGGAGCGGACGCAGCGCTCCCTCCCTGAGAAGGGAGGGCTGGGGTGGGTTTGCGGTTTGGAGGCAATGCGTTCATGGAGTCTTCCCCGCCACCACTTCCACCTTGCCCAGCCCGTTGCCGACGACGTTCGAGGCCAGATCGTCGCTGAGCAGGGTCACTTGAAAAGTTTTCGCCGACAGTTCGGGGCTGAGCACGACCAGTGCGCCGGGTTCGATGCGGTGTCCGTTGAAGCTGACATCGCCGATGCGCACTGCTTCCGGCAGGTTGCGCGGATGCAGCAGGTTGTCACGTTCGATGCGCACCCATTCGCCTTCCTTGTTGCGGATCCAGAAGCGGTAGCTGTTGCCGGTGCCGGACCACGCCAGCGGTTGTCCGCCTGCCTGCGAACTCATCGCGCCGTTTTCCATCAGCAGGGCGAGGCGCTGCGATTCTTCGCGCAGCACAGTCTGCGCGTTCGGCATCAGGTTCAGCGTCACCACGGAAAGCATGATGCTGGCGACAACCAGTACCACCAGCATTTCCAGCAGCGTGAAGCCGCGCGCCATTGTGTGTGCTTCAGTCTTGCCAGTTGCCGATGTCGGCATCGTTGCCTTCACCGCCGGCGACTCCGTCTGCGCCGAAGCTGTACAAGTCGAACGCACCATGTGCGCCGGGTTGCAGGTATTGGTAAGGTTGTTTCCACGGATCATTGCGCAAACGATCCAGGTAGCCCTCGCTCTTCCAGTTGGTCGGGATGGGGGCAACGGTGGGCTTCTTCACCAGTGCCATCAGTCCTTGTTCGGTGGTGGGATAGCGACCGTTATCCAGTTTGTAGATGTTGAGCTGTTGGGTGATGGTTGCGATATCTACCTTGGCAGCAGTGATTTTTGCCTCGTCCGGGCGACTCATTACCTTGGGCACGATCAGCGCAGCCAGCACGCCGAGGATAAAGATGACGACCAACAATTCAATCAGGGTGAAGCCGCGAGGGCGGCGGGAGAGATTTTGGGTTTTCATTAAGAGCCTTTCCTTGTCATGAATTTACTTACTCCCTTCTCCCGCAAGCGGGAGAAGGGCCGGGGATGAGGGGCGACGCATCTCACCAATTTGGTTTGAACTCATCGTCCCTCACCCTAACCCTCTCCCGCCAGCGGGAGAGGGGATAAAACCTATACCGTCACTTCACCATCTGGTTCATCTGGATGATCGGCAGCAAAATCGCCAGTACGATCAACAGTACCACCGCCCCCATGAAAAGTATCAGCACGGGTTCGAGGATGGAAGTGAGCGCGGTAGTGAAACCGGAGACTTCCTGTGTCTGCTGTTTGGCGACGCGGTCCAGCATGGTGTCGAGGCGACCGCTCTGTTCGCCGCTGGCGATGAGGTGAACCAGCACGGGCGGAAACAGGCCGGAGGCGGCCAGCGCGCGGCTCAGCGTCACGCCTTCGCGCACTTTCGTCGCGGCATCTTCCAGCGCGCGGCGCATGGGCAGGTTGGTGAGCACGCCGCAAGCGGCGGTGAGTGCGGTGAGCAGGCCGACGCCGCTGCCGACCAGAATCGACAAGGTGCTGGCCATGCGCGCAGTGTTGCTGCCGCGTATCAGTTTGCCGACGATGGGCAGGCGCAAGAGTCTGAGGTGAAACTGGTAACGCAGCGCTTCCTGCTGCAGGGCGCGATGCGCGCCGAATCCACCGATCACGAAAATCGCGATCAAATAAAGCCAAGTGGCGGAGAGGAAATCGCTCACTGCGATTAGCCCGCGGGTGAGCAAGGGCAGCGCCTGGCGCGTCTGCTGGAAGACTTCCACTACCGACGGCACCACAAAGACCAACAGGCCACCGACTACGAGGATGGCGACGGTGACGACAATAGCGGGATACACCATTGCAAGACCGATCTTTTGCTGCAAGGCCTGCTGTGCTTCCGAGTAGCTGGCGAGTTTGTCCATCACCGTGGCAAGTTCGCCGGAGGCTTCGCCCGCGTTGATCAGCGCGCGGTGTATTTCGGGGAAGGTGTCTCTATGCTTGTCCATGGCGCGCGCCAGTGTGTTGCCGGCGAGCACTTCCGAACGCATGGCGGCGATGACCTGGCGCATGGCCGGGTTGTCGCCCTGTTCGATCAGCACAGACAACGCCTGTTCCAGCGGTAATCCCGCTTCGAGCAGGGTGGCGAGTTGGCGCAGCATCAGGCTCACTTCGGACAGTGGGATACGTTTGCGGAACGGCAGGTTGAAACTGCGCGCGTCTTTTTGCGTGGACGTATCGGACAGGGCATCCAGTTCGACCACGAACAAACCTTTATCGCGTAACTGGGTACGGGCAAGACGGGCCGAGTCGGCTTCGATCATGCCGGTGCTGGCTTTGCCTGCTGCGTCTAACGCGTTGTAGTGGAATGCGGCCATGGTTTATCCAAATTCAAAAGCAAATCTAGCCACAGAGAACACAGAGCGCACAGAGAGTGAGGCGGTGCGCACGGCTTCGGTGATTTGAATCAGCTTTCTCTGTGGTCTCTGTGTCCTCTGTGGCAAATAGTTTTTGAATTTCAGTATCGTAGGGTGCAATAAGCGCAGCGCATTGCACCGGATGTTTAGGCATCACACATACGGCGCAATGCCCGTTGGTTATTGCGCCCTACGCGAGCTATCCTGCTTGAGCGCAGGGTTAGATGTTGGCTGGCAATCATGAGAGCCTTTCATTTCGGCCATGCAAGACATAGGCAACCAAGCTGGGATAGATAACACACCCACCAGCTTCAGAACGCGAAGCGTCTCTTGAAATGTTGATTTCAATAGCCAAACTCCAATAACCAATGAGACAGATGCGATCCCCAAACTGTACAGCGAATACGTGCCCATTTCTCTTGCAGCAAGAATATCGCCTTCCCAATGCTTGCCGTCAAAAAGGCAACCATGTTTGTAGTAAAAAAAGATGCTAAGCGCATATAAGGCAAAAGCAACGATTAGAAAACATACAGCGATTGGTTTTTTTGGCATCTGCACTGAAACACCTAAAGCGTATTCGACCTAACAAGCCCTTCAACAAGCTCAGGGCGAACGGCGGAGTAATTCGATAGATTTTTGAAAGCCTTCATCCGCCACCTCAATCCCGCGTCACGCGTATCACTTCTTCCAGCGAAGTGTTCCCGCTAACAACCCAGCGCAATCCATCATCGCGCAGGTTAAGCATGCCGCTCTTCATGGCATAGTCGCGCAGGTGCTGTTCGCTTTCGCGCGAGTGGATCATGCTGCGCAGGGTGTCGTCCACTTCGAGCAATTCGTAGATGCCGGTGCGGCCGCGATAGCCGGTCTGGTTGCATTTGGCGCAGCCGACGGGGCGATAGATCACATCCGGTTTGCCGAAGCGGGAGAGCAGCGCGAGTTCCGCGTCATCCGGTTTGTACGCTTCGCGGCATTCCGGGCACAGGCAGCGCACCAGTCGTTGCGCTAGTATGCCGACGATGCTGGAGGAGAGCAGAAAAGGTTCCACGCCCATGTCGGTGAGGCGGGTGACGGCGCTTACGGTGTCGTTGGTGTGCAATGTTGCTAGTACCAAATGTCCCGTCAGGCTGGACTGCACGGCGATCTGCGCCGTTTCCAGGTCGCGGATTTCGCCGATCATGATCACGTCCGGGTCCTGACGAAGGATGGCGCGCAGCGCGCGAGCGAAGCTCATGTCGATGCGCGGGTTGACCTGCGTCTGGCTGATGCCGTCGAGATCGTATTCCACCGGGTCTTCCACCGTCATCACGTTGGTGACAGTGGCGTCGATGCAGGACAGTGCTGCATATAAGGTAGTCGTCTTGCCGGAGCCGGTGGGCCCAGTCACCAGCACGATGCCGTGCGGTTGCGCGGTGAGGCGCATCATGGCTTCGAGCGACTTTGCGCTCATGCCGAGTTTGGTGAGGTCGAGGCGTCCCGCTTCCTTGTCGAGCAAACGCATCACCACGCGCTCGCCGTGTCCGGTGGGCAGCGTTGAAACGCGCACATCCACTGGGCGGCCTGCGAGACGCAGCGCAATGCGACCATCCTGCGGCAGGCGTTTTTCGGCGATGTCGAGGTCGGCCATGACCTTGATGCGCGAGACCATCGCGGCATGCAGCGCGCGGTGCGGTTCGGCGATGTCTTTCAACGTGCCGTCGAGACGGAAGCGCACCACCGAGCGTGTTTCGAACGGTTCGATGTGGATGTCGGAAGCGTTGTCGCGCACGGCTTGCGCGAGCAGCGCATTGATCATGCGAATCACCGGCGCATCGTTTTCCGATTCGAGCAGGTCGGTGGATTTGGGCAGGTCGTGCAGCAGCATGGACAGGTCCATGTCCTGTTCGGCATCGTCGAGCAGCATGGCGGTGGATTCGTCGGCCTGCGAATACGCATCGCTGAGGATGTGTTCGAAGTCTTCCGCATCCACCAGCGTGGCATCCACCGGCAGCGCAAGCTGGCGCATCACTTCGGCAATGGCTTCCGGTTTGGCATCGCGGCGCACCGCGAGTGCCGCGCGCTCATCGCAATCGGTCAGCACCACGCCCTGCGTCTTGGCAAAGGAGTAGGGCAGACGGCGGGCGGCGCGGCGGTTAATCGCGGTCTGGGTCACGGCGGCATCAATGGTCGGCTGGCGATGCAGCTGCAGGAGCGCTCGCGGCATCAGTGGTAAAGGATGCTGCGGGAGCTTTGACGGGAGGAACCTTGTCCTCGGACTGGATCGGAGGCAACGCCTTGTTCTTGTCGTCGTTCGGCAATATCCAGTGGTCGGGCATGCGCGCATCCTGGCGAATTTTGCTCGCCTGTTCGTAACGCTCGCTGGTGAGTTTCTGGTAGCCGTCCGACTGGTACATGATGTAGGGACGGATGAACACCATCAGGTTGGTTTTGGTGTGCTGCCGTGTTTCATAGCGGAACAGGTGACCGAGAACCGGGATGTCGCCCAGCAGCGGCGTCTTGCTGGCTACATCGCTGACCGAGTCCTGGATCAGGCCGCCCAGCACGACGATCTGGTTTTCATCCACCAGGATATTGGATTCGATGGAGCGTTTGTTGGTGGTGACGCCCGCAGTCGAGGAGGCAGACGAAGCAACCACGCTCGATACTTCCTGATAGACCTGCAGCTTCACCGTGCCGCCCTGCATGATCTGCGGCTTGATCTTCAAAGTCAGACCGACGTCCTTGCGTTCAATGGTCTGGAACGGGTTGGCCGCCGTGCTGCTCGAACCTGTATTGGTGTACGAGCCGGTGATGAAGGGTACGTTCTGGCCGACCACGATCTTGGCTTCTTCGTTGTCCAGCGTCATCAGGTTTGGCGCGGACAGGATGTTGGCATTGGTGTCTGACTCCAGCGCGTGTGCCAGCATGCCGAGATTGAGTATCGTGGTGCCGTCCACCAGCGTGGTGGTTCCGTTCACGAGGCCAATGTTAAGGCCCTGCCCGACCGAGGTCAGGCTGGCTGACGCGCCGATGATGTTGTTGGTCGTGCCGAAATTGGTGCCGCCGATGATGTTGGTGCCGCTCTTGTTGATACCGGTCAGGTTCTGCCATTGCACGCCGAATTCGGCAGCCTTGTCGGCCGTTACTTCGACGATGAGCGCTTCAACAAAAATTTGCGGACGGCGCACATCCAGTTTTTCGATGACAGAGCGGATGTTGTTATAGACCGGTTCGGAGGCGGTGATGATCAGCGAGTTGGACGAGGTGTCGGCCTGGATCATGCCGCCGCCGGAAGGTGCGGAGGAAGCCTGCTGCATGTTGCCCGGCGTGGAGGTGGCGGTAGCCGCGGCTGAAGTATCGCCGCTCATGACTGAGCGCAGGGTCTGCGCGAGTTTGGTCGCATCGACGTTCTTGAGTGTCACCACATGGATGTTGCCGGGGACGTTGGCTGCGCTGTCCAGCTTGGCCACCAGTTCCTTGACGCGCGCAATGCGGCCGGGATTATCCGAACGCAGCAGCAGGCCGTTGGTGCGGCTGTCCGCAACCAGCACGAAGCGCTGGTTATCGTCGCCACCGGTCTGAGGGGTCGTGGCTTCCGGCATCAGTTTGTTGATGATGTTGGCAAGGTCGACAGCCGAGGCGTGCATGACGGGGATGACCAGCGGCGTGTCGCCATTGGGCTGGTCGATGGAATCGATGAGTTTCTCAATGCGACGGATGCTGCTGGCGTAATCGGTCACCACCAGCGCGTTGCTCGAAGGATAAGCCACCACCACGTTGTTCGGGGCAATCATGGGACGCACGATGTTGACCAGTTGCGAGGCGGATTCATATTTCAGGATGAACACACGGGTGACCAGTTTGTCGCCGCGTCCCTGTGCGAGCGAGTCGACATGCAGCTTGGCATCGGCTTCGGGGATGATCTGGGTCACGCCGTTTGATTCAACCGCGGCATAGCCCTGCAGGCGCAAGGCGGAGAGCAGGATGTCATAGCCCAGCGCGGGCGAGACCGGTGTGGCGGAGACTATATTAATGGTGCCCTTTACGCGCGGATCGACGAGGAAATTCTTTTTGGAGATTTGCGAAATGGCGCGGATGACTTCCTGAATGTCGGCGTTGACGAAGTTCAGCGAAACCAGTTCTTCTTCCTGCTTTTCCGCGTGGCACGGAGTTGCGAACATGATCGCCAGGCTGCATATCAGCAGGGTTCGTCGCAAAATGCTGTTAATCAATGTCTTCCCCTTCTTAATTCTTGCTGCTGCTGTTGCAATATCGCTTGCTGTTCCGGTGTGAGCTGGTCCAGCAGTCTTCCACCTGCCGGGGGTACTGTCATGCCGCGCACCGGCGCTGCATCCCGTACCGGGGTGACTCCGCCAGCGGCTGCGGGAGCCTTGCTCAGTTCGACGCGTTGCCTTACACCGTTGCGTTCCAGAATGACATATTCGGGCTGCGTCTCGACCAGGCGCACACCCGGTACAACCTCTCCCCCCAGCCCTACGCCAATCTGGCCGGTTTCGGTCAGCAGGACGGCAAAGCCTTTTGTGCGGCTCGCAAAAATGCCAATGGGCCGGATACCATTAAGCGATGCAGACGAGGTGGTAGTACTCACGGTGCCGAACAACTGTTCAGCTTGCGCCGATTGTGTTGCAACTGTCGTACCGGGAATGGCATGCTCGGCGGGTGCGAAAAGTACCCAGACATGCTTCGTCAGCAGCAATACCGCCAGCAAGCCGCCCCAAAGCGGCCAATTCATCCAGAGTCTGGCAGGTGCGGCAAAGACCTTTTTACCCAACGACATACATCGTCCCTCATTCGCGGATGGGGAATATAGCACACCTCCTGCTTGCGGAAGCAGGCAGGACGGGCGCGTAAAGAGAGGTCAATACTTTTTCCTGATGAAAAACATGACTCCTGCGCACAACATCATCGCCCATACGATGGCGGCACCGGTCGGCAGATCGAGCCAGACGGACAGCAATAGGCCCAGCACATAACCCGCGATACCGACGGTGAAAGCGAAAAGATAACGGCGTCTGGTCTGGCGCCAGGTCACCAGCGCGGGCACGATCAGGCTGGCGAAGACCAGGTAGATGCCGACCAGTTGCACCGAGGCGGTGATGGCGATGGCGAACAGCGCATAGAAGCCGAAATCGCCGAGGCGCTGGCGAAAACCATTCCAGATGGCGAGCAGTGCTACCGTAACCACCGCAGTGGCGATGAGTTGCGTATTGCTCACCCACAGGATCTGTCCGACCAGCAGGTCTTTCAGGTGTTCGCCTGCATGCACGTCATGGCTCATCAGCAGGATGCCCAGACTGGCAGCAAGAACGAAAGTGAGGCCGATGCAGGCCTCTTTTACTTCCGGCGCTCGCCGTTCGATCCACGCCAGCAATGCTGCGCCGCACAACGCACTGGCCACGGCGATGAGCTGTACCAGCAGCGGATGTTCGGTGAGGTCGAGCAGTCCGGCGATGACTACGCCGAGTCCCGCGATCTGCGCTACCGCAAGGTCGGCGAAGATCACGCCGCGCTGCAATACGCGCATGCCGAAAGGGATGTGCGTGGCGAGTACGAGCAGACCGGCGATGAAGGCGGGAAGGAGTATTTCGAGTTCAATTGAGTTCATGGGAGTTCCATAGTTAAGAGTTGTTCATCCTTAACTCCCCTCATCCCAACCTTCTCCCGCTTGCGGGAGAAGGAGCTGAAATTCCCTCTCCCGCAGGCGGGAGAGGGCTAGGGTGAGGGAATGTTGAGTGAAGAGAATCATTTCAATCCCGCCAGCAAACGAGCGATCGTATCGTCAAACAGCGAAAACAGATCGGTGGCTTGCGGCGTGCCGCCCACGGTATAGGGCAACATCACGGCGGGAACATGCGCGCGTTCCGCGATCCATTCCGACGGCCGTTCGCTTTGATACGCTGCGCGCAACACCATGCGTGCCGGGTGCTGCTGCAGGTCGTTCAACACCTTTCCGAGATAAGCGGCGCTGGGCTCCATGCCCGGCTTGGGTTCCAGTTCGGCGACTTCCACCAGTCCCAGCCAGTCGTTCATGTAGGGGAAACCCTTGTGATGCACGATCACGGGTATGCCTCTCAACGGTGCAGCCTGTTTTTCCCATTTGGCAATGGCGGCGCGCCACTGTTGGGTGAAGGTGGTGAGACGTTGCTGGTAATAGGCCGCGTTCGCCGGATCAAGCTCGATCAGACGTTTGCCGAGCGCTTCCGCAATGGGCAGAAAATTCCGGGCGTCGGTCTGGATGTGCGGATTGCCTGCTGCATGCACATCGCCACTTGCGCGATCCAGACGGGTGGGTACTTCCAGCATAGTGACGAATTTGGCCGCTTCGAAATGTCCGCTGCTGCCGGGCTGGATTCTGCTGTTGGCAGACTCCTGCAAGACCACCGGCATCCAGCCGACTTCCAGTTCCGCGCCGGTACATACCAGCAGTTGCGCGCTGCGCGCCTTGGCGATCAGGCTGGGGCGTGCCTGTATCTGGTGCGGGTCCTGCAGTGCGGCGGTGGCAGTGTAGATGTTCGCCTTGTCGCCAGCCAGTTGTTGAGTGAGTGCCGCCCATTCCGGTTCGCAGGCGAATACGTTGAGTGCGGCGTGGACGGGGAAGGCGAGAAGAAACAATGCGAAGAACAAATAATTTTTCATGTCGTGACTCCGATATTTTTCAATCAATTTGGTATGCAGGAGCGGGAACAAAACCCCCTCCAACTCCCCCTTATCAGGGGGAGAGCCGAGCCGCTCCTCCCCTGACAAGGGGAGGCTGGGAGGGGTTGCTGTTGATATAGTCATTAATATTGATGCGCACCATGCGCACCCAGGGCCATGATGTACTGCACGAATACCTGGTTATCCGGCAGACCTTGCCGCGAGTTGTCGTGAGCGAATTGCAGTCGTATGCGCGAAAATTCGCTGGGGCTGTAATCCGCCATCCAGGTGAGGCGCGACGGGTTGTAGGCGTAGCTGGCAATGACGTTGTCTGCGTTCAGTGCGCCCACGGTCGCAGTGCCCGGATCAAGCCGGTCGTAGCGCAAGCCGGTGCGCCAGGCCGGCATGAACTGATACACACTCTGCACATACCAGCCGCTTTGCACAACGGTGTAGCCGTCGGTGATGTTGACGCCCGTTGTGTCGAAAGTCAGTTGGCCGTTTTGCTTGCGGCGGAAATATTCGCTCTGTACTTTGAGGTAACGTTCGCGGAAATTGCCGTTGGGCGAATACTTCCAAACGAAATCGAGTCCGGCAGTAGTGCTGGTGCCGGTGAAGCTGTCGCTCCTGGTGGTGCCAAGCAAATTGGGTACATCAGTGCTCAGCGCTTTCGTCTGCTTCGTTTGGTACAGCGACAAGCCGGCACGCCAGCTATACTCGATGCCGATGTCGTCACCGACATGCGCGAACAGTACACCGGCGCCGCTGCCGTTCTTCGCGGTATCCGTGCCGGGGAAGTTGCGGCCCTTGCCTATTTCGCCGCCGATTTCCACGAACATGTCGGTCGGCGCCAGCCATTTGAGTTGCACACCGTCCTCATTCAACTGGTCTCCCCACAGAACGGAATACACCAGCGGCTGATCGACGAAATCCCAAGTGTGCGCGTGTTGCTCGTTCAAATAGCCCAATCCCGAAAAGTAACGGCCGAACTTGAGATTGAGCCCGTCCTCCAGTGCAGTGGTTTGCACGAAGGCGTTTTCCACACTGGCACCGCCGGCAGGCAACAGCGAGATGGTGGCTACGCCTCGAAATTGCGGATCGACATTGGCGGAAATGCCCAGCTCGGATTCGCCCAGATTGAAACCCTGCTCATGTCCCGGAACGGGATTCATGGCGAAACCGGTGGCGGGTATGGCGGGGTCGCGCTGCAAACTGCCATAGGTGCCGGACAGAATGAACGAAAGCGCAGGGTTGAATGCGTTCTCGCTTGCCGTGCCGGCAGCGGAAGCGAGTATGGAATGGCTCAACAGTACAGCCATGGCCGTACTCGAGCAGATTCTTTTGAACATGTTTTACTCCTCAAAAGCAATCACAAAAACCCCGCACGTGTTGCACAGGGAATCGAAATATCTTTAAGCGGAGAAAGGTGGCGCGCGTGCCGCAAAGGCGGTGAACGCGATGGAGCGGAAAGAAACTGAATGGGCGGTGAGTGTCTCGTCGAAAGACGAAGTGAAATCGAAAGAAACGTGGCTGCTGCTGATGGCGCTGCCGATCTGGGCATAGACTGCGCACAGGTCGCAATGCTGATGATGCGGCAGGGACTGGTCTTGCGATTGCTCGGCCAGCACATGCGAGATGCTGTGCGTAACCGCACCTTGCTGGGCGAACAGCAGGGCGAAGACAAGCAACAGTTTCAGAAGAACAGAGCGGTACATGATGCTCATTCTAACCGTCTGTCACTCGCATTCCAAGTGAGGGGGAAAAGGGATGTTCAGGGAACTTTCTGATTTCGCATATGCAAGCTCGTCAGCTTAACCAATCTTTCCGTAAGCGCGTCCTGCAGTTGCTCCCATGAGAACCGCCATTCCCAATTGTCCCAGGCCGTTCCCGGCAAGTTCATGCGATGACGGCTATCCAGTCCAAGCACATCCTGCAGCGGAAAAATCACTGTGTCGGCAGCGGAGGCGGCGAGCGAATTCATCATGTCCCAATTGATTTCCGTGCCGTCGCTCTTCAGGTAGTACTTCGCAAAACTCTTCTCGTGCTCTTTTGCAGTATTCCACCAGCCCAGACTGGTGTCATTGTCGTGCGTGCCGGTATAGGCAACGGTGTTGGCTACGTAGTGGTGCGGCAAGAAGAAGTTGCTGTCATTGTCGCCAAATGCAAACTGCAGGATACGCATTCCCGGCAGATTGAATTGGTCTCGCAACTTGATGACGTCCGGTGTGATCAGGCCCAGGTCTTCGGCGATGATGGGTAGCTTGCCGAATGCTTTTTGAAATGCTTCAAACAGTTCTTCTCCGGGGCCCGGCAC
>Ga0265314_10002583_pt1 | contig 18328 bp, 14 predicted proteins | sample 4126metaG_FD_203106 | JGI IMG/M metagenome (GOLD analysis project Ga0265314, IMG submission 203106) | Rhizosphere microbial communities from Carex aquatilis grown in University of Washington, Seatle, WA, United States - 4-1-26 metaG | ecosystem: Host-associated > Plants > Roots > Rhizosphere >... | reverse complement strand
TCGCGGGATGCCTGGGAATGGCAGGCATGAACGCGGCGGGCCTCGGGATCACCATCAACAACCTGCGCAGCAACGACGCGCGCGTGGGCCTCGTCTGGCCGGCTCTCGTGCGTCGCGTGCTCGCGGAGACGACCTCGATCGCGGGCCGAGCGATCGTGGAATCGGCGCCGCTCGGATCGGGACATCACTACTTGGTTGCGGACGCCACTCGCGCGTTCGGAATCGAGACGTCGGGAACGCTGTCGGATACGTGGATGGAGCTGGATCTCGCCCGTCCCGGTGCGTTCCACCACGAGAACCACTGCTTGGGCGACAAGGTCGATGCGGTCAGCTCGATCGCGCCCGTCTCGACCACGCTCGAGCGCTACGCGTGGATCGAAAAGAGCCTGAAAGAGAGACCCATCGCCGGCCGCGACGATCTCTGGAGCCGCCTCGGATCCCACGACGGCTATCCGCGCTCGGTGTGCACGCACCTCGCCGACGAAGCGCATCCGCATGCGATGCAGACGTGTGCCGGAATCGTGATGAATCTTCGGGAGCGCCGTATGTGGGCCGTAGCCGGGTGCGTCCACGAAGGCACGCCCGAGCAGCTCGTATTCGAAGGGGCATCGTGAGCGAACATCCGTTCTTCTTCACCTGGTCTGCTCAGAAGAGCGCTCAGCCACAAGAGATCGTCGGCGGCGAGGGCGCCCGCTTCCGGACCGCGGATGGTGCGGAGTGGCTCGATTTCGCGTCCCTGTCGTACCAGGCGAATCTCGGGCACGGCGAGCGTCGCGTGATCGAAGCGATCAAGCGCCAGGCGGACTCGTTGCTGCTGACGACGCCGAGCGGGACGTTTCCTGCCAAGACGGCCCTCGCGGAGAAGCTGCTCGCGAAGGCGCCGCCCGGCTTCACGAAAGTGTTCTTCACGCTCGGTGGCGCGGAAGCGACGGAAAACGCCCTCAAGATCGCGCGCATGGTGACCGGGCGTCACAAGCTGATCTCGCGCTATCGCAGCTATCACGGCGCTTCCATGGGTGCGCTGACGCTCAGCGGCGATTTCCGACGACCACCGCTCGAGCCGGGGCTCGCGGGCGTCGTGCACGTCCTCGACTGCTTCGAGTCGCGCCTGCCGGGCGGCGCACGGGTCGTCGAAGGTGGCGGATCGGCCGACGCGATCGCGCGCACGCTCGATCTCGAAGGGCCGCGCAGCGTCGCTGCCGTGTTCGTCGAGCCGGTGCCAGGCGCGAACGGGGTGCTCGTCCCGCCCGCCGGCTACTGGGACGCGCTCCGCGTCGCCTGCGATCGTCACGGAACGCTGCTCGTAGCCGACTGCGTGCTGAACGGCTTCGGTCGCCTCGGGACGTACTACGGCTTCGAGGCGCTCGGCGCCGCCGCGCCCGACATGATCACGATCAGCAAAGGCCTGACCGGTGGCTATGCGCCGCTCGGCGCCGTCCTCGTCCACGAGCGCGTCGCGCGTCACTTCGAGGACAACGTTCTCTACGCGGGCCTCACGTTCTACGGACATCCGCTGGGCGTCGCGGCGGCCGTCGCGGCGATGGACGTCTACGAAGAAAGGGCGCTCGTCGCACGCGCGGCCGAGCTGGGCGCGAAACTGGCGACCGCGATCGCGGCGCTGCAGGACCGCCATCCTGCGCTCGTGCCTCGATCGCGCTCTCTCGGGATGCTCGCCGCGATCGAGCTCGACGTCGACGATGCGCGTTGGGCGCGCATCGAGCGCGAGCTGTCCGCGCGGCATCTGATCACGCATCCGAACAAACGGATTCGAACGCTGATCGTCTCGCCGCCGCTCGTCGTCTCGGAGGACGAGCTTCGAGACGGTCTCGCGCGGCTCGAGGCGGCGCTGGTCGCCGCTTGACGCGAGGGACGTTCTTGCCAGACGATCGGTCTTCGGTGCTTCGCCTTCGTCACGCTTGCGCTCTCAGCGCGTTGATCGCGGCCTTCGTCGCTCCCGGATGCGCGAGCGGAGGTGGCGGCGACGTCCCGCACGACGGCGGCGGGGCGCTGCGTGACACGGGGATTCCCGCTCCGGATGCGCGTTCCGTCGACGGTGGTGGATCGGCCGACGCCGCGAACGACACCTGGGTCGAAGGTGATTCCGGCTCGCCGCTCGACGTCGGGCCTGTCGATGCAGGACCGCCGCCTCCCGGTGACAACCGCAACACGTATGCGAGCGTCTCGGGCGGTCACATCGCCACCAGCGCTCGCTACCGTCTCGTCGGCTCGCTCTCGGCGCTCGGCTCACCCACGCCGCCTTCCTCGCCTCACTACGTGCTGCGCGAGAACGTCATCGGACGGATCGGAGACCCTTCGCCATGACTCGATGCTCCCTCACCGCGCGCTCCCTCACCGCGCTCGTGGCGCTCGTCCTCGCGCTGGGGATCGACGGAACTGCCTTCGCGCAGGGCGTTCCGCGCATCCTCACCGACCAGGGACGGCTCTTCGACGCCACGACCGGCATGCCCGTCGACGGGATGGTGACCATTCGGTTCGCGATCTACGCGGCCGCGACCGGCGGGACGCCTCTGTGGATGGAATCGCAGACGGTCACGCTCGACTCGGGCTACTTCTCCGTGCAGCTGGGGAACACGACGGCCTTTCCGGATGTCGAGCTGACCCCGCGCGAGGCGATCACGAGCGTCGCGTACGCGCTCTCGGCCGGAAACGTCACGGGCGACATCACGCCTCACTCCGTGTCGATCGGCGGGACGACGGTGATCGATGCGACTGGCCACTGGACTGGCGCTGCGAGCGGCCTCACTGGTCCTGCGGGCCCGGCAGGCCCCGCGGGCCCGGCTGGACCGGCTGGCCCCGCTGGCGCGATCGGTCCGCAGGGTCCGGCAGGGCCTGCGGGAGCGACCGGCTCTACGGGACCGCAAGGCCCGCAAGGACCGGCTGGCGCAGCGGGCGCTCCGGGTGCCGCGGGCGCGCAGGGTCCTCAAGGACCTCAGGGCGCGACGGGCCCACAAGGCCCGACGGGCGCCACCGGTGCGACCGGGCCCGCGGGCTCGGGCGCGATCGTGACGGGCACGAGCAGTGCGACGACCGTCATTCCGGCTGCGTGCACCAACTACTCGGGAGCCACGATCACGGTGACGGCCCCCACGGCCGGAACGATCGTGATCGACGCCAACGCCTGGATCCAGCTCGATCACACGACGGGCACCATCGACGCGCTCGTGGTGGGCATCGGAACGAGCGCGACCGATTGCGGGACCGCGTTCGACGAGGTGCACTACCAGATCCCCGCCGCGATCCCGACCTATGCAGGACTGACCGACAACACGTTCCACGTGACCCGCACGTTCACCGTCGCGGCGGGCACCTACACCTACTACCTCAACGCGCAGATGACCTCGGGCGCGTCGGGAGATCGCTTCTGGTTCGCCTCCATGCAGGGCGCGTTCTACCGCTGAGCGCTCGAGCGTGAGACGTCGCGCGGCGACCGTCGTGTCGATCGTGGTCGCCGCGATCGCCGTGGCGGCGATGGTGGCGCGCTGGCGGCCGAGGGCGGACCCGGCGTGCAGCGAGCTGATCGCGGATGCTTCTCGCGATATCGGTGCGACCGATCTCGCGGATCGCTTCGCCAGCGCCCGCTGTGAAGAGCCCACCTTCGACGGCTGGGCCGCGGATGTCCTGGCGCGCGCTTCTCGCGTGGAAGAGGCCCGATCCCACGCCGACGCCGCCGTCGCCCGCAACCCGCGCGACGCGCACGCGCTCTTCGCGCTCGCGCTGCTCGCAACAGGCACGCCCGACGCAGTGCGAACCGCCGAGCGGGCCGACGGTGCGGGATACGGCGACGACGCCACGCTCCTGGTCGGGATCGCCGACCTGCAGAACGGAGACACCGCCCGTGCCGCCGAGTCGTTTCGTCGTGTGCTCGCGCGCGATCCGAGCCACGTGGGGGCCACGTACGACCTCGCGTTGGTCGCCGATCGAGAGGGCAACTACCACGACGCGCGCGAGGGATATCTCGCGACGCTGCGACTCGATCCGCGCTATGCCGACGCCCGCTACAACCTCGCGCTCCTGACCTATCGTGCGGGCGCGCTCGCCGAGGCGCGGCATCACGCGGACGAGCTCGCCGCCATCGTGCCGGACGATCCGCGCCTGCCCGCGCTCCGCGCCACGCTCGGCAGCGAGTGAGCCTGTAGCCGACGCCGCGCCGCGGACTATGCTCGCCGCGAATGCCGATCGCGGGTGACTACATCAACGGCGCCTTCGTGGCCGCCGACGGCGAGACGCTGACGTCTCGCAATCCGTCGAAGGGGTCGTCCGTCGTCGTCGAGACGACCTGGAGCGCGTCGCAAGTCGCGTTGGCCGTGCAAGCTGCGCGAGACGCACAGCACGCTTGGTCGCGTCTCTCGCTCGATCAGCGCTGGGCGGCGCTCGTGCGATTCCGCGGCGCCATCGAAGCCGACAAAGAGAAGCTCGCGGATGCGATCGTCCAGGAGATCGGGAAGATCCGGACCGAAGCGCGCACCGAGATCCAGACGTTGCTCGGTCGCTTCGACATCACGGCGGGCGTCGTGCGCGGCGATCTGCGCGACGGTCCGCTGCCGGGCTTTCCGAACGAGTCGCTGCGATGGCATCCGCACGGCGTCGTCGGTGTCATCGGGCCGTTCAACTTCCCGCTGCACCTCTGTCACGCGCACGTGGTCCCCGCGCTCTTGCTCGGGAACACGGTGGTGATGAAGCCGAGCGAGCTCGCGCCGCTCTCGGGCATTCGTTACGCGGAAGCCGCGCACGCTGCGGGCCTGCCGCCTGGCGTGCTCAACGTCGTCCAAGGAAGAGGCGCGACCGGCGCAGCCATGGTCGCGAGCCCTGGCGTGCACGGTCTGGCGTTCACGGGCAGCTGGCACGTCGGTCGTCGGATCGCGGAGGCCGCGCTCGACCGGCCCGAGATGCTCGTCGCGCTCGAGATGGGCGGCAAGAACACGGCCATCGTCTGCGAAGACGCCGACATCCGACAGGCCGCGCACGAGATCGTCGTCGGCGGCTATCTCACCACCGGGCAGCGCTGCACCTGCACCGATCGCGTGCTCGTGCATCGCAGCAAGAAGAAAGCGCTGGTCGACGCGCTGCGGCCGCTCGTGAGCGGGCTCGTCTTCGGCGATCCCGACGATGCACGTGCGTTCGCCGGTCCGCTCGCGAGCGAGGCCGGGCGAGAGAAGCTCGAGCACGCGATGCGCGCGGCCGAGACGAACGGCGCCGAGCCGATCGTCCAAGGAAAGCGTCTGCCCGGCGGCGCGTTCCAGACCGCTTCGTTCCACGTGCTGCCCGACGGCGTGCACAAGATCCGTGGGTACACCGACGTCGAGCTCTTCGGCCCCGATCTCGGCATCGAGGTCTTCGAGGACGACGCAGAAGCGATCGCGTTGATCGATGCATCGCCCTATGGCTTCGCCAACAGCATCTTCACGAGCGACGACGCCCGCTTCGATCGTTACTACCGCGATACGCGCGTCGGCATCCTCAACCGCAATCGCTCGACCAATCAGGCGAGCCCGCGGCTGCCGTTCGGCGGCACGGGCCGCAGCGGGAACTTCCGACCGGCGGGCAGCTTCGCGGCGCGCAACCTCGCGATTCCGGTCGCCGTGCAGTCGAACGTCGCCGGTGCATTCCCCGTGCTGCCGGCGCTGCGCGGGCTGCTCGTCACGCCCGATCTCGATCAGCTGGAGGCGCGCCACGCAAGCGAGGAGGCTTCCGACGCGAAGCGCACGCTCGTCGATCAGCCGCGACCGATGTCGATGCGTCGGCCGAAGGGCGGCGCGCTGCCGAAGTCGACGGCGTTGCTCGAGCGCTTCCACGCGAACGACCGCACGCCGCGCGAGAAGAAGCCGCCGGTCTTCGATCATCTGCGCAGCTACGGGCCTTGGTACGTGTCGGTGGACGACGAGCCGCTCTCGGTGCTCGACGCGATGAGCCAGACGGCGACGCTGCCGCTCGGCTTCATGCACGAGTCGATGGCGCGTGCGTACGTCGACGGCGCGTTCGGCGATGCGATGCTGCGCGCGCACGATCTCTCTTCCGCGCGCGGTCGCGAGGTCGAGAAGGCGTACGCCGACGAGCTGCGGCGGCTGGTGCCGGGCCATCCCACCGTCTGCTTCACCGCGTGCGGTGCAGAGGCGAACGAGAAGGCGTATGCGCTCGCACGCGCGCACACCGACGCGCTCGGCTGGAAGGCGACGAAGCTGCTCGCGTTCGAGGGCAGCTTCCACGGGCGCACGCTTCTCTCGCTCTACGCGAGCCACTCGCCGAGCAAGCGCGTGCCCTTCGAGATCCCCGGCTACGAGGTCGACTTCGCGCCGTTCCCGCGCTGGGACGCGCTCGAGCACGAGCCCGTCGAGCCCGAGGGATTCCGCGAGCTCTGCGCGCACGGGCACGTCGAAGAGCTCGTCGCGCGCTTCGCCGGATCGAGCGACGTGCTTCTCGCCGCCGAGGTCGCCTCGCTCGCGCACGTCGCGCGTCTCGTGTCGGCCAAGACGCACTTCGCCGTCGTGATCGAGCCCATGCAGAGCGAGGGCGGCGATCGTTACGCGTCGGCGCGCTTCCATCGCGCGTTGCGGCTCGTGACGCGCGCGCTCGGCGTGCCGTTGATCGTCGACGAGGTCCAGTGCGGCTTCGGGCTCGGTGGCCCGTTCGCGTGGCACTCGACGTTCGGCTACGTCGACGCGCACGGCGCGCCCGATCGACCCGACGCCGTGATCTTCGCCAAGCGCGCACAGGTCGGCGTCGTGATGAGCACGATGGCGGACCTGGAGCCGACGCAGGCGTTCGCGGCCTCGCTCGTGCGCGGTCGCTTGCACGCAGAGCGCATCGCCGAGAGCCAGGATGCCGCGCGCGTGGAGGCGCTCGTGCGGCCTCGGCTCGACGCGCTCGAGAAGAGCTGGGGCCATCGCATCGCGCGCCCGCGCGTGAAGGGCTTCGCGCTCGCGTTCGATCTCGCTTCGCCTGCCGAGCTCGACGCGTATCTCGGCCAGCGCTTCTGGCGCGGCGCGATCGTGTTCGGCGCGGGCGATCGCACCGTGCGCTATCGGCTGAGCAGCGCGTTCGGCGAGCGCGAGATCGATCAGCTCTTCGTCACGATCCGCCAGTCGCTCGCGTGGCTCGAAGCGCATCCGGGACAGAAGCCGCCCGCGTGGGACGATCTCGAGGCGCCGCGCGCGGCCGAGAAGGACGACGGCATCACGATTCGCGAAGCGCGTGCGGGCGAGAGCGCGACGCTCTTGCCTGCGATCCTCGCGCTCGAGACGCGGACGTACGAGCCGGCACGCCGCGATCCGGAAGCACGCCTGCGGGCCGGCCTCGAGGACGCGGACGGTGTCGCGATCGTTGCCGAGCGCACGATCGACGGAAGGAAGGAGCTGGTCGGCTACGCGATCGGCGTCGCGCTCGAGCGCGTGCCGGAGATCCAAGGACCGGACCAGGATCCCGCGCGCGGAACGGGCGACACGATCTATTCGGTTGCGCTCACCGTCGATGCGTCGGTGCGTGGCACCGGCCTCGGCCGTCGGCTCAAGCACGCACAACTGCGCGCGGCGATCGACAAGAAGAAGGCCGACGGCTCACCGCGCTATCGCTACTGCTCGGGCCGCAACCGCGTGGGCGCGGCCGACGCGATGGTGCGTCTGAACGAGGCGCTCGGCGCGCACACGATCTTCTCGTTCGATCGCGCCTACGACTCGGAGGGCACGGCGCGCTACTACCGGCAGCCGCTGCGTCCGATCGCGGCCCACGAGGCGCCGGCCACCACGGCAGCGACCGATCTCTCGTCGGGTCTCGTCACGCCGTTCGCGCGCGCGCCGTCGTCGCTGCTCGACGCGGAGCGCACCGGGCAGCTCGCGGGACCGACGATCCAGAAGATCACGATCTGCAACTACGTGACGCCCGCGATCGTTCGCGCGACCGAGTGGGCCGCTGCGATCGCGCCCGATCATCCGCACCTCTTCCTCACGTCGGGCCGCGACGAGACGATCGACAAGACCGTCCGCATGCTGCGCTTCCACCGCAAGGAGGGTCGCGTCGTGCTCGGCCTCTCCGGCGGCTACGTCGGGCACACGACGGCGTGCGCGCGATCGATCAGCGATCCCGCCGTCCATCGCGGCGGGCCGGCGCATTTCGACTTCCCGCGCGTGCCGCATCCGGCCGAGGTCGGGGACGCCGCGGCGATCGAAGCGCTGCGTGCGCAGATCGCGGCGGCCGGCGCCAAGAGCGTGCTCGGCGTGATCGTCGAGATGGTGCAGGAGCGAACGGGGCGCGTTCTGAGCGACGGGTTCGTCGATGCGCTCGATGCGCTCCGGCGCGAGACCGGCGTTCCGATCGTCGTCGTCGAGACCGCGTCGGCCTACTACCGCAGCGGCGGCGGCCCGTTCGCGAGTTCGGCGCTGCGATCGCATTTCGTTCCGGATGCGCTCGTGTGGTGGAGCGGCGGCCAGCTCGGCTTCGTGCACGTCACGAGCGCGCTCTGGGTGGGGGCGCCGCTCACGTTCGTCTCGACGTGGGACGGCGACGAGCTCTCGCTCGTGCAAGCGCACCACCAGCTGCGGGCGGCCAGGAACGTCGACGTGAAGGCGGCGGGCCTGGCGCTGGATGCGGCGCTCGCACCGCTCGGCGACGCAGCCAGCGGGCTCGGGGCCTATCGCGTGATCGCGGCGGGCGACCGCTCGTCGGCGATGATCGGCGCGCTCTCGGCTGCCGGCGCGCACGTTCGTGCCTTCCCGAACGGCTCGATCGCGATCGCGCCCCCGCTCGATCGGGCGACGCACGATGCCGCGCTGCTCGCTCGCGGAATCACCGCGTTCGTGGGACGTTGATCGAAGGTGGCCCAGCCCTCCGCAACGCGTGCCGTGATCGTCGAGGCGCTCCGCGTCCTCGTGGTCGGCGCATGTCTCGGCGTCGGCTACGGCATCGTCGCGGGCGTTCCGACGGTCGCGCCGCGTGCAACCTCGTGCGCCCCGCCGGTCGCGACCCATCCCGAGATCGGCTGGATCGAACAGAACGATGCGCGCGCGATGGTCGACGACACGGAGGTCATGTTCGTCGATGCGCGCTCGCTCTCCGACTACGAGACCGGCCACATCCCGAACGCGATCGCGATGCCGATGGACACCGGAGCGATCGACGAGTCGACGACGGCGCTGGTGCGCGGCGTGCGGACGGTGATCGCCTACTGCGACACGACCGGTGAGTGCGCGAGCAGCCGGCGCCTCGCGAGCCTGCTGGCCGAGGACGGCGTCCGCGACGTCCGCGTGCTGCGCGGAGGCATCCCCGAGTGGCTCTCCAACGACTTCCCCGCCGAGTCGGGGCCCTGCAGGATCTGCCCATGACGGCCTTCCTCGACTCGCCGCGCGGTCGCATCGTGCTTCTCGCCTTGCGCGTCGTCGTCGCCGGGTTCTTCTTCGCGTCGTCGATCACGGCGCTGCAGGATCCGAGCGAGCTCGTCGAGAGCATCGGCAACTACCGGATGCTGCCCGACTCCGTGATCGGGCCCATGGCAGTGGGCATGCCGCTGCTGGAGCTGCTCGTCGGGCTCGCGCTCGTCAGTGGCGTGCATGCGCGCGGAGCCTCTCTGGTCGCGGCGGGGATGCTCGTCGTCTTCGCGATCGCGATGATCCAGGCGATCGTGCGCGGCATCGACCTCGACTGCGGCTGTTTCGGTCACGTCGTCGAGACACGCGTCAGCTGGCTGACCGTCTTGCGCAACGTCGCGCTGACGATCGCGTCGCTCGTCGTGGTGATGGGCCCGGATCTGCCGCTCTGGCCGCTGCGTCCGGTGCCCGCCCTCAATCCTTAGTCATCTGACGGACGCGCTTCTTCGTGCCGGTGCGCGTCATCGCGAAGCGGAGCACGCCCGGCATGTGCTGGCCGATGAACGCGCCGACCTGTCCGTGGCCGGTGAAGACGAACTCGTGCTTGCGCGCCCAGATCGCGCCCGCCATCACGCGCGCCGCTTTGTCTGCTGGCCACATGAGGTTCTTCGGGCGGCGATCGACGCGCGCGCCGTCGTGCTTGCCGTCGTTGTCGACCTGGGCGATCTCGCTCTCGACGTAGCCGGGATGGATGAGCGTCACGCTCACGCCGGTCCCGTGCAGCTCCATGTCGAGCGTCTGGCCGAGCGATCGCAGCGCGGCCTTGCTCGCGCTGTACGCGCCCACGCGCGGCGCGGGCGTGAACGCGGACACGCTCCCGACGAGCACGATGCGGCCCTTCGTCTTCTCGAGCGCATCGAGCGCGACGGTCGCGGTCAGCGCCGCGCCGATCACGTTCGTGTCGAACTGGCGACGCCAGTCGGCGAACGTCAGATCGCGGATCGCGCCTGCGACGGAGAAGCCGGCGTTGGCGACGACGACGTCGATGCGACCGAGCTCGCGCTCGACCGTCCTCGCGGCCTCGGCGAGCGACTTCTCGTCGGTGACGTCGCACGGCACGGGCACGGCCTTGCCCGAGATGGCAGCGATCGCCGCGACGACCTCGTCGAGGTTGGCGCGCCGTCGTCCGGAGACCGCCACGGCGGCACCTTGCCGCGCCAGCTCGATCGCGAGCGCCTTGCCGATGCCGCTACCGGCACCCGTGATCCACGCCACCAGCCCCTCGAAGCGTTTCGTCGTCATCGTGCCTCGTTCTGTACCACTTCTCTTCTCACGCCGCGCGTCATTGGCTAGGGTCCGCGCGTGCGATTCGTCTTCGTCTTCGTCCTCGTCGTCGCGTGTGGAGGCGGGCCGCGGCTCGCGGTCTCGAGCGCGCTCGATCGGCGCGACGTCGGTGGCGCGATCACCGCGTACGAGCACGTGCGCGACAGCGACGGTGACGACGACGCGCTCTTGCGGCGCATCGCGGAGCTGATGCTCGAGCAAGAAGGCGCGAGCGACGAGACCGATCGGCGCGATGCGGCGCTGCGTCAGCTCGCGCTGGCCGGGACAGCCGGTCGCTCGGCGCTCGAGCGCCTGGGACAGAACGGATCCGTCCACGCGCTCGCGGTCCTCGCCGAGCACGGAAGTGGCTCGGCACGCGAGGCGCTCCGCATCCACATCGACAGCGAAGATCCCGACGTCCGCGCGGCCGCGGTGCTCGGTCTCTCGGTCGACTCCGATCGCGACCTCTTGCTCTCGCTCGCCGCCGAGCCATCGGCGCGCGTGCGTGCGGCGGCGGTGGCACGCCTCGCCGAGCTCGCGCCCGAGAGCGTCGCTCGTGGCGTGCTCGAGGAGCGCGCGCGGATCGATCCCGATCCGAGCGTTCGTGGGGCCGCCGTGCGTGCGCTCGGCTCGTTCGACACCGCCGCGATCTCGCTCATCCGCGAGCGTCTCTCCGATCCGATCGCGAGCGTACGCATGACGGCCGTCGCGGCGCTCCTCCATGCCGATCGCGACGGCGGTCGTGCAGTGCTCGCCTCGTTGTTCGAAGCGCCGCCGAGCGCGCAGGGGATCGAGGCTGCGCGTCTGCTCGGCACGAGGCTCGAGCGAGATCAGCCTCCGACGGATGCGGACGCGAGCGCGGCGCGCGCCTATCTGCTCTCGGCGCTGAGCGCGAACGATGCGGGGCTGCGGAGCCAAGCTGCGGTCGCGCTCTCGACGTTGCGAGGCCCGGCGGAGATCGAGACGGCGCTCGCGCACGCGCTCGCGAGCGAGCCTGACGCGGGAGCAAAGCTCGCGGTCGCACGGGCGCTCTTGCCGCTGGCGCACGGAGAGAACGCAGCGCTCGAGGCGATCCGAGCGCTTTCGGCGGGCGAGGTCACGATGACGTCGCTGCAGGCTTCGATCGTTCTCGCCGCGCGGCACGAGAGCGTGGGCGTCGAGCGCGTGGAAGCGGCGATGCACGGCGCGGACATCCCGCTGCGTCGGGTCGCCGCGCGCGCGCTCGCCCGCGACGCGATGTTGCCCACCCACGTCGAGCCTGCGCTCTCGGACTCCGATGCGCTGGTCCGCATCCAGGCGGCCGGCGGCATCCTGGCAGCGGCAGCGGCCTCCGAATAGGCCTAGATTTCAGCCGCAAGAGAACGCGCGCCGCCGACTGGCGAGACGCACGCGCAGCGCTCATTCTCCGGCCCGTGACGAGCTCTGCCACACCCGAGCTGGTGATCCCGACCGTCGATCTCGCCGACCTCGACCGGCCCGAGCGTCGCGCCGCCGCGCTCGCCGCGATCCGCGAAGGCTTCGGGACCTACGGGCTGGTCTACGTCGCGAGCCACGGCGTCTCCGACATCGGCCCGCTCTACGACCGTTGGAACGCGTACTGCGCGCGCCCCCTCGCGGAGAAGCAGAAGAAGAACAGCGCCGCGATCTGGTACCAGCGCGGATGGACGCCGCCGAACACGGAACGCGCGGTCGTCGCGGGCGGTCAACCGGACTTCAAGGAGTGCTGGTTCTCGGCGCCCGAGCCGATGAGCGCCGAAGTGAAGGCGCAGTACCCCGAGATCTGCGCCGACAACGTGTGGCCCGAGGACGACGTGGCGTTCGAGGAGGCGAACCTCGCGCGCGGTCACGAGCTGCACCTCGCGGGACTGAAGCTGCTGCGCGGCGCGGCGCTCGCGCTCGATCTGCCTGAAGACACATTCTCGGCGAGCGCCGAAGGCGGCGCGCACGTGTTTCGCCTCCTGCGCTACCTGCCACTCACCGAGGCGCAGACCAAAGAAAAGATTCTCTGGGGCGAGGAGCACACGGACTTCAACCTCGTGACGCTGTTGCCGGGCGGGCGCTTCCACGATCCGAGCGGCGCGCCTGCGAAAGCGCCCGACGCGGGCAGCGGCCTGTATCTGCGCACGCGTCCGAGCAAAGAGCATCCGGAGGGCGCGCTCGTTCGCGGCACCGCGCCGCCGGGCTGCATCGTCGCGCAGGTCGGTCAGATGCTCGAGATCCTCACGGGTGGGACGTTCCTCGCGACGCCGCACGTGATCACGCCGCCGCATACTGCGGGCTGGACGCGCCTGTCGGCCGCGCACTTCGTGCACGTGCATCCGCTCGCGTTGCTCTTTCCGTTGCCGCGCTTCCGCGATGCACATAGCGTCGCTGCGTACAGCCCACCGGTCCTGGCCGGGACCTACGCGATCAAGACGCTCGTCGACATCGGCCTCGCGCCGCCGAGCGCGATCGACAAGCTCGGCTACCGTCACTACGACCGGCTCGCCCGGATCCACGGCGTCTGATGTCGCACGTTCCGCCGCCAGGGGGGCTCGGCGCGCTCGCGCGGGGAAAACCGCATCTGTTCGGGATGCGGCCCGAAGATCTCGTCGTCGCGCTGGAGCGCGAAGGCGTCGCGTGCACGATCACCGAGGCGCGTCGCGTGGCCGCGCACGTGATCTCGTGGGGCCGCGACGATCTTCGGCTCGGCAAGCCGCCGCGGCGCGAAGTGCTGCGCACGATCGAAGAGAAGATCGATCGCACGCCGCTCGAGATCGTCGAGCGCGCGAGGGACGACGACGACGGGTTCGTGAAGTACCTGTTCCGTCACTCCGACGGCGCGCTGACCGAGGCCGTGCGTATTCCGCTCGAGAAGGAGCATCGATTCACGCTCTGCCTCAGCTCGCAGGTCGGCTGCGCGATGCGCTGCACGTTCTGCGCGACCGGAGAGCTCGGGCTGACGCGCTCGCTCGCAGCGTGGGAGATGGTCGCCGCGTTCCGCGCCGTGCGTGACGAGGCCGTGCGCGAAGATCCGCGACGCCGCATCTCGGGCGCGGTCTTCATGGGGCAGGGCGAGCCCTTCCACAACTACGACGAAGTGATCCAGGCCGCGCGCGTGCTCTCCGATCCGTGCGGTGGGCGCATCGCGAAGGAAGCGATCACGATCTCGACGGTCGGCCTCGTGCCGCAGATCGAGCGCTACGCGCGCGAGGAACAGCCGTACCGTTTGATCGTGTCGCTCACGAGCGCCATCGAAGAGAAGCGACGCACGCTCTTGCCGGTGGCGGGGCGCTTCGCGCTCGACGATCTGGTGCGCGCTCTCTCGAATCTCGCAGGCACGGCGCGCGGCGGGCGCGTGACGCTCGCGTGGGTGCTCATGCACGGCGTCAACCATGGACAGGACGAGATCGACGCACTCCGATCGCGCTTCGCGAACGTGCCCTTCCGTTTGAATCTGATCGACGTCAACCGCGTCGATGGTCGCTACGAGCGAGCGACCGATGACGAACGAACCGAGATGGTGTCGCTGCTGCGCGCCGCGGGGATCCCGACGATCCGTCGCTACTCGGGCGGCAAGAACAAACACGCCGCGTGCGGCATGCTCGCGCGCGTCCACGCCGATCCGCCCGCATGAGTGACGCATCGGACGTCTTGATCGTCGGCGCCGGGATCATGGGCTCGGCGATCGCGCGCGCGCTCGCGCAGGCCGGCTGCTCGGTGCGCGTGCTCGAGAAGAGCATCCCGGGCGCGGAGGCCTCGAGCGTCGCGGCCGGGATCCTCGCGCCGCTCGTCGAGCACGACGAAGGCCCGCTGCGCGCGCTCGGCGTCGCGAGCCGTGAGGCGTACGTCGATCTCGCAGCGGCGCTGAGGTCGGAGGTCGGCGCCGACGTCGGCTTCGTGCGCTCGGGCGTGCTGACTGTTTCGATGGATGAAGACGCGACCGGCGATCGCATCGACGGCGACGCAGCGCGACGCCTCGAGCCGGCGTTGGCCGCGAGCATCCGCAGCGCGCGGGTGCTGTCCGACGAAGCGCAGGTCGATCCGCCGCGCCTCTTGGCGGCGCTCGTGCAATCGGCCGAGCGTGCAGGTGCGAAGTTCACGAGCGGCGCAGCCGTACGCGGGCTCGTGCGTCGTGGCGATCGCATCGTCGGCGTGGAGACCGATCGCGAGACGCTGAGTGCGGGCCACGTGGTGCTGGCGGCGGGCGCGTGGACGTCACTGGTGCCGGGTCTGCCGCGCGTCCTCGCGGGCGCCGTTCGTCCGGTGCGCGGTCAGCTGCTGCGCGCCTCGCTGCGTGCGCCCATCACGCGGCGCATCGTGTTCGCCGATCATGCGTATCTCGTTCCGCGTCTCGACGGTCGGATGATCGTCGGCGCGACGATGGAGGACGTGGGCTTCACGAAAGAGGTCACGCTCGGCGCCGTCGCCTCGCTGGCATCGCACGCGGTCGCGGTACTGCCCGGCCTCGCGAGCGCCCGTTTTCTCGAGGCGGACGTGAGCTTCCGACCGGCCTCGATCGATGGTCTTCCGCTCATCGGCCCGTCGGGGCTCGACGGGCTCTGGCTCGCGAGTGGACACTTCCGGAACGGGATTCTCTTGGCGCCCTCGACCGCGACGATTCTGGCGTCGCAGATCGCGGGCACGGCTTGCTTGCTCGACGCGCGTCCTTTCGATCCGCGTCGGCTCGGAGACTGACGCTTGAGCGAGATCGAACCGGTCGAAACAACCGTCGTCGCCAACGGCATCGCGCACCACGTGCTCGAGTGGTCGCGCCCCGGAGCGCATCGCACGATCCTGTGCTGTCACGGCTACCTCGACGTGGGCGCGAGCTGGCACTTCGTCGCGCAGCACCTCGCCCTGAGCGGCCATCGCGTCGTCGCGTTCGACTTCCGCGGGCATGGCGGCACCGAGTGGGTGAAGCCCGGCGGCTACTACCACTTCGCGGACTACCTCTTCGATCTCTCGGATCTCGCGCTCGTGGTCGCGCCCGACGGCTTCGATCTCGTCGGTCACTCGATGGGCGGGACCGTCTCGGCGATGTTCGCGGGGCTGCGTCCGCCCGGCCTGCGCAAGCTCGTGCTCGCCGAGGGCCTCGGGCCGCCCGAGTCACCACCGGATCATCTTCCCGATCGGATCGCGGAGTGGATCCACGGCGTGCGCAAAGTGCGCGCGACGGCGCCGCGCCCGCTCGCGAGCCTCGACGACGCCGTGCGACGTCTGCGCAGCCAGCACGCGGATCCCGACGGCACGCTCGCGCGCTGGGTCGCCGAGCGCAGCACGCGCCATGATGCGGAAGGCCGGCTCTTCTTCGCGTTCGATCCGCTGCATCGCACACGCTCGCCGTTGCCGTTCCGCGTGGACCAGTTCAAGGCGCTGCTGGCGCGCATCGACGTGCCCACGCTCTACGTCTTCGGTCAGAACGGCTTCAAGACGGGCGACGAAGCGCAGCGACTGTCGGCGATCGCGAACGTGTCGCAGCACGAGATCCCGAACGTGGGCCACATGATGCACTGGCACGCACCCGAGGCGTTCGCGCAGGCGATCGTCACGCACTGCGGTTAGAAGTGGACCCAATTCTCGACCCACGTTGCTTGATGACGACCGAGTCGCTGGTCGTCGACGGAGCGAACGGCGTCTGTCACGAGCCGCGCCTCGAGGCGCGTCAGCCTCCCGGCATGTCGGCGGTCGTGTCGCTCGCGATGATGTTCGGCGCGGTGTCGTGGTTCGTGCGGGCGCGCGTCTCGCTGCGTCTGCGTCGCGCGCTGCTCGTCGGCACGCTCGCGCTCGCGGCGCTGCCGGGATACTGGGCGATCCTCGCCGTGCGCGCCGATGCGCCGGGCACGATCGCGCGCAGCGCACGCCGGCTCGCCCGGACGCACGACGAGATCCGCGTCTTCGCGCGTGCACACCAGTGCGCATGGATCCGCACCGAGAGCTCCGTCGCCTCCGAGCCGATCGCGCGTCTCGCGATGGCCGGTCAGCGCTGCTCCGATCCCGCGCCGATCGATCTCTTCGCCGACGCGCTCGAGTCGGGCTGCGTCGAGACCGCCGAGGGCTCGCTCGCATGCGGCACCGTCGACGACGACACGCACTTGCCCGAGCAAGCACTGCCGCCGCCGATGCCTCTCGTGCCGGCGCCGGCGAGGCCGCGAGGAGACGAAGAGCCATGAGCTTCGTGCCGATCGGTGGCGCGCTCGTCGCGCTCTTCCTCGGCCTCGTCGGGGGCGGCGCCGTGCTCTTCCGCGCCGGCATCGGCGTCGGCGGTGCAGCGCTGCTGGTTCGCGCGCTGCTGGGGCTCGTACTGCTCGCCGAGCTCGTCGTGCATCCGGCGCTCGGCGTGGGTCTCGCGTTGCTCGTCGCCGGCGTGACGTGGCGTGGGCGCGGCGTGCCGATCCCGATCGATCGCGCGCCGGCGATCACGAGCGCAGGCCTCGCGGCGTTGCTCGCAGCCGGAGCCGCGGCCGTGCTGCGACCGCCCGTGCCGTTCTTCTGGGACGAGTCGGTGTGGCTCGCGAAGGCGCGCGTCGCGTGCGAAGGCGGCGCCGTGTTGATGGAGCGCGCGCTCGATCCGCAATCGGAGCTCGTGCCACGTGGATATCCGGTGATCGCCGCCGTGCTCGAAGCGTGCTTCGCGATGCGCGACGACTCGCTGGCGTCGCTCGTCAGTGGCGGGACCGCGCTCGTGGTCGCCGTCCTCGCGCTCTACGTGCTCTTGCTCGGTCGCGGCGCGGCGAGCGCGTTCGAAGAGCGCGCGACGCTCGTCGTGCTCGCGTGTACGCCCCTCGCGTGGGTGCATCTGCGATCCGTGCAGCTCGATCTGCCGATCGGTCTGCTCGTCGGTGCGCTCGTGCTCGCGATCGAGCGTGCGGATCAGAACGATCGCCTGGGCATCCCGGCGGCCGTCGTCGCGGCGCTGCTGCTCGGCATCAAGGACGAAGGGCTCTCGGCTGCGCTCGCGGTCGCCATCGCGCTCGGCACGTGGGGCGCTTCTCCGCGCGCACGACGCGCCGCGTGGCTGGCGTTCGCTTCGCTCGCTTCCGCGGTGATCGTCTTCCGCGTGCGTCTTCTTCTCGCGGGCAGTGCCAACGACGATCACACCCTCGGTACCGCGACGCCCGGCGCGATCGTGCCGCTTCTCGGCGACGCGTTGCGCGATGCGAGCGACCTCCAGACGTGGGGCCTGGTTCCGTCGATCGCGCTCGCGGCATGTCTCGTCGCCCTTCGCCCGGGCACGCCCGACCGCGCGCGAAAGCTCGCGCTCTTGCTCGCGCTGCACTCGCTCGGTCTGCTCGTGGCGCTCGTGGTCGGGCCGCAGCAGGTGCGCGACTTCGCGTTCGAGGGAACGCTGCTGGACCGCCTCGGCCTGCAGCTCTTGCCTACCGCGGCGCTCCTGATCCCGCGGCTCGTGTCGGAAGCACCTCGAACAGAGAGCACGGAGCTCCATCCGCATCCGGATACAGAAACAGCGGGCGGAAGCGATCCGGGCGGCTCCGAGCAAACGCCGCCGTCGGACGCAGCGGCGGCTCCGTGACCGCGATGACGCGGCCGTGCGCCGCGTCGACGAACGCGATCAGCTCGTCGGCGCTCGTCGGGTCTTGTCCCATGAACACGACGTGCGCGCGCCCGTCGAGCGGATAGAGCCGTCCCGACATGCCGAAGCCACCGTCGTACACGATCGACTCGCCACGGTGCACGAGCGCGCGCGCGTC
>Ga0265314_10002582_pt1 | contig 18329 bp, 10 predicted proteins | sample 4126metaG_FD_203106 | JGI IMG/M metagenome (GOLD analysis project Ga0265314, IMG submission 203106) | Rhizosphere microbial communities from Carex aquatilis grown in University of Washington, Seatle, WA, United States - 4-1-26 metaG | ecosystem: Host-associated > Plants > Roots > Rhizosphere >... | reverse complement strand
GTTTTAAAAATAGGTCGGCAAGGGATTGCGAGCGCGGCGGGGCGGATGGCTAGACGCGACGAAGGCGCATATTCGTTAGAAATCTGTAACTGAGGAGCAACGACGCCAGACGCCCCGCCCCGCCGGCTTGTCCGCCGAAGCTTCCGCAGCGGATTCGAATTCCGAGGACTTTGCAGCGAAGGTGGAAAGACCGCCTGGGATATTTTTAAAACACGCTCTGAGGCACCCGCTGCCGCCGCAAAAGCGCCCACGCTCCTCGCAACACGCCAGCAACCGGCCAACAACTTTGGGTGCGCCTTGAACAATTATTGTGCAGCAGTTCCCTTCTGATGAGCCGATAGGTAACTTGGCTCGGGCGAGTGCCCTTCAAAATTGGGGTTCCCCACCCCTCGTTCCTTCGCACACCGTCCGAGCCAGTTTCCCCTCCGCAGCCGGGTCAGCGCGCCGGCAACTCACCACTGTGCCAACGCTCTCCGGCTTCGAGAACACGCTGCGGCTGGCCCAGCTCTCGGGCGGTGTTCACAAACTCCTCGGGCGTCGCGGTATTGAACGCAAACATGTCGTAGTGACAAGGAATCACCAATCGCGCTCCAATTCCTTTCGCCAAACGGGCGGCTTCTCGTCCCCAAAGATTTCCCGCAACTCGCCTCTCCGGCGCGCGCCCGTTGATAGGCAGCAGCGCCACGTCGATGTGCCAGGGCCGCAGCAGGTCCACCATCCCCTCATAGGGGATGGTGTCGCCGCTGTGGTAAACGATCCACGGCCCTAAACGCACCACATACCCCAGGTAGATAAAGCGGCCCAGGGCATCGCGCTCCAGCGCCTCATGCGCCGCCGGAATGCCGCTGAATTCAAACCCGGCCAGTTCCACCCTTTGCCCCGCGTCAACCGTCGCCAGCGCCTGCGGGTCCATCGAAAGGCGCTTAGCCACAAAATCCCGATTGGCCAGCGGGACGAGCATCCGCAATTCGGGATTCACCCGCCTGAGCGGCGCCAGGGTGTCAGCGTCCAGGTGATCGGTATGGTTGTGGCTCGACGTCACCACGTCGATGAAATTAAGGCGCTCCGGCGCCACCACCCTCTCGGTGAGCCGAACGTGGGGCTTATCCGTCGCGGCGTACTTCACCGTGAGGGAATCCGAGAGATAAGGGTCCAGGAGTACGTGCTTTCCCTGCCATTGCAGCAGAAACCCGCTCTGCCCCAGCCACCACAGATGTAGGTGTTCCCGCTCCTGGCGCGCGGCCTCCACGTCCTTGAGGAACTCGTCTTCCTGTAGTCTGGGCTTGATCATGCTACCGCCCCAGGGATGTCCTCACTTTGTCCACACCCGCCACCATGTTCTTGAGTTTCTGCCGAGCCGCCCAACGCGCCGTTTGGCTCAGCCCGCAATCCGGCGCAAACGACAACCGCTCCGCTGGCGCGTGTTTGAGGCAGGCTCGCACCCGGGCTGCCACATCCTCGACCGTCTCCACGTAGTAGCTCTTCACATCAATGATGCCCACCGCCACATCCATCCGGGGCGCGATCTGGCCTATGAGCTCAAGCTCCGCAAACTCCCGGCTGGCCATTTCCAGGTGCACCTCATCCACCCTGAAATCCAGGAACGCCGGGAACATGGGGGCATACCTGCGTGGCCCTACCGCACGGCCCTTGTAGTTCCCAAAACAGAGATGCGTCGAGAGCCGGCACCGGCCCACCACCGGCTCAACCGTGCGATTGAAGATATCAACAAACCGTGCCAAGTCTTCTCGATACGCGTAGCAGCTCATCGAGGGCTCATCCACGGTAATCTCCTGGCAGCCTGCCTTCACTAGGGCATCCAGCTCCGTGCGAACCAGGGGCAACAAAGCCTCGGTCAGGGCATATCGGTCGGGATACTGCGAGTTCGGCATCAGCCGCCCGCTCAGCGTGTAGGGACCTGGCACACTCGCCTTGAGCATCGGGCCCGAAGGGGCCAAACGTCGCAGCCTCTCGAAATCCTCCACCGCTCCCAATCCCCTCGGAGCTCGCAGTTCCCCCACCACTTGATGCCGCCCTCGCTGATCGTGGGCCGGCGGTCCAAAGCGCCGCGGCGCCGCGGATTCCAACTCGATGCCCTCGATAAACCCGTAGAACGAGAGGTTGAAGTCCAACCGCGTCTGCTCCCCATCGGTGATGACATCAAGACCAGCCTCCATCTGATCGCGGACGGCGATGCAGACGGCATCATCAATCAGTTCGGTGCGATCCGCCGAGCCGAACCGTTCCAGGTTCTGTGAGGCAAACTCCAGCCAGCTCGGGAACGGATAACTCCCGATGACGGTCGTCCGCAGAGGTCGTTCTTTCATGTTCCGGTCAGGTATCGCGATTCAATTTCGAGAGAGCTTTGACCAAGCTGCGCCGAAAGATCAGCTCCCTTTCGTCCCCTGCTCTGCTCCGGCATCGGCGTAGAGCTTGGCCAGTCGATGAGCGTGCTCGTCGTAGGCCGATTCGAACAATGCCGTGGCCCGCTCGCGCCCCACCAGCGCCGCTGCGGTCAGGACCTTCGGCGGATGACCGGCGCGCGTGAGCCGCGCCGCCACCTCAGCCTTGATGGCGTTAATCAGCATGCACCCTCCAACCGTTGACCCCGGCGACACTGGTGTATCCAGGCCCGGGACCAACACCATCGAATCGCCCGGCGGCGCCCCCGTGTCGAGCACCAGGTCCGCAAAGTCCTGGAGCTTTTTCCCCTCCGGATGCTGACTCCGACTTGCCTCGGAATGACGCCGGCTGATGATCGCAACCACTCGAATCCCACGCTGGCGAAACCCTTGCGCGATCTCGATCGGCACCAGGTTGCACCCCCCCGAGGATGCCACCATTGCCGAATCCAGTGGAGAGAGGCCAAAATTTCGCAGAACACGCTCCGCGAGGCCCGAGACGTTCTCCAGGAACATCGCCTGTCGCTGCCCATTGGAGCCCACCACCAGGTTGTGGAAGCTCAGGGATAATTCGACGATCGGGTTAAATCCCGGGAACGAGCCATAGCGCGGCCACATTTCCTCGACCAGGATTCGGCTATGGCCGGAGCCAAAGAGATGGACCATGCGACCTTGCAGGATGCTTTGGCTGAACCAGTCGGCCGCTTGCACAATCGCGTCGTGCTGCCCCTCTACCGCAGCCAAGATCTCGCGACAGCGCTGTAAATAGTCGGTAATCGGATCCATCTGAACGTTCGGATGAGAAAAGGCTGAAGGCTATCGACTGAAGCCTCAAGCGAATAAGTTCGGCCTCTCCCGCACTCCCGACGCGCCCCCTGCAGTCACCCCGTTGTCCTGCTTTCCACGCCGATCGTAATGACGACCCGCTGGCCCGCATCCCTGTCAAACCGGCAAGCGCTGAAGGCCCGTAATGTGATAGCCCAGGCCGGCCCGTCCGTCCGGAGCCTTGGCGAAGGAGGCAATCCGCAGAGCCGCCTCTCAGCCGCGCCCGTGCCGTGCGTGGACCAACCGCCGGTTACCTTTTTCTTTCCCTTCAAATTGGCAAGGGCTGAAGGCCCGTAATGTGATAACCCAAGCCGGCCCGTCCGTCCGGAGCCTTGGCGAAGGAGACAATCCGCAGAGCCGCCAATCAACCGCGGCCGTGTCGTGCATGAACCAACCGCCGGTTACCTTTTTCTTCCCCCTTCAAATTGGCAAGGGCTGAAGGCCCGTAATGTGATAGCCCAGGCCGGCCCGTCCGTCCGGAGCCTTGGCGAAGTAGGCAATCCGCAGGGCCGCCTATCAGCCGCGCTCGTGCCGTGCGTGGACCAACCGCCGGTTATCTTTTTCTTTCCCTTCAAATTGGCAAGGACCGAAGGCCCGTAATGTGATAACCCAAGCCCGCCCGTCCATCCGGAGCCTTGGCGAAGTAGGCAATCCGCAGAGCCGCCTATCAACCGCGCCCGTGCCGTGCGTGGACCAACCGCCGGTTACCTTTTTCTTCCCCCTTCAAATTGGCAAGGGCTGAAGGCCCGTAATGTGATAGCCTGGGGTGGAGCGCGTAGCGCGTAGCCCCAGGTAGCCAAACCCAAACACATTTTTCTAGCCCTGTAAGGGCGTCACTCAACTCTCCCTGGCCCCGCGCTCGATCAACGCGAACGCAACTCCACCCGTGGTTCGCCACGTGGACATGCGTATGTTCGTGAATATTCCCGAACCGGTCGTTCCCTCTCACAGTTGCCGTCCTCGGTGTGCGAAGCCCTGCCGCCCCGTCCGCGACCACATGACCAAGTCGTTGGCCCCCATGAGTCTCCCCTCTCCTCTCCGCGCCCCATGGATTTCTCAGTCGGTTTGCTCCTCACTCCCGACGCCGCCACACCCAAAGGAGGCCTGCCTCGCATCGTCGCTCGGCTTCATGCTTCCAGACCGTCGCCACATTCCACGCCTCACCGTCTTCATTCACCCCGTCGTAACCGATCCGGAGGGCTCGCCTGTGCGTCCTGACGCACATTGCCCGAGGTTCTCACACCGGTATACACAGGATACCAGCGTGGTCCCGACAAATTCATCAAGGGAGATCCATCGCTCGGCATGGCATTGAGTGACGCCTGTAACCCCCTTCAATTGTCCACCACACCGAGCGGGCAGCTTTACCCAGGTTTAACCGATGCGGTGCAGGCACACCAACGCCGTCATGGCGGTCGCTGGAACCTGGAGTTCTGCGACGGTCACGTTGAAAACCTCCCCTCTCAGGCCTTCCTCGATGGACGGAACTCCCGCCAACGCCAACGATGGAACCGGGACGACGCCCCGCATCTCGAGGTTACACGTTGAGAGAACCATTTTCTGAGCGGGAGATTGGTCGTGGTGGACCATAAGGTTCCGGCGATGCTCCCTTCTGCCAGCCCCCTCTTTGCTGCCACCCAAGGGTCTCTCACTTGCCCTTCAGATCATCCACCCACTGCGCCGACGCCCGGGTTCGTTGGGGGTTCGATAGGAGCGTCCGGATTGGAGGGTGTCGACGTCCAGCGAGCCAGCGCAGCCTGGAGTTCATCTGTCCGCACGGGTTTGCTCACGTAATCGTCCATCCCGGCCTCCAAACACCTCTCACGGTCGCCTTGCATCGCGTTAGCTGTCATGGCGATAATATGAAGTCGCGACGGGTGAATCTGGCGTTGCGATGCTTCGCCCTCCCGCTGCCTAATGAGGCGCGTCGCCTCATAGCCATCCATTTCCGGCATCTGGCAATCCATCAGCACAATGTCGTAAGGAATGCGCTCCAGTTCTTGCAGCACTTCCAAACCGTTGGCCACAGCATCAGCCGTGAAGCCAAGCTTGCTCAGTTGTTTGAGCGCCACTTTTTGATTGATGATGTTGTCCTCCGCCAGAAGCACGCGCACTTTTCTGACTGGCCGCAACGACGGAGGTGACTCATCGATCTGGCTCGACGCCGAGGGCGGCTCTTTTCCACGACCCTCCTCCAAGTGCGGCTTGCCCATGACTTTGACCAGACAATCAAACAGGCGCGATTGCTTGATGGGTTTGACCAAATAAGCCTCGATGCCCGCTGCCTCCAGCTCCGCGGCATCGGGCTGCTCCCCCAACGAGGTCAGAATGATGAGCTTTGTGCTCGCGATGGCTGCGTCGGCCTTGATCGCGCGCGCAAGGGTTGAGCCGTCCATTTCCGGCATCTGCATATCGAGGAGGGCTAAATCATAGGGCGTGCCCTGCGCCGCGGCGGCCCTCAACAGATCCAGCGCCTCGCGACCGCTGGCGGCACTTCCTTTTCGCATTTTCCACGCGAAGAGCTGGTGCCTCAAAATCTGCCGATTGGTGGCATTGTCGTCCACCACCAGCACTCGCAAGTTGAACAGGTCTCGGCTGTATTTGATCTGAGGCTTGGCATCCCCCGACTGCTTTTCGATCGGGATCGTGAAATAAAATGTGGAACCGCCTCCTAGCCCGCTCCTGACGCCGATCTGGCCATGCATCAGCTCAACCAGTTGTCTGGAGATGGCCAGGCCCAGGCCGGTGCCTCCGAATTTGCGTGTCGTGGAGCTGTCCGCCTGGCTGAACGCTTGGAAAAGCCTTTCCTGCGTCTCCTGAGAAATGCCCATGCCTGTGTCTTTGACCTCAAACCGCAGGCTCGCCCCGGCGGCGGTTTGACTCTCACACACAATCCGGACCACAACCTCCCCGCTCTCGGTGAACTTCACCGCGTTGCCGACTAAGTTGGCGAGTATTTGCCGTAGCCTTCCTGAATCGCCGCGCAGTCGTGTCGGCACGTCCGGCGGCAGCCAGGCGGTCAACTCGATGCCTTTGGACTGCGCTCGTTCAGCCAACATTTCCAGGGTCCCCTCCACCATCTCGCGCAAATCGAAATCAAGAGTCTCCAACCTCAGTTTTCCCGACTCCATCTTCGAAAAATCCAGGATATCGTTGATGATGGTCATGAGTGAGTCCGCGCAGACCTGGATTGTCCTCGCGAACTCGTTCTGTTCCGCGGCCAGCTCCGTGTCCAGCAGCAAGCCCGTCATCCCAATGATGCCATTCATGGGCGTGCGTATTTCGTGGCTCATGGTGGCCAGGAACTCCCCTTTGGCCTTGCTGGCGGCTACGGCCGTCGCCGCCATTTGTCGCGTTTGGTCATTCGCGATCTGGAGCTGCTCGTTCGCAGCCGCCAGCCCCGCATTCGCTGACTGGAGCGCCATGGTGCGTTCTTTCACGCGCTCTTCAAGATCGCCCAAGCGTGACTTCGCCTGTTGGAGAAATCGCCACTTGTCCGTCAGCGAGCTGGCCAATTGAACCGCCTCGACAGTGTCGAATGGCTTCTTGAGGATCACCCAGTGGTGGGACTGCCCGACCTTCGCCGCGATTTCCCCCCATCCATAATCCGAATAAGCCGTGCACAGCACCACTTGCACATCTGGATCCAGCTTCCAGAGGCGCGCAGCCGTCTCGATGCCGTCCAAGCCAGGCGGCATCCGAATATCGATGAACGCCATCGCATACGGTCGGTTTTCAGCGAGTTGTTTTGCCACCAGGTCTAGCCCTTCTTGTCCTTGATAAGCCGAATCAATCTGGAAGCTGGGCACCTCAGCTGAAACGTCCGCGGCTCCAAAGAGACCGGCCGCGGCTTGGTCTAGGTCCACGCTTGCTTGGCTGCGCGAGCACAAGATCTTCCGAAAATCCTCGTGGATCGCACGATTGTCATCGATGATGAGGACCCGGTGATTGGTGAACGGGTCATCTTTCATAAGCCGCACGGGGGGGGCTCCAGAGGCAGGTCGAGCGTAAAGATGGCACCGCAGCCTGGCCCTTCGCTGAACGCAACAAGGCTGCCGCCCAATTCCTTGGCCGCCAACGCCCCGCTATGCAACCCAAATCCGTGGCCGTTCTTGCGCGTGGTGAACCCAAAGCTGAAGATCCGGGTCAGGCTTTCTCGCGGAATCCCCACTCCGTTATCCGCCACCGAGATCTTGACCTGCCCTTTCCCGGAGGAAACCAACAAAGTCAGCTCCTTGTTCACGCGCCCGGAATCCTCACAGGCGTGCTTGGCATTGCGCACCAGGTTCACCAAGATCTGGATCACCTTGTGCTTGTCCACGGTGATCACCGGAACCTCAGGGTCGCACTCATGCCGAACCTGCACCTGGTGTCGGACGAGCGATTCGGCATTCAGCCGGAGCGCATCCTCAACGAGGTCGATCACTTTCACTCGTTCGGTAACCCCGGCGACTTTGGCATAGCCCTGTTGCATGGCCACAATCTCCTTGATGTGGTCGATGTTTTTCCGCAGGGACTCCGCCTCCTGGAGTAACGCACTCTGTTCACTCCGCAGGTTGTCATTAAGATGGCTCAGCAGGCTCGGGAACCGCTGGCCCTTGGCATCACGCGTGAGAAAATCGGCCAGGTCCCCCTCGTGTTCGCGTAGACCCCCGACCACTTGATTCAGGATGCTCAAGCGCGACTTCCGCAGCCGATCCGAGATGACGGTGGCGGAGACGTTCACGCTGTTGAGCACATTCCCCACGTTGTGCAGCACACTCGTAGCCACCTCGGCCATGCCGGCCGCTCGCGAACTCTCCAGCAGTCTTTTCTGGGCTAGTGCCAAACCCTCTTCGGCCTGTTTTCGTTCCGTTAGGTCGCGGAAGATGCTTTGGCTCACTGGTCTGCCGTTGACTTCGGTGACATTCGCGCTGACTTCGACCGGGATCCGGCGTCCGTCACCAAGGCAGAACAAGAAACCGTCGTACGTCGCACGCCCCGCTTGCACCTGGCTCTTCAAGAGCTCGAATTGCCGTTCTCGGTCCTCTGGCGGAATGATGTCCAGGAAGTTCCGGCCCACCAACTTCTCAGCGGGCAAACCCAGCAGCTCGGCTGCCTTCCGGTTTGCGCTCAGGATCTGGCCGGTTTCGGTGTCGGCTGACAGAATCGCGTCGTTTGCCGAATCGATCAGCTCTCGATAACGGCTCTCGAGGGCGGCCTCGGTCATCAGTTGCTGGCGAATCAGCCGCGTCTGTTCTCGAAGCCGGCTTCGCAGCAGCGCCACCCAAGCCGCCGCCAGCAAGATCAGGAACCCCAGCCCAAGCACAGCTTGGATGGTGTGGCGGGAAGTCCACCAGGGTGGGGCCTCGATCACCTCGATGCTCCGTATGTCCGGGACCAGGATCCGAAAGCTCTCTATCTCATGACGCTCGTTGCTCTTGAGCAAACACAACCCGGCCAGCCGAAGCCGGCTCCCCGCGCGCAGGTCAGCCCTGCGCCGGTTCTGAGCCGGTGTCTGCAGGCGCGCTGTGAAGACCACCGGCCCATCCTGGAGGATCAGCTCCGGACTCGCTGAGCGCGCCGCATCCTGCAGCAGTCGGCCCTCGATGCTGACCAGCACGTGATCGCTGCCGCTGTTGAGCATCACCTCCGTTGCTGTCGCACGCCTTGGCACCAGCCTTGGACCGCCGGCAACTCGCCGGAACACCGATTGTTCCAAATGCGGCGCGACATCGCCCAGACCAGGAAATCCGAGCACCTCCACCACATCGCCAATGTGGAGCTCGCTGGGTTGGCCATACCGCACGTCGATCCCTCCAGAGCCGTCTTGGATGAAGAATCCTTGCCCGGGAATGATCAGGCTCACCACCCCCTCAACCTTCACCCGGCGCCCGACTAGCCGAGTCGAATCGTACGTGCCGACCTCGCGAATCAGCGCGGTCCGCACTGCCCACGGATTGGCATCACCCGGTTCGACAATTCGGATCTGGTCCAGACTCGGGACGCTCAACGTGATTCCAACCACCTGGCGCCTGGAGTTGAATTCCGAGACACAGGCACCGTCTACCTGGACTAGAGCGCCCAGCAGATTCGCCGATAGCAGTTCGTTGGTCACTGCGGGCACGATCACCTTGAGTTCACCCTTGGGTGTCATCAGAGTTAAGTGCAGGTGTTTCTCTTGCTGTTTGAGTTGCCGGATAATGCCGTCGATCTGGACCCATTGCGCATCCAGCGTGCCGTTCGCCAGGCTGTCCAGGTCCACCTTGATCCCAAGGGGAAGGTTCGTGGTGCCAAGTATTCGGAGCGAGACGCGGATTAGTTGAGGCGCAAAACCGCCAGGATCGGTCTGGCCCTCCACCTCCACCCACTGGCCTGCCCGAACCTCCGGTTGAGCCAGATCCACATAGATCCCGCCCGTCGCGTCCTGGATGAACCCGTTGCGCCACTCCGGATCGGCGTAAGTGACGACTGCTCGCAAATGCACCCGCAAATGCCGAGCCGCTTCCTGGCTGCCTAGTCTCAGAATGTCCGACACCTGCGTGAGTGGCCCTCTGGCCGTTGCTCCTGCGGAAGACGCTGGCCCCGGAGGCACGCGCTGGGCGATTGCCGACGGTGCGCCTGCCACCGCAAAGTAGCCGTCAGTCAAAACCACCTCGGTCGGCAGAATGTTCAGGAATCCCCACAGGTCCACCCGCTCGTTAGCCTCTACCTCCGTAACTTGCGTGATCTGCGCTCTAAGGAACCCCGTCGGGTCTCTGACTGCCAGCCAGTGGCCAGGCTCATAGGAGACCACGGTCGCATTGAGATGAACTCGGTTATTGGTCCAAGGGCCTAATTCCCGGTTGAGCAGGCCGCCGATGGTTATGACCGGTGATCCCAGGGGGCTCTCCCGGGGTCGATCCAACACCTCAATCTCATTGAAGCCGGCTGCGGTGACAGACCCCAAGTCAGGTCGGCCCGAGTCGGTCTGGGCGATGCTGATGCCCCGGATCCTGACCAGGCAGTCCAACAGGCCTCCGGGATCATTGGTCCCCGACGGACCTAAAACGGAAACCTGGCTCTCGAATGTCTTGTCCCGAAGGACCAGCGATAACCGCCCCCGGCTGGTCTCCGCTACACGCACGCGGCCGCTGGTTTCTATCCACTGCCCCAAAACGCTCCCCAGTTGACCCAATTCCACTCGTTTCGCGGGCGGAATGCGCCCAGGCCCTACGATTGTCATCGCCGAGTTGGTCAGCCATCCCTTCCCGTTCTCAAAAGTGGTCCTCCCTGTCATCAACACCGACTGACCCGCCGTCGGCTGTTCCTGGAAGAGGTGTGCATCAAAATACGTCGTCTCCTCGCCGTCGTGGATAAAAAGCTGGCGCCAGTCCGCGTCATAGCACAGCACAACCCCCTGGATCCGCACCGGTTGTCCGCTTAGGGCCTCATCTCGGTGCAGGCTCAAGAGTTCATGTAACGTCGTGACCGTTCCAGCCTCTGCACCACCAGCCCAGCCCAGGCCGATGGCCAAACACACCAAGCCTTTTGTTAACTGGGCACACCGAGAGCTCACTTATCTTCTGTGCCCCTTAACATGGAGTGTTTTCGTAATATTCGTGGTGGGCCCAGCCAAGGACACCGGCAGGTCGCATCCGGCTTCGTTCCAGCCGATCACCGGCGGCCCGGATTCATTCGAAATTTCAGTCATTTCATCACCTCGACCGGCCGTTGCCGGAATGTGAGCGATCTGGTTTTCTGGCAGGGTCATCTAGGAGCGTGTGTTCGGGTAGGTGAGCCGGGATCGAGCCCATGAATCATCCCTTCGGTTGCTTGGGGCGCGAAGGCGCTTGACACGCAGGCCCTGGATGCCGTCCGCCAACGGACGGTCGCTCAGGTTCACGATGGCACCGTACGACGATCAGTGCCGCAGCGCTATGGGGGATGTCCCCCTGTGGCAAACAATCGGTGCCGGTTTTGAAGACGGGGGGAGGATCTGGTACAGAAATTAGGAATCGCTTGATCCAGGGGGGCTTCAAGACTTACACCTGTCCCCTGATCGCGGTTGAGATGCAGAACGCCAAGCATGGGGAGCACTGATGTTGCCCGTTGCGACCTTCGCACACACTCGATTCGCTCGCTAAGCCGAGAATTCGGGAAAACGTGGACAACTGGCATAATCGGCGATAAGTTCCTGTTTATGGAAGTATTCACGGCTAACTCGCCAGCCAAAGGGCCTTTCCTTAGCCGGCTCGCCGAACCTCACCAAAACCGGAATGAAGGCTGAGCTATTCTAAACCGGGCGGAAGTAGAGGGCTATGACTCCATTGCGGGTTTTGATCGTCGAGGATGCAGTCGCGGACGCCGAGTTGATAGTGCGGCACCTGCGGGATGACGGATATGCCCCGGAGTACGAGCGCGTGGAAAATGCGGAGCAGATGGAACGCGCCCTAACGCAAAAGGATTGGGAGGCGGTCGTTTGCGATTCCTCTCTGCCTGCTTTTTCAGGAGCAGCAGCCCTGGACCTCTTGCGGCGGTGCGACCTGGACATCCCTTTTATTGTGTGTTCGGCGGCGACTGAGGCAACAAACGTCGTGCGGTTCATCAAAGCGGGCGCACATGACTACATTCCTAAGAATAAACTGGGGAGCCTGGCGCCGGCGATGCGACGGGAGCTTCAGGCCGCGGCGGCTCGGCGGGATGCTCGACGACTGAGCTCGGAGGTGGAACGTCAACACCTGCGGTTGGAGCAACTGCAACGTCGGGCGATCGATGCGGCTGACGCAGTTCTCTATGAACGCGAATATGCCACCGAACGCTACGCCTACATGGGGGAAAGGATCGAAGCCCTCACTGGCTTCACCGCGTCGGAAATGACCCCACAACTGTGGGATTCTCTGGTCATCGAGCGATACCTTTCAGGCCCGCTGTCTGGTTTTTCCTTCGAAGAGGCAATTCAAAAAGTCCGTACCGGTGCTGTCCCTCAATGGCACTGTGATTGCCTAATCCGGACACGTGCCGGCGAGACTCGCTGGATCACCGATGCCTCCGTGGAAATGCGGGATGCAATGGGCAACCCGATCGGCTCGGTCGGGACACTACAGGACATCACCTCTCGAAAGCGGACTGAGACTGACCTGCGCGAGAGTCGTGCCGCCTTAGAGGAGGCACAGCAGGTTGCGCATCTGGGCAGTTGGACTTCTGATCGCAAGCCTAATGCCTCGCTCGTCTGGTCGAGCGAGGTCTATCGCATATTCGGGCGTAGCGAGACTGAGTTCGACGGCACACTCGAGACTTTCCTAGGACTCATCCATCCAGGAGACCGAGCCAAGGTCGAGGCAGCCAGCCGCGCCGCTCTCCAAGCCGGCACGGCATATGACTTGGACCACCGGATTGTCAGGCCGGACGGCACCGTGCGCTGGGTGCACGAGCGGGGTGAGGTCATTCGAGACGCCCAGGGTCAACCAATCCGCCTCCGAGGAATCGTCCAGGACATCACCGAACGCAAGCTGGCTGAGGAGCGGATTCGGGAGCAGGCGCATCTCATTGAACTGGTTCAGGACGCGATTGTCGTGACTAACCTCGAGGGCCAGCCCCTGTTTGCTAATCCCGCCGCCCAACGACTCACCGGATGGAGCCTGCAAGAGTGGAACGGCCGTTCTGTGCGCGAGCTCTATCGCCACCCAGCCGAGTTCGATGCCGCAGTTACCCATTTGCAGCAGCACGGCGCCTTCTCGGGCGAGATTTGTCTGGTTCCGCGGAATGGCAAGGAAATCTACGTCGACAGCCGTTGGACCCTGCTAAGGGACCAGTCAGGCAACCCTAGCGGGATCCTCGGGATCAACACCGACTTGACCGAACGCAAGAAGCTGGAAATGCAATTCGTGCGGGCACAACGGCTGGAGGCTATTGGAACTTTGGCCAGCGGTGTGGCCCACGACCTTAACAACCTCCTCGCCCCCATCCTCATGGTCACCTCGATGCTCCGCGAAAAACCTCTCTCCCTCAATCTGGGAGAGGTGACGGAGATGATCGAAAACAACGCGCGCCGCGCCGCCGACATCGTCGAGCAACTCCTGGCCATGGGTCGCGGAGGTGAAAGCCGCCGCCTCGTCATCCACGTGCGTCACGTGATTCGCGACTTGGCCCGCCTGATCGGCGCAACCTTCCCTCGCGGAATCAAGCTTGAGCAGTCCATCCCCACCGACCTGTGGGCGATCAACGCCGATCCAACGCACATCCACCAGGTTCTGCTTAACCTCTGCCTCAATGCGCGCGACGCCATGGGTGAGCACGGCGTGCTCAGCGTTGCAGCCCAAAATATCTCCTTGGATGAAAGTTCCGCCGCCCTGCACCCGGGTGCCAAGGTTGGTCCCTACATCTTCATTGAGGTTGCGGACACCGGAACGGGCATTCCGCCAGAAGCGTTGCCCAGAATCTTTGATCCCTTTTTCACCACCAAATCCCCCGGCAAAGGCTCCGGTCTGGGCCTCGCTACGGCCGCTAGCATCGCTAACAACCACGGCGGATTTATGACGGTTCACACCGTGGCCCAGAAGGGCACGGCCTTCCGCCTATATTTGCCCGCTATCCCTGATCAGAAAGCGGCTCCGCCCCCTGTCGAGCCTGCCATCTCCGCCACGGGACAGGGCGAGTTGATCCTCCTCGCCGATGACGAGAAGGATGTACGCGACACCTTGCGTCGAGTCCTCCAGCGCAACGGCTATCGGGTCCTCATCGCTGACGACGGGACCCAGGCGCTCATGCAGTTCGTTAAGCACCGCAATGAGGTTGCCCTCTTAATAACCGACCTCAACATGCCCGCGATGGGCGGAGTGGCGTTGATCGGCGCCATCCGCGGACTCGCCCCGACTTTGCCGGTGATCATTTCTTCCGGGTTGCACTTCGACCCAAACTCTCACGCCGGCGCTCGAAGCCCGGAAGCCATGCATGTGCAGATAATCCTGACCAAGCCGTATGACGCAAACACCTTGCTGACCGCCGTTCAAAGCGCACTCAGTCAAAAACTTTGAGCGACAATCGGCAAAGAGGTCCTGCGGAGATTGCTGAGACTACCCAGCCCTTTGCGCACCAGCTCTCAGCTGATGCGGCGGATCGCCGCCCTCGTGGCCCGCAGGCCCAAACGACGATAGCCCAGCGCCTCACGATTGGGACCGCGCGGACAGTCGATTCCGGTATCCGGCGGAACGGCCCCATGCCATATTCAGCACCTATGGCCATTCCGAAGTGCGATGACAGCCTGCTGTACTCAGCCCTCATAGCTCTTGCCATCCTCACCGGGATCTCGGCGGTCGCCGCTGACGCCCCAGAGAGCCCCGGGGCGAGCACTGCCGTTACGAACTGGACCGCCCAAACGGATCACCGCAACATGATGGAACAGTTGGGTATCAAAAGGCTCCGCCCCGGCCCCAGTGGCCAACCAGGGGCCACCAACTCTGCTAACTACGATCAGGCCAAGGCGAACCCGTATCCCGACCTCCCGGATCCGCTGACGCTCAAGAACGGACAGAAAGTCACGACCCCCAGCGCGTGGTGGAATCAGCGGCGACCGGAGATCGTGGAAGATTTCGAACGAGAAGTAATCGGTCGCGTGCCAAGGGACGTCCCCAAGGTCACTTGGACCGTCGTCACCCAGGTTACTGATCGAGTCGTGGCCGAAATCCCTGTTCAGGCAAAGCAGTTGATCGGCCACGTCGATAACTCCATCTATCCGGCGATCGCGGTCGACATCCAAATGACTCTGGTCACGCCCTCGAACGCGACTAAACCGGTGCCGGTGCTGATGATGTTTAGCGGCTTTGGAGGCGGAGGCCTTCCCCGACGCCCGGGCGAGCCGGCGCCAAGTAGAAACGCACCGTTCGGAGGTGGTACCTTTGCCGACCCACCCTCGACTGATCAATTGATTGCCGCCGGCTGGGGATACGCCTGGCTCAGTCCTGCCAGCATACAAGCGGACAATGGCGCCGGCCTCACCAAAGGCATCATCGGCCTCGTGAATAAAGGCCAGCCGCGCAAGCCCGACGATTGGGGATCTCTTCGTGCCTGGGCCTGGGGCGCCGCTCGGGGCCTCGATTATCTCGAAACCGATGCCACGGTGGACGCGAAGAAGGTCGGAATTGAAGGCGTTTCGCGTTTTGGCAAAGCCGCCTTGGTGACAATGGCCTTCGAGCCCCGCTTCGCCGTGGTTCTGGTGGGATCTTCCGGGGAAGGCGGAGCCAAGTTGCACCGACGCAACTTTGGCGAAGCGGTTGAGAATCTCACCGGCTCCGGCGAGTACCACTGGATGGCGGGCAATTTCCTCAAGTATGGCGCTGCGGAAGCTGGCTTCGGCAGCATGAACGCGAGCAACCTCCCAGTCGATGCCCATGAACTCATCGCGCTATGCGCCCCCCGCCCTACCTTCATCAGCTACGGCGTCCCGGAACGCGGTGACGCCAACTGGCTCGATCAACGAGGCAGCTTTATGGCCACCGTCGCGGCGGGGCCCGTGTTCCGATTGCTCGGCGCTGCCGACCTCGGAGTGAAGGACGACTACCGCACTGCTGTGATGCCCCAAGTTCAAACGGGCTTGCTGGATGGTGAACTCGCCTGGCGCCAGCACGACGGCGGTCACGAGGACCGGTCTAACATGAAACACTTCCTTCTCTGGGCCAATAGGCTCCTCCAACACACCCCACCCGGGCCGGCCAACAATTGATCCATCCCATTGCCCTTTAGCCTGTTGCGGGGGCGGAGATCAAGCGGCCGCCAACGGGACCGCAGCGCCCTGGCCCCTCCCGTGCTGAATGCGTGAAGCCGGAGGTCGAGCGGATTCGGAGCGTGGCTCTAAGAGCCGCAGCAACGTGGGAGCATCGAGACGCCCTACCTCACCCCCAACGCGCCTCAACTACCCAAGCCGCTGCGAGTCACAGACTCGCGCCCGTGCTTTTGGGAGCGCGGCTCTAAGAGCCGCAGCAACGTGGGAGCCTCGAGACGCCCTACCTCACCCCCAACGCGCCTCAACTACCCAAGCCGCTGCGAGTCACACACTCTCGCCCGTGCTTTTGGGAGCGCGGCTCTAAGAGCCGCAGCAACGTGGCAACCTCACGCCGCCTCGCCTCACTTCGCCGCGTATCCCCAACCGGCGTAGGAATGAGCTCCGGCTTCGTGGCTTCCTGCCATGGCGTCTGCGTTGAGACCCACTGTGACTCGCCAGCCCAGGAGCAAACCGATTCTCCCCCCGTCGCCGGTCCTGCTCGCTCCCTGCACGGCTTGTGGTTCTGTCTTCGGAGCCTACCCTTGGCCCGGATGGGCCAAACGGCGATAGCCCCATCCCTTCAGCGTTGGGAACCAGGCCTGTTGCTAGCCCTCCCGGTACTCCCGTCATTGCGGCACAACCGTCGGCCTTTGCGCGCTGGGGTCTCCGGTCGGCGGCGGCGCATGGTCCACCCCGGCAGGTGGGCCGAGTAGCTCCGCAAAAATCGGCTTCAGCGCGTTCGCCCAGACCTGATAGCCCTTCACCGTCAGGTGCAATCCATCCACAGTCATGCCCTCTAGCAGCCCTCCGTTCCCATCCTCCAGTTGTTTGTTGATGTTCAGAAAGCGTACCCTTCTGCCGTCAGCCAAATGAGAGATTCGCTCGTTGACGCGGTTGACTATCGGCATGCTGGCGCCGCTCCCGCGAACAGCTCGCGGCGTGATCCCCATGAGGATGATAACGGCTCCAGGCGCCTTCTCCTGCATGACGCCCAAGATCGCCTCTAAACCTCGGGCAACCTCGTCAACTCTTGTCTCCTTGCCGTTCCCTCCCGGCGCGGGCTCGAGGTCGTTCGTTCCTGCCATCAGAACGATAATCTTCGGATGAACGCCATCGAGTTCTCCGTTCTGGATACGCCACAGAACATTCCGAACGGTGTCACCACCCCAGCCGAAATTCGCGGCGTTCCACCCGAAGAAGTTCTCATTCCAGTTTGCGAGTAGCGCTTTGTATTGTGGATCGCTCGCACCCCAACGCCGCGTGATGGAATCACCCTCAAAATAGATATCAATCCCCCCGCTCTTGGCTTTCGCCAAAAGTTGTGCGTGGGCCTTTTGAGAATTCGGGTCGAGCCGAGGCTCGCCATTACTCAGCGTCACGGAACTGGCTTTAACATTGCCGGCTCCTGTCGAAGGATCTGCCCCCGCAAACGCTCGCCCGTTCCCCGACACCGCGGGCCACATCATCGACAAGAACATCCACAACAATGCCTGTTTGACTGTCATCTTCGCGCTTTCAAGCACTTGCGGTTTCAAGTCTGCCCAACTCGCTCCTCTTTTGAAAGACCTCAGGATCTCACCCCAGTCTCAAACTGTTTCTGCACCCGCCTTCCCCGGCGGGGCGAGTCTCCAAGCTTGTCGCGCCGTAACTCCAACGGAGGCGGACCGAGCCCTGACTTCTGGTCATCGCACTTCCACTCGATGCCGTGCCTGCAACCGCGGCCCAATTAGTTCGCGGACCGTAGTTTCGCCTTCCCTCTCCTTGGAGAGGGCCGAAGGCCCGTAATGTGATAGCCTGGGGTGCAGCGCGTAGCGCATAACCCCAGGTAAACCACCACAAAACACATTTCTCAGCCCTGTATGGGCGTCACGCCCCCCGACCGCAACAAAGGTTCTTCCCCCCCAGCCTCGTCTTTCCCCAATCTCAAATCTCCAATTTGAAATTTGAAATCCCATGACCCCCCCCGCGCTAACTCGACCTCCCACCTCCGCGGCGTCCCGATTCCGAATCGGGCCCGTCCCCGGAGCGCGGTCTCTATGAGCCGCAGCAGGGTCGGAGCTTCCCAACGGGTTGTATTTTTCAGGAACCCCATCCGACTCCCATCGCCTCGCGCTTCAGGAATCTGCTGCCCCCCAAAAGACGGGGCCTCTCCCGCCTCCCATCCACTCGCCACACGCCACTCTCCACTAACCCTCCGCCCCCGCGCTAACTCGACTTCCCACCTCCGCGGCCCGTCCCCGGAGCGCGGTCTCTATGAGCCGCAGCAGGGTCGGAGCTTCCCAACGGGTTGTATTTTTCAGGAACCCCATCCGACTCCAATCGCCTCGCGCTTCAGGAATCTGCTGCCCCCCAAAAGACGGGGCCTCTCCCGCCTCCCATCCACT
>Ga0265314_10002581_pt1 | contig 18332 bp, 15 predicted proteins | sample 4126metaG_FD_203106 | JGI IMG/M metagenome (GOLD analysis project Ga0265314, IMG submission 203106) | Rhizosphere microbial communities from Carex aquatilis grown in University of Washington, Seatle, WA, United States - 4-1-26 metaG | ecosystem: Host-associated > Plants > Roots > Rhizosphere >... | reverse complement strand
GCCGCGCCGTGATCACTGCATCCGTTCGACAGCGGCGCGCCGATCCGGCATCCATGCGCCGCGCTGCTGGCAGCGGGGACAAGGAGGAGCGATGCGGAGGATAGCGTTCGGGGTGCTGGTGCTGGCGTTTGCCGCCTGCACTGCCAAGGAAGAGAAAAAGCTCACCATCGAAGACATTCGCGGCACCGTGGTGTTGGAGACCACCACCGTGACGATGGGCTGGGACTACCAGATGCGCGGCATGTACATCGACGGCGACGGCAAGGTGTGGTCGTTCGAGCAGCACGGTACGCCGTGGTACCCGGAGAAGATGAAGAAGGGCGAGCTGACCGAGCGCGACATGCTGGCCAAACATCAGAACAAGAAACAAATCGGCACCGTCGACCCGAAGCTGTTGGTCGACATGGCGCAACTGATGCCGGCCGCCGCGAAGGGTTCTATTGTACGCGCCGCCGGCAGCGGCGAAGGCGAGGCGAGCGGCACGCTGGAGATGGCGTACCAGCTCGATCGCGACAGCAAGAAATATACTGAGATCATTCTCGCCGGCACCGGGGAGAAGGCAGCGACCAACTCCAGCGAGTCGGCCAAGATGCTGGTCGACTATCTGCATCAAGTGCAGAACCTCGTCGGCTATCGTTGACCGTCGCGGTACGCGCCGTATGGCCGATCCGTTCAGCGAAGTCGCCAGCATCGACTATCCGATCATCGACGCCGACGCGCACGTCTACGAGCCGCCCGATGTCTGGCAGGCTCGCGTGCCGGCGGCCCTGCGCTCGCGCGCACCGCAGCTCGTGCAGACCGAGCAGGGTCCACGGTGGTCGTTCAACGACGGCGAGCGCGTCCGCCCGATCGGGCTCATGGCGGCAGCCGGCGCCAGTTACCTCGGCTTCCGCCCGTCGGGGCTGACCTATGAAGGCATGCGGCGCGGCAATTGGGATCCGGCCGCACGCCTGGCCGATATGGCGGCCGACGGGGTCTACGCGCAGCTGCTCTACCCGAGTGTGTGCGAGGAAGGCGCGCGCATGTTCGGCGACGACCGCACCCTGCAGCTCGCGTGCGTGCGCGCCTACAACGAATGGCAACTGGAATTTTGCGCGCACGCCAGCGACCGCTTGTTCGGGCATGCGGTCATCCCGGCCAGCGGCATCGACGACGCGGTGGCCGAGCTCGAGTGGGCGCTGCGCCAGGGCTATCGCGGCGTACTGGTCTCGTCGTTTCCCAACGGCTCGGTCGAGCCCGACGCAGAGGACGACGCCTTCTGGGCGCGCGCCGCCGAAGCGGGCATTCCGGTGGCGCTACACATCGGCAGCTTTCACGCCGACGGGCCGGTGAAGCAACGCCGCTTCGATCCGGCCGCGGTGCTGCCGCGCGCGGCGACCAGCAAGTCGGGAGCGAACACCGTACCCCTGGTGGCGCGCCTCATTTTCTCGGGCCTGCTCGACCGCGTGCCGGCGCTCAAGGTGCTGCTGGTGGAAGCCAACATCGGCTGGATTCCGGCGATGCTCGAGCAGACCGACGATATGTTCCTGCGCTACCGCTGGTTCACCGATACCGTCGCCAGCTTGCCGACGATGCCCAGCCGCGTGTTCCATCGAAACTTCTGGGCAACGTTCATGATCGACACCGTCGGCATGGAGCTGCGTCATCGGCTGAACCTCGACCACGTGATGTGGTCGACCGATTACCCGCACACCGGCACCGATTGGCCGAATAGCCGTGTCACCATCGCGCGCCTCTTCCGCGGCGTCGAGCGCAGCGACGTGAAGAAGATGCTGCACGACAACTGCAAGGCGCTCTATCGGCTCGATCACGTTCCCGATCGCTTGCCGGTCTGAGCAGTATGCGACGCCTCGACGGCAAGATCGTCATCGTAACCGGCGGCGGCTCCGGCATCGGCCGCGCCATCGCGCTGCGCTGCGCCGGCGACGGGGCCGCAGTGGTTGTCGCGGGCCGGCGTCGCAGCGCGATCGACGAGACCCTTGCCGTGATCACGGCAGCCGGCGGTCGCGGCATCGCCGTGCGCTGCGACGTCGCCGACGTGTCGCAAGTCGACGCGATGATTGCCGCGGCGATCGACGCCTTCGGCGGCGTCGACGTCTTGGTCAACAACGCCGCCACCAATCGCCCCGATGCGCCGCTCGCCGAGCGCGTCGCCGAGCTCGAGCCGGCGTGGTGGGAGGCGACGCTGGCGGTGACCCTCACCGGCGCCATGCTGTGCGCGCGCGCTGCGCTTCCGGCGATCGTCGCGCGCGGCGGCGGCGCCATCATCAACATCGCATCCACCTCCGGTCTTGCCGGCAACTGGAATCAAGGCGCCTACGTCTCGGCCAAGCACGGGCTCATCGGTCTGACGCGCTCGCTGGCGCTCGACTATGCGGCGCAAGGCGTGCGCGCCAATGCCGTGTGCCCGGGCTTCATCGAGACGGCGCGCTCGCGCGGCTTCTCGGCGCACAACCGCGGCGCCGACTGGCAAGCGAAGAAGCTCGCCGACATTCCGCTCGGCCGCTTCGGTCGACCGGACGACGTCGCCGCGCTGGTCGCCTTCCTCGCCTCGGACGACGCCGCCTATATCAGCGGCGCGGTGATTCCGATCGACGGCGGTACGGCCGCACGGCGTGGGTGAGCGGAAACGGCATGCGGAGGTGCGGAGGTGCGGAGGTACTCGCGGCGGCCGTGTCGGCTGTATGGCGGTGGCGCCGATGCGATCGAGGTTGGCGCTCGCCCGGTCGAGTCCGGGTAGCGGCCGACCCCGTGTCGGCCTGGCGGCGCTGCGCGCCGCCGAGCGCGCTGCGCGGCGATATGCAGTGGTGCGAAACGGATCGCCATGGTGGCGGGAGCTATGCGTGTTGGCGATCCACTACGGCCAACGCGACCAGAACACCCAGCGGCGCGAGCAACACCCATTCGCCGTAGCGCGGTGTTGTCGCTCCGGCGGCGACCGCGCCGAGCAGAAAGCCGAGCCATAGGACAGACAGTCGCCACGCGCGGCGCAGGTGCGAGTCGCCCGCATACTCGGGAGAAGACAGCGGCGCGCCGCGCAGCGCCAGCGCCGCGTGCGTGCCGATGCGGTTCAGCGCGCCGGTGACGAACGTCAAGCTCACCGTCTCGCTGCCGATCTGCGACAGGCACGTATTCATCGTGCCCATGGCGAAGCTGAGCGTCGCGATGTAGGCGCCGCTACTCAGCACGCCAACGTGCGTGATGGCGAGGAGCAGCGCGAGCAACGCCGCGACGAGCGCGCAGCGCGCGCGGCGCGAGCACCATCGGTTGGCGGTCGACAACAGCGTGCCGCCGATGACGCCGACCAGAAACGACGCGATCGCAATCAGCGCGGGCGCCGCCCAAGCCCAGTTCGCCGCGCCCAAGGCCGAGCCGCTCTGCGTCGTGTTGCCGCTCATGAACGAGACATAGGTCTGGTAGCGGATGAACGCGTACGCATCGACGCACCCGGCGGTCATCGCCAGCGCGGTGGCCAGGCGCATTTGGCCTGCGGTGCCGATCGAGTCGGCGGCGGAAGTCACGGCAATTCTCTCCTGCTGCATGGCGCGCGCTGCGGCGCGTTCTAGACGGATCGATCGCGCCGCGCGAACGCCGGTGGCCGTCATTCTGCGCGCACCGGGGAGTTGCTGCGCGTCTGCTTGAAACGCCGCCTGCCGCGAGCGACTCGCCCGCGCGTTGACGAGCGCTCCTAGGTCCTGCCCGCGCGAGCGTCACGGGTATCCCTCTGGCGCCCGTTCACGGCTGCCCCACACTGTTGGCCGCGGCGCAACCCATCACCGATGCACAGCCGGCACGCACGCCGTGCCGCTGCCCGACGCACCCTGGCGATGGACTCGACGACGATGCTGCCCGGCTGCGCAGACGCGCACGATGGTGCACTCGACTAGCCGCCGAATCGATTTCGCACAGCGCAACAGGACCGCACAAAACGAGTTGGAGCGCCTGGCCGAAGAGGACGCCGCCGTTCTTACGTGGTTCACGGCACAGCAAGGCGAAGCACGCAATTTATTCAAGCGCTATTTGAGTCTCTGAGTGGTCGTCGTGGCGCTGCGCTTTCCCGAAGACCCAGAGAGCTTTCGCGTGAGTCTGGCGAGGCTCCTGGAGTTCCAGAACTCACCGCTCGCACCGTTAGTACACTCGGCCGCCGCGTCGTTGATCGAGGTGGACTACGACAATTGGGACGGTGGTCAGACCTACTTCCAGTTGGAGCTGGCGGTGCCGATGCCCGTATTCGCTCAAGTGGAACCGGAATTGCGGGAGACCGAGCGCCTGCTCTTTGAGAAAGCCGAAAAGCTGGTGCCTACCGGAAACTCTCACCTACGTGAAGTCCGAATTGCACCTTCGACGCAGCAATTAGAAGACGGGGACGTTCCAGATTCAAACGGCGACCATCTGTGGGATCCCATCGGATACTTTCGACTCTTCCTCAGCCACGTGGCTGCGCACCGCGTGCGCGTCGCAGAACTCAAGGTCGAGTTGCAGTTACTCGGCGTCGCCGCGTTTGTCGCACATGCAGACATTGAACCAGCGACGGACTGGCCAGACGAGATCGAGCTAGCGCTTCGGACCATGCAAGCGCTTGCTGCCCTGCTGACACCCGATTTCCATGACAGCAAATGGACGGATCAGGAGGTCGGATTTGCGCTGGCGCGCCGTACTCTCATTCTTCCGATCCGGTTGGGTCTCGATCCTTACGGCTTTCTTGCTCGCGTCCAGGGAGCGCCCGGCAGGATCGACAACCCGAAGGCGATCGCGCTCGACATCGTCGACATTCCCCTCCGGCACGGCCAGACGTCGACCACCATGGTGGCCTCGTTGGTATCGGCGCTGGAGCGATCGCCCAGCTATGTGGCGACCAACGCGATTCTCGACAGGCTAAAAAAGCGGCAAGACCTGACACCCGAGCAGCTATCGCGACTGCGAATCACACCGGAGCGCAACAGCAACGTCGGAAGGGCTTATACCGCTGCAATCAAAATCGAGCAGATCCTCAGGGCGCATGGTGTCGTGGAGATTCCGAAGCGGCACGGGCCGGACGACGAGATCGCGTTCTAGTGGACCGTCGCCGTCGACGAGGTCGCAGCTGCGACGGCCGCAAGTCGATCCGCAATTCGACAAGCTGGCCGGTCGACCGACGAAACACCGTGCCTCTGACCTACGCGGCTTCGAGAGCGGCACCAGGTCTTAACCGCTATCGGCGACCGGCTCGTTTGCTACGAGCGCTCGCACGCAGCTGGGCGATCTCCGCTGAGCGAAACCCGGAGCAATTCCGCCGCCTGAGATCCAGGGAAGCAGTACACCACATCAGCGGTTCATTCTGCGCACGCGAATTGGGACGCTACGCTCACCAGCTCGCCCTCGTCGTCGCCGATTTCGGCCTTTACCTGCAGAGAATAACTGCCGCCGGCAGGCAAGCTTAGCGAGCCACGCACCACTCCATCGCTCAGAGAGTACGTTTCGATCAGAGGCGGAAGATCTGCAAGCTTCGTCTCATTGCCAGAATCCGCCGCGTAAAAGGTGAACTGCTGGGTCACGAGGATATCTAACTCGAACGACGACGGAGTTCAGATAGACAGGTCCATCCATGGCGACTGCGACGAGAAGCGGCGCACACGATACGCGAGTTCCGTCCGAAGGGGTTACGACTCGCGCTCGCGGTGGGCAACCGTTCAGTGCCCCATCGATCGCGGCAACAATCTCATTCACCTCGATCGAGCCGCTATCATCCTCATCCAGCGCATCGCAGCGCGAGGTGTTCGAGAGCAAGCCGTCAACGCCTTCGAGAATCTCGTTGATGGTTATTCTGCCGTCGCCATTGCAGTCGCCAACGCAAGGCTCTGCGGCCGTGCGGCACGGGTTTGCTAATACGAACGCGACGAACAGCAGCCCTGCGGCGGTTCTGTGGTGCATGGTGTCACTGGGCTGACGAATCTAGCTGTTCCATGGGCGGCGCAGTGTCGGCGTTACTGTCAAAACTTGCAAGCAAGGTGCGGCGGCCGTCACAGGCCGGGGAGGGTGCGGACCATAGACCGCTGGCACACTTCCACGCGATCGCCCGCTGCGCGCTCAGTCCCTGAATTACCCGACGAACGCATCCTTAAACATCGTGCACGCGTCCGTGGCGCGCTGAGGCACCAGACTGTGGATTGTCACGCGAGCCAAGTCAAAAGCAATTGCCAAGCGAACATCTTAGCTGCCCTACGTGCGCCCGCGCCACGTTGCGTGGGCCGAGCTGTTGCGCCGCACCTTCGCCATCGACGTGCTCGCCTGCCCGGACTGCGGCGGACGGCTGCGTCTGGTCGCGACCATCAGCGACGGCCAGGTGATCGAGAAGATCCTGGCCCACCTCGGTCTGCCGAACGCGCCCCTCAACCCCGCGCCCGCCCGCTCGCCCGAGTGGCTTCCCGACTGGCCCGACTGAGCCCGCCACCCGTGACGACCTGAGCCTGCCGCGCCTTTGCGGCGTTGGCAGCGCACCCGTGCGCGCCGTTTCGACCTGTAGGCCCGCCGTCTCGGCCCCAATTCGCCTTGACCAGTCCGCCGCCGCCCCCCGTATGCCTGTCCGCAGCAGGAAGCCGCCACGTGAAGGGCCGCCAAACCGTCGCTCGCAGAGCGACCGATACTTGGTGTTACGTCGCATTTCGCGGCTAATCCGGACTAGCCGCCGGACTAGCCGCAGCCGCAGCCGCCGCATGGTGCCGCCGACTACGATCTATCGAGCCGCGGCTGCGCAACGCGTTCCTCGACGCGATCTTCCCCTCCATCAATCGTTCACGGAGGTCCGCAGGAAGCGCTGCAAGCGCTGAACGCCATCGTGCAACCTCCGAACGCAGCGCAGACGGTTCCGGGCGCGCAAACGCCAATGACCCCTGGGCAACTGCAGTCGTTCACTAAGCCGCCACAGGTAGCGCTCGCGTTTAGGCAAGTGCACTCGGTGGTAGTGTGGCCAAGGATAGTATCGGTGAGCTTTAGGGGCGCGCAAACCTGCCCAGCAGGACAAGATCCTCCGCAGGTCGGATACGACGCATCAACGCAGGGGCAGGTGCAGTCGGATCGACAGTTCCCTGGGCAGGCAGCGGCATCGGTACCATCGCACACTTCGGTGCCCTCGCGGACGTTGTTGCCGCAGACGTTTGCCTGGCAGGTGCAATCGGCCTGGCAGTGGCCCGGACAAGTAGGGGCGTCACTGCCGTCGCACTGCTCGCTGCCTTCGCGAACGTTGTTGCCGCACGCTGGTGGCTGGCAGGTGCAGTTCGCCTGACACCCGCCCGGACAGGTGGCAGCGTCGCTGCCGTCACACTGCTCGGTTCCCTCACGCACGCCGTTGCCGCACGTCTGGGGCAGGCAGGTGCAGTTTGACAGACAAAAGCTGGGACAGTCCCCGGGATCAAGGGTGTCGCACGCCTCGGTTCCCTCGCGCACGCCGTTCCCGCACGTCTGTGGCGGGCATGTCCCGGCTGTCGCATCTTTGACGACGAACCTGTTGCCATCACCGGTGCCGGTGAATGTCATACAATACTTGTCCGCGTCGGCAGCGAGACTGAGTATCACCCCGATCGACGCCGAACCGTTCGGCACCGCAACGGGAGCGGCCTTGCCGACGACCTTCAGGAAGCCGAGCGCGACTTTGGCGACTTTCCCGCTCGACGGGCCGCCCGGAGCGTCGGAGTTCTTATATTTGTAAAGCCCCAATCCGCGGACGCTCCAGAGCGACGCCGGCAGGGCGACACGGACGGGACCGCTGCCATCGTTGAAGATGATCGCGGAGTCCGCCCCGCCGACCGGGGGAGAAGTGATAGGGAGGATGATCGGGCTCTTCGACAACACCACGAATTTCCCATTCTTGAGCAGCAGCTTCTTGCCCGTGATGCCCCAGTCCGTAGCGGACACGGCGATCGGAACGAACGCGAGAGCGACAGCGAGTAGGACGAACGCAGAGCGTCTCATGACAGGCCTCCGTGCAGTGTGCTGGTTGGAGGGTCGGGTTCCCAGGACGAGCGGCGACACGGTTGCATCCCGGGATGACCAGTGCGGGCGGTAATTCAGCATCGGCGATCGCTCGCGCACGATGATTGCATGTGCCTCTCCACCCGTCCCATACCAAAGGACAAACCGCCGAGCATTCCTCTAAACAGAGGAATGCGCGGGAGCGCGGATCTACGCGACGCGGCGCTTGAGAACGTGCGCGATGAGCTGCGCGCGGCTCCGGACCGCGAAGCGGCGGTAGAGGGCGGTCACGTATTGATGTACGGTCGTGCGGCTCAGCCCTGTGGAGAGTTTCCCTATTGATCGCGCGGCAACCGAAACGCGAACACGCCGCGCGCCTACGGCCGAGCTGTGAGCAATTTCTTCCGCTGGTGGCCCCCGAGATGTGTTTCAGGGTTCCCTGAACAGCCGCTCCCGGCGGCGAACCGGCTCCAGCAGCGTGAGGTCGTCCGGGCCTCAAGGATGCGGTCGAGCGCTATCGCAACCGCGTCGAGCTGATCCGCATCGTCGACGACGTCTTCGGCGCCAAGCCGCTGGCGGCGTGGAGCGAGATTCTCGCCCAGCATCGCGTCATCTGGGCGCCGGTGCTCACGCTCGCCGAGGCAGTGGAAGATCCGCAGGCGAAGCGCTTCGGCAGCTTTCCGACCGTCAACCACCCGACCGCCGGACCCTTCCGCACCATCGCGCCGCCGCTGCAGATGTCCGGCCACGCGCTGCACGGCACCACGCCGGCCCCGGCGCTGTCGGCCGACACCGAAGCGGTGCTGCGCGAGGTCGGCGTGTCGGATGACGACATCGCGCTGTTGCTCGCGGCCGCCAAGTGAAGAGTGTTGCGGGTCGGCGAAAGACTAAAGATCAAAGACTAAAGATCGGACGGCATTGGTGGGCGCGCGGCGCGGCGCTGATCAGAAGGCGAAGCGCCCCTGCTGTCGGAAGCGCTCGAAGAAGAGCGCGTAGTCTGTGGGTTGCTTGTCGACGCGTAGGCGGTCGCCGAACGAGATCCAGGGCTGCGCGCTGCGCGTCCAGATATCGCCGACGGGCTCGATCCACGTGGTGTCGTCGAGCGTGCCGCTGCGCACGCTGAGCACGCCGTTCGCCGGCACCTGGCTGTGCGCGATGCGGCTGCCGCAGTCGCCGCAGAACCAGCCGACGCGGCGAGTGCCGGCGTCCGAGCTCCACTCGAAGCTGCGCGGCGTGCCGGCCGTAAAAGCGAAGCTCGCTTCCATCACCGTCACCGGCGTCGAGAAGGCACCACCGCCGATGCGCCGACAGTTGGTGCAGTGACAATTGTAGACCATTAGCGGCGCCTGCGAGATCGCGTAGCGCAAGGCGCCGCATTGGCATCCGCCGACGAGTGGCAGGGCGACCATCGGTGTTCCTCCTGTCGGGTGCCTACTGATCGACGGCGCCCGCCACAAGTCGGCGCGGGAGCGGGTCCGCCGTCCTGCAACTGGTCGCCGACGGTAGGCCTCTCGAGCGTGCGAAAGCTGCCCAGAGTCCAGGGCAAGCGGTCCGAGAGCTGCGGCCCGCCGATCTGGATCCCGGCCGACCGCCGTCGCCGGAGGCCGCGCGGCGAGTCGGCCAGATCAAGCCGGCCTCGGTTAAAAGTCGCCGTACGAAAATCGTGGCAACAGTGCCCGCTGCACTTCGCCTTCCATCTTTGAAACGTCTCTGGCGTTGCTGAGATCCGATCGATGCATCGGTTGAACTCGTCGACGACGGCCTGTCCAGTTTCCGGTCGTCGTCCCTTGTACCGGTGCCACGCATCGACCTCGCCCTCGGCTTCCGGGCGGAAGACTATGTGACGGCTCACTTGACGCGCAGCTTGCGCCGCACCTCTGCCAATGGGATGGCCGTCGAGGGGTTCGGTCATGTTCAGCGATCGAAGCGCAATTCGACGCGCTGCTCATCGCTCGGTTCGGCAAGTGTCTGCGCTTCCGCAGCATCTGCCACGCTGGCCCAAATTGCCTCGGCTGCCGCAATCCGTTCGGAGATCGGCAGCCGTAAATTCTCCTTGATCGCTGGATTGGCCATGGCCGTACGGTACCGTCGCGGCTTGATTCAGATAACAATAGCGCCCGGCGCTCAGGCGCGCGGGCCGCTGGCCCGTGTCGGCTGCAATGATGGAATGGACTCCTCCCCCGACACGCGGCGCATTGTGGCACGCACCTGCGAAAGCGGCCACGCTGTTCTGCACCCACAGGAGGAAGCTCGCATCCCTCCGCAGCCGCCATCGCGGTTCGTCTCGCCACGTCGATCTTCGAAGTTGCCGTCCCCACGCGGCCGGTGCACCGCGCGGGCCGCCGCCGAGCCCGCCTACGCCCGCCCGTCCTACCTGGCGTGGGCCGAGCTGTTGCGCCGCACCTTCGCCGTCGACGTGCTCGCCTGCCGCGGAGCAGGCCCGGCGGCCCGGCAAGCCGCCCAAGACGTCGCCCCAGAAGTAGCCGAGGAGGGACAGCGCGGAACCGCGCCGTCGCACGCGGTCCGCTCCCCCGAACGCCGATGCCGATCTACCGTTTCGTCGCGCCGCAGCGCGGCCGGCTGCGCGCGGCGACATGCCACCATCGGGCGGAACGAGCCGCGCGCCGCGCTGCTCGACCGACTCGCCAGGACTCCCAGGGCGTGACGACAGCAGAGCCATGCAGCGCGGGGACGAGGAGAGCCGCCCGGTGAGCTCGACGCCAGTACGGGCGCCGCGACAACGAATGCCGCGCCTCTTCGCAGCGCTCCGCCCGGTCACTCGTGCCGGCGCGCTGCGCGACGCGCTGGCGGGCTTCACCGTCGCGGCAATGAACATTCCGCAGGCGCTCGGCTACACCAAGATCGCCGGCATGCCGGTCGTCACCGGCCTCTATACGCTGCTGCTGCCGCTGGTTGCCTTCGCCACCTTCGGCTCGTCGCGCTACCTGGTGGTGGCGGCGGATTCGGCAACGGCCGCCATCCTCGCCGGTGGACTGTCACAGCTGGCGCCGATAGCGAGCGAGCACTACGTCGCCCTGGCGGGACTTGTCGCGCTGCTGACCGCCGGCTGCCTGCTGTTGGCGCGGCTGTTCAGGCTCGGATTTCTCGCCGACTTCCTATCGCGCACCGTGCTGGTCGGATTCCTCACCGGTGTCGGCTTCCAGGTCGGGATCGCGGTCCTCGGCGAGATGCTGGGCGTGTCGGTGCACGGCAATAGGACGGTCGAGCAGCTCGCCCAGGTCGTCCGCGGTCTGCCGCAGGTCGATCTGCTGACGACCGGAATCTCGGCGTCGGTGGTGGCGGTTATCGTCCTCTGCCGTCGCGTCGCGCCGTCGCTCCCCGGCCCCCTCATCGCGGTCGTCGCTGCGGTAGGGGCGAGCGTGGCATTCGACTTGTCGGGGCACGGCATCAGCGTCATCGGCCCGGTGGCGGGAGGCCTGCCGCGGCTCGGCGTGCCGGGGGTGCGCTGGAACGACGTACTGACGCTGCTCCCCGTGGCCGTCTCGTGCTTCTTGATGATCGTCGCCCAGAGCGCGGCGACGGCGCGCGCCTACGCCGCGCGCCATCGCCAGGCGCTCGACGAGAATGCCGACCTGGTCGGCCTGTCCGCGGCCAACGCGGTCGCGGCGCTGAGCGGCACGTTCGTGGTGAACGGTAGTCCGACGCAGACGGCGATGGTCGAAGGCTCGGGCGGGCGGAGCCAGCTCGCCCATCTGGCCACGGCCGCGGTCGTCGCCCTGGTCCTCCTCTTCCTGACCGGCCCGCTCCAGTATCTCCCGGAGTGTGTGCTCGGCGCGGTCGTCTTCACGATCGCGATCGGACTCGTCGACCTGCGTGGCCTGCGCGACATCCAGCGCGAGAGCCCCAGCGAGTACCGGCTGGCGCTGGCCACCGCCGCAGTGGTGGTGGGGGTCGGCGTCGAGCAGGGCATTCTGTTGGCGATGGCGCTCTCACTGCTGCGACACGTCAGCCACAGCTATCGGCCGCACACTGCGGTGCTGGTGAAGGACGGGGAAGGGCAATGGCGCTCGACGCCGGCAATTCCCGGTGCCGTGAGCGCGGCTGGTCTGGTGATCTTCCGATTTGGCGCCGAGCTCTTTTACGCCAACGCCGGTCGTTTCGCGGCAGATGTGCAGGATCTCGTCGAAGGCGTGCCGACGCCGGTGCGCTGGTTGGTGGTGGATGCCGGTGCGATCACCAGTATCGACTACACCGCGGCACAAGTGCTGCGGGGACTGCACGGCGAGCTGCGGACTCGCGCTGTCGCGCTGGTGCTCGTGCACGTGCCGGCGTCCCTGCAGCATCACCTGGACCGTCACCGTCTGACCGACCTCATCGGCACGGATCACATCTTCGACACGTTGCGCGACGCGCTGGCAGCACTGCCGGGCCTGCCTGCGGTGGTGCGCTGATGGAAGTGCACCAGACCGCGCGCGCGGTACGTGCAGCCTGTTGACGAACAGTGACCATGCCCGCCGTGCTGGCTGGTTGCAGACAAGTGCCGGCCCGACGAGTGTGCCCCGCACAGAACGCCGCAACACGCCCATCATCGCCTGTCGCAAAGGGGCGGCTACGTGTTTCATCGTGCAAGTCAGTGGCAACGCCGGCGGCTACTATGGTTGCCCGAGCGCCGATATGACTCGCGGAAGGAGGCAGGCAGCGCGTTGAACTGCCGCAACGGTGCGGAGAGCGACGCGGTAGGCTGCGACAGGCCGAGCGTCCGATACCTGCCGTTACGTCACGCCTCGCAGCTAATACGGACTAGCGCTCTGTGACTGCGCGACTATCCGGACGCGCAGAGCTGCTCTTCCGCGAGCACTGGATCAGCGCTGTATTTCATGGTGGTCCAAGTAAAGGCATGAGCAAAATTGGAAACGATTTGATCAAGGCCGAGTGGTGACGTAACGGCGTGCAGATACCCTGAAAGCGGTTGGCAAGAGAGCGCGCGACGTGCCCTGGCGATCTGCACCGAAGTCGCGGAGGTCCCAGAGAGATTGGCCTCATCGGAAAGGCCAAATCTGGCGAGCATCCACGTCACGGAAGTCACCTTCTCATGACCAGGACGTCCATGATGAGTGACCGTGAAATGGCTCCCAATTGGGTTAGCCAAGGAGCTCCCGTCGAATACGTACACATTGGGTCCAGCTGCCAGGCCGGCGAGGCCAATGTTTAGTACCCATCCATAAATGATCTCTGGAAGCCCCGATTGGGCGGGAACCGCCATGACGTCCGTATCCATCAGCGCGATTTCCTTGGTCGTGTCGCGAGTGGCCAGGGCGGACAATTGTTGACCCATTTCGGCGAAAGTCGAATGCGCGAAGTCAGTAGGAGTAATCGGATGGGGATTGCCAGAAAGATTGATCCAGGCAACCCGTTCATTCGAGATCCCGTTGGCCCCGATGAACTGCTGCTGCTGTCGAAATGCACTCAGCGCAACGAAGAACCAAACGAGTATGACCCCGAGTGGCAGTAACCGTTCGAACTTGTCGAACGGGTCGATCCAGAGTGCCAGGGCGATTCCAAAGAAGCCTGGGAGCAACATTCGCGCGTGCATGAAGTCGCCGCCGATTGCGATGACGTAGACGACGTTTACGACCGCCGGTATGACCGGTGTGAGGAGCACCAGGGATTCTAACCGACTTCCCTGGATCCACCATGTGTGAAGGCGCTTGGCCGCGATGAGACTCAGCGTGAGCACGGGGATCCACAGCCAGTACGTCTGGGTGAAATCCAGAAAGTAGACCCACCCTTGCGGCCACCAGATGGAGAATGCTGACTTGGTCAACGCGGTATTGGAAACGAGCAACCCAAAGTACGCCACCCTGAAGATCTCGCTCAGAAGCGGGACCCCGAACAGGGCTGCTCCAAGAACAAGGTACCGTCGTAATCCACTTCTCGGCCGCAGATAACGAGTTTCCAAGACGAAGAGTGCGGTGCCAAATGCCAAGGTATAGAGGAACAATTCCGGTCGAATCGTGACGCCGACCGAAGCGCAGGTTGCCGCTATCGTCGTGCCGGAATGGCGATCAAGCACTCGTACAAGAAGCCACCAGGTCAGGCCCAGCCAACCAAAGAGCAATCCAGTTTCGAGTCCCGATGTTGTGAAGTCCCAAACACCCGCCACCGCCGAAAAGCACAACATGCCGACTGGTAAAATTGGTCCTGGGCGCTGTCGGCTGGCGAGCCGCATCGCCGCCGACCCGCCTAACCAGACACCCCCAGTGGCGAGCAGGATACCAAGTAGCACTGACCACCATTCGACAGACACAAATGGAAGCGCACTTGAGATGATTGTAAGAATCAACACCCAAAGGGGGTCAGTGTAGACTTCAACTCTTTCACCCCGATTGAACACCGGTCCGTGTCCGGCCAATATGTTTCCCACCACGCGAAAATCAATGTACGCGTCTTCAGCAACCCAGCGGTGGGTCCAACCGCCCACTACGACAACCGCGACAGGGATGAAGACAAGCATCCATGAGTGCAACCCGACTGTGTGGCTCGAGCGAGCATGTCGTGCCGAGCGGGCATTCAGCGGTTCGACAGTGGCGGCCACGTCGACCTTGCCACCCCGGGCAGCTCGGATGAAACGACCAGTTGACATAATCGTGAACTATTGGACTTCCCGAGCCCGCGCCGGTGGGACCCCTTTCCCACAATTCCCATGCCTGCTCGCCAGCTGCTTACGGATCGAAGGTAGCGGGGCGCAATCCAAAAGAGCCGATTTACCGCAGTGAACAATGCGCGCGCCAAGCTCGCGTGCGGCCCGGCCCGCCGTCACCTCGAGCACTTGTGCCGAACGCTGGCCGGCCGCTCATGACCACTTGGTGGTCGACGCGTGGTCGGCCTGGGTAGCCAAGGTGTCGCCGAACTTCTGCAGAGGGTGGTGGCAGAGTTGTTCACCTACAATCTCACGCTATCGCAGCCAGCAACTGCACTTCGCAGCCAATCGGACTAGCTGCCTGAACCTGTACATGATGACCTCGACCTACCTACCGAAGTACCTGCCCGCCGAGCTCGTTGAGTTCATGAACACGCGCGCTGGCGCCAAGATCCTCTTCGCCACCGACTTCCCCTTCCTGCCCTTGGGCCGCGCCGTCGCGAGCGCCCGCGCGCGCTGCCGTCGCGGCCGGGCGGGCTGGAGAAGTGCCTCGGCGACAACGCCCGACGATTTTTCTTCGGCTGATCTTCACCACGGAGTACATAGAGGGTCACAGAGGCTTCCATTGTGATTCGGACTCGGCTGCCAATTGCGGGCGTGCTTCTTGGAGTGATTGTCCTCTTGGGCAATCCCTCGGCGCAGGCCGCCTGGCCCACCTACGCGGGCAATGCGCAACACACGGGCCTCTCGGCGGTGGCGTCGCAGCCGCTGCAGGTCGTCCGCTGGTCCACGCCGGTCGACCTATCCTCGCCCAGCGGCACCATCTTCATCCACTACGGCACGCCGCTGGTGACGTCCGGCAATACCGTCATCGTTCCCGTCAAGACCGGCAGCAGCGGCGGCTATCGCGTGGAAGCGCGAACCGCCCAGGACGGGTTGCTGCTGTGGTCCGCCGACACCGACTACATCCTGCCGCCGCACAACTGGACGCCGAGCTACTCGCCGACGCTGACGGCGAGCAATCGACTCTACTTCGCCGGCGCCGGCGGTACGGTGTACTTCCGCGACGCCGTCGACAGCGGCGGCCCGGCAGCGATCGGCCAGCTCGCGTTCTACGGCCTGGCGAGCTACACGGCCGCGCGCAGCAGCTTCGACACGACGGTCTTCGTCAACACGCCGATCACCGCAGATGCCGCTGGCACGATCTACTTCGGCTTCCGCACCGATACCGGCGCGCCGCTCGGCCTGCAGAGCGGCATCGCCCGCATCGACGCGGCCGGCAACGGCAGCTGGGTTTCGGCGGTGGCCGCGTCGGGCGGCGATGCGAACGTTACCCGTGTGCCGCACCAGGCGGCGCCGGCGCTGAGCAACGACGGGCATACCCTCTACGTCGTCGTGGCGAGCAGCGACGCCTCCACCAATCATTACCTGGTGGGCCTGGACCCCGTATCGCTGGCTCTCAAGGAGTCGTCGCCCGGAGTAAAGATGCGGGTCGCGCTCAAGGATCCGCGCAACGGCGGCACCGCCAACGCCACCGTCATCGACGACAGCTCGGCGTCGCCGATGGTGGGGCCGGATGGCGATGTTTACTACGGCGTCCTCGGCAATCCGTTCAACTACCGTGGCTGGCTGTTGCACTTCTCCGCCGACCTCACGCAGACCCGGACGCCGGGGGGCTTCGGCTGGGACAGCACCGCCTCGGTGGTGCCGGCCGCCGCGGTGCCGTCGTACGGCGGTACGTCCGCCTATCTGATCTTCACCAAGTACAACGACTACGCCGGCCTCGACGGCGGCGACGGTGTGAACCGGATGATGGTGCTCGATCCCAACGACACCATGGTGGAGCCGCATGCGTCGTCCAACGGCGTGCTGGTGATGAAGGAGATCCTCGGCATCGCCGGAGCGACGCCGGACCCGGAGCACACCGCGCAGTTCCCCAACGCCGTGCGCGAGTGGTGCATCAACGACGCGGCGGTGGACCCGATCACCAGGTCGATCCTCGCCAACAGCGAGGACGGCAAGCTGTACCGCTGGGACCTGACGACCAACACGTTGGCACCAGGAATCTCGCTCTCACCGGGCATCGGCGAGGCGTACACGCCGACCGTCATCGGACCGGATGGGACCGTCTACGCGATCAACTGGGCAATCCTCAATGCCGTCGGTACGCAGCCGACGGCGTCGCCGACGCCGTCAGCGACGCCGACCTGCATCTCCGGAGCGAACAACGGCATCAGCGGGCACGTCCGCTATTACAGCAACGGCCAGCCCGTGAGCGGCGCCACCGTGCTTCTCAGCGGCGCGACGACGGCGTCGGTGCAGACCGATGCCGCGGGGCAGTTCGCCTTCAGCGGGCTCGACGGATGCAACGTTCACGTCGAGCCGCGCAAGCTCGGCGACCGGAACAGTGGGATCAGCACGCTCGATGCGGCATACACGCTGCAATCGGTCGCCAGCCTGCGCACTCTCGACGGCAACCAGCGCCTGGCGTGCGACGTCACCGGCAACGGCGCGCTCAGCACCCTCGACGCCGCGCTCATCCTGCAGCAACGCGTCGGCCTGATCAGCACCTTCCCGGTCGACGTAGAATGCGCGTCCGACTGGCTGTTCGTCCCGGTCCCTGCCGCGGCGGCGAACCAACACATCATCCTGCCGCAGAACCCGGCGGACGTGAACGCTTGCCACCCCGGCGCGATCGAGCTCACCCCGCTCGCCGGGCAGGCCATCGACCAGGATTTCGCGGCGGTGCTCATCGGCGACTGCACCGGCAACTGGCAGCCCGCCGGCCCCTGAGGTCTCCGTGCTCCGTGGTTAGAACGGCTCTTGAACGGTCGGAGTCGAGCTCGTGGGTCCAGGCCGAGCGCTGCTGGCGGGGAGCTGCCGGTAGGTGTCGGCGATAGGGTTCGTCGAGCAAGCCGTCGGGCAGCGTCTGGCTATGATTCCGACGTGAGCTGCCGGCTCGTGTGAACGCGACGCGCGAACAGGCCCGGACGAGTCCGTCCGCCCCCGCGGCGTCCACGCCGAAGCCGGGCCCAACACGCGATCGCGTCTGGTCGAGCCGGCCGGCGTCGCGCACCAACCGCCTCGACGAACAGCGCCTTAGTGGCCGCGCACGATCGTGCACCACTCGCCGACAATGTTGAGCAGATTTCTCGCCGAGTGATCCACGGAGGTGACGTCGGTGATGCCGCCGTTTGCCTTCGCCTGACGCACGCTCGCATCTCCATGCGCCAGCAAACCGAGGATGGACTGCGCGCACGCCGTCCCCTCTTTCGACTTGCTCACGACCGGGGAGCTCGGCTCCGCGGTTGCGACGTCGCCCCAGGTCACTTCCGTTCCAAGGAAGCCCTTGATTGGCGAATCGACGATCATGCAGCCGCCGAGGCCGACCATGAGCATCAGGGAGCCAAAGATCAGAGATTGTCTCATTGCGTCACCGCCTCTTCCGTCTGTGCTTCTATGATGTTCGTTCGAGTCTATGCGCGATCCGGAAGAGCGCAATCTCTGGCTACGACTTTTGCATCGTGGTCCTCTACACAGGCGGCGCCGATGCGATAACGCGTAGTTCTACGCGGGTAGTGTTCCGTGTATTTCCGGTAGTGTTTCTCCGGGTATTTAGTGAGGCCTTGAGCCCGTGAGCAGCGGGAAGAAGAGGCGCGACGCGGTGCCGTGCGCGCTCCGCTCGCTGGTGCCATTGGCCGCCGCTCGAGGTGGCTCGCCCGTCCGCTGCTTTCGTCGCCGTCCAATCCGTCGAGGCGTGCAGCCGAGCGAAGCGACGGCGCTT
>Ga0265314_10002580_pt1 | contig 18334 bp, 18 predicted proteins | sample 4126metaG_FD_203106 | JGI IMG/M metagenome (GOLD analysis project Ga0265314, IMG submission 203106) | Rhizosphere microbial communities from Carex aquatilis grown in University of Washington, Seatle, WA, United States - 4-1-26 metaG | ecosystem: Host-associated > Plants > Roots > Rhizosphere >... | reverse complement strand
GGCCTCGACCGTCATCACGGAAATCGCCACGCTCAACATCGGCAGCCGGCCGGCCTCGCGCAAGAAAACGCGGGAGATCGAAGACCTGCGCGCCATTCCCTGGGTGTTCAGCTGGGCACAATGCCGCTTGATGCTGCCGGGATGGTATGGATTTGGCAGCGCGGTCGATGCGTGGCTTAAGGAAAATCCCGACAGCGGCATCGCGTTCCTGAAGGAGCTTTATCAGGAGTGGCCGTTCTTTCGCACGCTGCTTTCGAATATGGATATGGTGCTGGCCAAAAGCTCGATCGCGATTGCCTCCCGCTATGCCGAACTCGTCCCCGATGTGGCGCTTCGTGAAAAGATCTTCGAGCGCATCCGGCGGGAGTGGCAGGGTTCGATCGACAGGCTGCTCGAGATCACCGGGCAGACGCGGCTACTGGAAAGCAATCCGTCGCTCGAGCGTTCGATCCGCAACCGCTTTCCCTATATCGACCCGTTGAACCACGTACAGGTGGAGCTGCTGAAGGAGCATCGCGCGCAGAACACCGACGAGCAGGTGCTGCGCGGCGTCCAGATCACGATCAACGGAATTTCCGCGGGCCTGCGAAACAGCGGCTAAAACTTCTTGGGGCGAGCCTTAGCAGTTGTGAGCGCCCTGCGTCTCCACGTAGACCGCATAGAGCGACTGGCTCGCAGTCATGAACAGGCGGTTTCGTTTCTTGCCGCCGAAGCAGAGATTGGCGCAGCATTCCGGCAGGCAGATTTGCCCGATCCGCTGGCCGTCATCGGGTGCAAAGACCTGCACGCCGTCATATCCTTCGCCGACCCATCCGGCACCGACCCAGATATTGCCCTCGGTGTCGACGCGCAGGCCGTCGGGGAAGCCGGTCCTGCCGTTGAGCGCCATGTCGATCAGGGGACGCGGGTTTGAGAGCTTGCCGCCGTTGAGGTCGTACTGCCAGACGACGTTCTTGGCCTGCGGGTAGTGCGTGATCCCGCTATCGCAGATATAGACCTTCTTGTAGTCGGGGCTGAAGGCGATGCCGTTCGGCTTGAACGCGTCATCCGCGACCTTGCTGACCTCGCCGCTCTGCGCATCGACGCGATAGACCGCTTCCTTCTGATAGGGCTGGATCGAACCGTCGGTGGTCCGTTGTCCCTCGTAAAGGACGATCGCGCCATAACCGGGATCGGTGAACCAGATCGAGCCGTCGCCCGGATGGACTACCACATCATTGGGTCCATTCAACGGTTTGCCATTGGCGCGCTCGGCAAGCACGGTGGTTGATCCGCTATGCTCGAAGCGAACCACGCGCGTCCGCTCGCAGGTAATTTGCCGGCCGTCGAAATCGAAGGTGTTGCCATTGGCTTCGTTGGTCGGTTTGCGGAAATCGTCGGAAATATATCCACCGCCGTCCTCAAGATACCGGAGTTGCCGGTTGTTCGGAATGTCACTCCAGACGAGATACTGGCCCTGCGCATTCCATGCCGGGCCTTCGGCCCAGAGGCAGCCGGTATAGAGCCGCTTGATGGCGGTATTGCCAACCTTGGCCTTGAAGCGCTTGGGATCGATGACGACGATATCCGGATCGGGATAACGCTGCGGCGGGGCGTTGGGCCCGAAATCACGATGAGGGGGCCGTCGCTCGCTGGTCATCTTTCCTCCGCACTTTTCTTCGCGCATTCGGGACGCGGTGAGGCATCCCGACTAGGCCGTGTACCCATAAAACCGGCCGGGTGATGCAACGCAGACTACGTCCGCTTTGCTCCCTTTAGCTACCAAGTTTGTGCGGCGGCGCAATATGCGATGTGCCACCATCGGACATCCCCGAGCGGCATAACGCGGACGCCCCCGATAGTCGCCCGAATTTCTGTTGCCAGACTACAGCTCAGATCGAGCGCGCTATCGGGCTAACCCTCATGGCCCAAGCCAAACTATCATGCGATAATGGGAATTGCGTTCAACGCCTGCGCGAAACAACGAGGCATGGGCCATGACAGAGGTGTTCCTCGCTGCACGGCTTAGGCGCGCGGCGCTGATTGTCACCTTATCCGTTCTGCTCGTATCTCCGACATGGCGCGACGCGATAGCGGAACAGTACCCTTCGCGGGTCGTCTCGTTGGTGATCGCGTTTCCCGCCGGGGGTGGCGTTGATGCCGTTGGTCGGGTAGTCGCGCAGAAACTCACCGACGCGCTTGGTCAGCAGGTGATCGTCGTCAATCGTCCGGGCGCCGGCTCGGTGATCGGCACGCGCGACGTCGCCAGGGCGCAGCCGGATGGCTACACGCTACTTCTCTTGGTTACCGGCGCCGCCCTTGCGGCCAATCCGGGCTACGACTTGGAAAAGGACTTCGCGGCGATTGGTTTGATCGCTTCGGTTCCGATCGTAATCATGTCCAATCCCTCGGTCCCGGCAAAGTCGTTGGCTGAAGTCGTCGCGCTTGCGAAGAAAGAAGGTGCGAAGCTGACGGTCGGCACGCCGCCGCCACCGACATTGAATTATTTCGGCGCCGAGCAATTCAAGGCAATGACCGGCACCAACATGACGATCGTCACCTACAAGGGGACCGGACCGTTAACCAATGATCTCGTGGGCGGCCATGTGATGCTTGCCTTCAACACGCTGCCACCGGCGATCGGCAACATCCAGTCCGGCGCGCTGCGCGCAATTGCCGTTGGGTCGCCCTCGCGCATGGCCGCGATCCCCGATGTTCCGACCATTGCCGAGTCCGGGCTGCCGGGCCTCGAGATCGTCCAGTACTACGGATTGGTTGCGCCGGCCGCCACGCCGCAGCCGATCATCGAGCGGCTGAACAAGGAACTGCGCAACATCGTGACCTCAGAAGACGTGAAGAAACGCCTGATTGATGTCGGCGGCGATCCGATCGCCAGCACGCCGGCGGAATACGCGCGAAATATCCAGCGCGAAGAAGGCAAATGGCAGGCGGTGATTAAAAAGCTCGGGCTCGTGGTCAACTGATGGTCTTTTTCGGCACCGACCGCTTTGAGTCATTTGCGACGGTTTCAGCGGGGGGGGGGCGGCAGATTGATGTCCGCTTCTGCCCGTAAGCGCCGAACCCGGGGGCCGGGCCAGAAGCATTGCGTTTGGCCGGACCCCTGTGATTCAAACTCCCAAATTGGGGGCTCGAATCATGCGCTACGAACTCGCAGACTATGCATGGGTTGCCATCAAGCCGATGCTGCCCAACAAGCCACGTGGCGTTCCTCGGGTAAATGACCGTCGTGTCCTCAATGGCATCTTCTGGGTCTTGCGATCGGGAGCACTCCCGCGTGACCTGCCTGAGGCGTTTGGCCCGTACACCACTTGCGACAACCGGTTCGTCCGCTGGCGGCGGGCTGGTGTCTGGGGCGGCAACTTCAGCCCCTATCTCTACCGCGCTCGCAACCGGGTCGAGCGGTTCTTCAACAGGATCAAACAGTGTCGTCGGGTCGCAACGCGCTACGACAGGCTTGCCGCCAACTACCTTGCCTTCGTTCAACTCGCGTCAATCAGACTATGGCTGCGCCCTAATGTGTCCGCGTCCCAGTAACCCGATTCCGAAGTTCGTATCACCTTGCGGCCCCTGGTTTACGAACTTCTGAACCGCCACACTAGCAGGTTAGCGCGAAAAGGCCGATGTCAGCAATTATGTGCGCCTTGCGTTTCGACATAGACCGCATACAGCGATTGACTGGCGGCCATGAACAAACGGTTTCGCTTCTTGCCGCCGAAGCAGACATTGGCGCAGGTCTCGGGCAGGCGGATTTGGCCGATCCGCTGGCCGTCCGGCGCAAAAATCTGCACGCCGTCATAGCCGTCGCCGACCCAGCCGGCGCCGACCCAGATATTGCCTTCGGTATCGACGCGTAGTCCATCGGGGAAACCCGATTTGCCGTCCAGCGTCATGTCGATCAGCGTGCGCGGGTTCGAAAGCTTGTCGCCGTTCAGGTCGTATTGCCAGACGATGTTCTTGGCTTCCGGGTAGTGCGTGATGCCGGTGTCGCAGACATAGACCTTCTTGTAGTCGTGGCTGAAGGCAATGCCGTTCGGCTTGAACGGCTCGTCGGCGACCTTGCTTAACTGGCCGGTCTTCGCATCGAGCCGGTAGACCGCTTCCTTCTGATAGGGCTGCACCGTACCGGTATTGGCTTTCTGGCCTTCGTAGATGCTGATGGCCCCGTAGCCGGGATCGGTGAACCAGATCGAGCCATCATTGGGGTGCACGACCATATCGTTCGGGCCGTTGAGCGGTTTGCCGTTGGCCTGTTCGGCGAGCACGGTGAGCGAGCCATTGTGTTCGTAGCGTACCAGCCGCGTCCGCTCGGCAGTGATTTGCCGGCCCTCGAAATCGAAGGTGTTGCCGTTGGCTTCGTTGGAGGGCTTGTGGAATTGGTCGGAGATATGGCCGTCGTCGTCGAGATAGCGAAGCTGGCGGTTGTTCGGAATATCGCTCCAAACCAGATACTGGCCCTGCGCGTTCCATGCCGGTCCTTCGGCCCACAGGCAGCCGGTGTATAGTCGCTTGATCGAGGTGTTACCCACCTTGGCCTTGAAGCGCTTGGGATCGATGACAACGATATCGGGGTCGGGATAGCGCTGAGGTTCCGCGCCGCGGCCAAAGTCGCGGGCCGAAGCGCCGGTCGTCATCACCGACATGGCCGCGACGGCAGCAGCACCGCGCAGAAGGCTGCGGCGATCGACGCCAGCGGGTTGCAGGGCGTCTTGAGACGGTATTTTGTTTGTCATGTTTTTCCTCCCGAGTTTTTTGTTGGGGCGGCAAGCCTCACTTAAAAATCCGGCGTAATGCGGGCAGAACAACCGCAGGTCGAGGAGGTGAGGAGATGTCTCACTGAGTCCGCGTCCGATGCAGGATGTCGCGGGCCGCTAAGCGGCTTATTCCTAATATCTATTGCTGAGGTGAGGGCGCTTGTATCCCGGCAACCCCCCGGGCTATGGTCCGCCGGAACTCAAAGAAAAAGCCGGGAGGATGTAATGTTAAGGGTGATGGGTGCGGCGCTTGCCGGGTTGGTTTTTGCTGCCCAGGCCTATGCCGCGGATGCGCCGACGGAAATCAAGATCGGTACCCTCTATGCATCTTCCGGGCGGTTTGCCTCGATCTCGATGCCGGTTTTCAGCTCACTCAAACTATGGGTCGATCTGAAGAATGCCGATGGCGGGGTCTATGTAAAGGCCTTCGACAAGAAGTTGCCGGTCAAGCTCGTCGCCTATGACGACCAGAGCAATACGGCCACCGCTTCCACGCTCTATAATCAGCTCATTACCCAGGACAAAGTCGACCTGCTGGCCGCTGACTCCGGTTCGGTCCTGACCGCGCCGGCGGTTGCGATCGCGCGCGACCGCAAGATGTTCCTGTTCGACCAGACCGGCACCGGCGCCAGCTTCTTTTCCAAGGACAATCCCTATATCGCGCTGATGGCCGACCCGGTCTCGACCATCTGGCCCAAGCCGGTTGCCGACTTCATCACCCATGACGGGCCGGCGCTTGGCATCAAGAAGATCGCGATTCTCTATTCGACGAACGAATTCACCGGCACGCAGGCCAATGCCTTCCGCAAGTTCGTCAAGGATTCTGGCGCGCCGATCGAAATCGTCTACGACCAGGGCGTCCCGACCGAGACGACGAACTACACCGTCATCATCAACAACATCGCCAACACGCAACCGGACGCGGTGATTCATTTCGGCTACGCCCCGAATGACATCGCCTTCCTGCGCAACGTCGCCGACGTCGGCGTCAAGTTCAAGATGACGTTCGCGATCTATGCGGGCCTCGAGAAGGAGCTTCTCGAGAAGAACGTCGGTGCCAAGGGGCTCGAGCACGTCTTCACCTACGTGCCGCCGTCGGATCTCGAATATCCGGTCAACTTCGGCATGAACCTGAAGGAATACCGCGCTGCCTGGGACAAGAAATACACCGACGGCAAGCTTGAATTCGGCCTCAATGCCATTGCCGGCTATACGACCGGTCTTGTCATCGAAAAGGCGCTCTCGGTCGCGACCAGCCTCGATCAAATGGAGATTCGCCGCGCCGTGTTCAGCCTTTCCGGAAACCTCAAGACGTTGTGCGGCTCTTTTGAGCTCGACGAAACGGGCGGACAGATCGGCGAACTGACACCGCTTGGACAGCTCAAACTCGACGACCATGGGCACCTCAAATTCGTTTCGGTCTATCCGCACGAGGTCGCAAACGGCAAGCCGGTCTATCCTCGTCCATGAGCTTGCGGATTTCTGATCGGTTTGGGGGAGTGACGCCTCGATGCTAGTCTATGCGCTGGTCGCAGGCGTTCTCTTCGGACTGTATTTCAGCCTGGTCGGTATCGGTCTCAATCTCGTTTTCGGCGTCATGCGCATTGTCAATCTCGCGCATGGCGACTGCCTGATGCTGGGTGCCTTCATCGCGGTCGGCGTCGTCGGCCTGTTCGGGGTAGATCCGCTGTTTGCGGTGCCGCTGGCTTTCGTGCTGTTCCTGATCGCGGGCCTCCTTCTTTACTGGGTGCTGGTCCCGCGGCTCCAGGGTTCGACCAACCCGGAAATGCTGTCGATCATCCTGTTCTTCGGCCTGTCGCAGGTTATCGAAGCGATCACCACGATCTTTCTCGGCACCAGCGAACGTTCGATTCCAAGCCGCTCGCTCGGCACGGTGTTTTCCGCGATCAAGGTCAAGTGGTTCGGCGGCACCGAAGGGAGCGGGCCGGTGCAGATTCTGGGGCAGGGGTTTCCGACGCCCTGGGTGATCGCCGCTGCCACCAGCCTGGTCGCGATCGGTTTTGTCTACGTCTATCTCTATCAAACTCGCCTGGGCACGCTGACGCGCGCGGTGATGTCGCGGCGCGACGAGGCGTTTTCAACCGGCATCGATGTCGATCGCGTCTCGGCCGCGGCCTTCGGCATCGGGCTCGGGCTTGCCGCCGTCGCAGGGATTTTCGCGCCCTTCATGTTCGGTTCGGTGACGCCGGCCTTCGGCGGCGACGCTACCGTCACATCCTTCACCATCGTCGTGCTGGGTTCGCTCGGTAACCCCCTGGGCACCGCGCTGGGCGGTGTCGTCTACGGCATCTGCTACATGGTGGTGCAGACTTACTTGAGTTCCTGGGCTGATCTGTTGCCCTATGTGCTGCTGATCTGCATTCTGCTGTTGCGACCGAGCGGCCTGCTCGGAAGGCGGGTGCGCGTTGCCTAACGCCCTTAAACATACGCTGTTCGTCGCGTTGCCGCTGCTCGTCGTCTTCGCGGTGCTGCCCGGCGTCTATCAAAACCATCTGCTGTTGTTCAACTTCGTGATCTTCCTGATCCTCGCCCAGGGCGTGAACATCATCTACGGCTTCACTGGATATCTGCCGTTCGGCTATGTCGGTTTCTTCGGGGCCGGCGCCTATGGGTTTGCCGTTCTGGTGATGCATTTCCAGGCTCCGGCTGTGCTGGCGGTGCTGGTTGGAGGCCTGGTCGGCGTCGCGCTCGGACTGCTGCTCACGCCATTGCTGAGGCTCTCCGGCGCTTATTTTGCGATCGCCAATCTTGCAGCCTCGCTCGCGGTACTGCATTTCATCGCTAATCCGGCGCTCGAGCCGATCACCCGTGGACCGTACGGCGTTTCGCTCACCGGTACGTTCAGCCCCACTTATGCCTACGCGGCGGCGCTGGTCGTGCTGGCGCTGACATTGGGCGCGGTGGTGTTTCTGAAAAACTCGCGCTTTGGGCTCGCCTTGCAGGCGGTGCGGGAAGATTCCGTCAGCGCGGCAATGGCCGGCGTCAACGTCGTGCGCATGCGCATCATCGCCTGGCTGACATCGGCGCTGGTCGCGGGCCTCGCCGGCGGCGTCTATGCCTGGTACGTCTCGGTGTTTTATCCCGACAATGTTTTCAGCGGCGAATTCAGCATTTTTGCGATTGTGTTCGCGCTGTTCGGCGGCGTTGCCTCGATCTCGGGCCCGATCGTCGGCGTTATCATCCTTTACGGCATCTACAATCTGATTGGCTTTACCACGCCGCAATATTTTCAGCTGATCTACGGCCTCTTGATCATGGGGCTCGTGCTGTTCCTGCCCGCAGGGCTGGTGTCGCTCGCAACGCGAAGGGGCTGGAATGTCCCCTGAGAACGCACCGCTTCTCAATGTTTCCAAGCTCGTGAAGCGTTTCGGCGGCTTCCACGCGTTGGACGGCTTGAGTTTTCACGTCTCCTCCGGAGAGATCCTGGGATTGGTCGGTCCCAATGGTTCCGGCAAGACGACGGCGATCAACGTGATCTCGGGCCTTTACGCCCCCGATGGTGGGCAGATCGTGCTGGAAGGCGCTTCAATCGGTGGCGTCGCCTCGCACAAGCTCGTCCATCGCGGCATCAACCGCACGTTCCAGATTCCGAAGCCGTTCTTGTCATTGACGGTGCGGCAGAATGTCGAAGTCGCTTTGGCCTATGGCGGCGCGGCGGATGCGCCGGCCATGGCCGATCTGTTGGACGAATACCGGCTTGCCGAGCTGGCCGACCGTCCGGCGGCCGACCTCAACAGTTCGCAGCAGAAGATGCTCGATCTCGTGCGCGCGCTTGCCACGCGTCCACGGCTGTTGCTGCTCGACGAACTCGCGGCCGGCCTCAATCCGGCGGAACTCGACTGGATTGCCGAACGCATCAAGGCCTTGGCCAAAGGCGGGATGGCGATCATCGTGGTCGAGCACCTCATGGGATTCATTGAGCACATCACCGACCGCGTCATCGTCATGAACGCCGGCAAGGAGATTTTCGAGGGCAAGCTTGCCGTCGCGGTCAAGGTTCCGCAGGTGATCGAGGTGTTCCTGGGAGGCGAGCATGCCGCCTGAGACCGCGCCCTTGCTGATGGCCCAGGGCGTCGATGCCGGCTACGGCACCATGCAGGTGCTGTGGGGCGTCGACCTCGACGTTCGTGCCGGCGAGACCGTGCTGCTGCTCGGCACCAACGGCGCCGGCAAGACCACTTTCCTGAAATCGCTGGTCGGCCTGATCGAGGCGCGGCAGGGCCACATCCGGTTGGGCGGCGCGGACGTGACGCGGATGCGCTCCAGCGAACGGATGCGGCTCGGCATGACCTATATGTCGGAACTCGCCGTTTTTCCCGATTTGTCGATCGAGGAAAACATCCGTATCGGCGCGCAGGCGCTCGGGCATCCCACCCCCAACATCGAAGAGCTCTACGAAACCTTCCCGGTATTGCGCGACAAGCGACGGAATCCGGCGTCGAGCCTTTCCGGTGGTCAGCGAAAAATGCTCGGGATCGCCAAGGCCTTGGCGGCCGAACCGCGCTTGTTGGTGATGGACGAGCCATCGGCCGGATTGTCTCCGCTCTTCGTCAAGGAAGTCATCCGGATCCTGAGTGACCTGCGCGGCAGGGGATTGGCTTTGTTGATTGCAGAGCAGAATATCGGCTTCCTTGAGGTCGCGACCCGTGTGTTCGTCCTTGAAGGCGGCCGCATCCGGTTTTCCGGAACCGTGGCCGAGATGACCGACAACGAGGCGTTGCGGCGGGCATATTTCGGACTGAAGTGATGCGAACCATCCGGATCGGGTCAGGCGCGGGTTACTCGGGCGATCGCATCGAGCCCGCGGTGGAACTTGCTGAAAAGGGCGACATTCAATACCTGGTGTTCGAATGTCTCGGCGAGCGCACGGTCGCTCTTGCCCAGCAGGCGCGGATGAAGAATCCGGAAAGTGGCTTCGACCCGCTGCTCGAGGAGCGGATGCGCAGCGTGCTGCCGGTCTGCGCCGCCAAGGGCATCAAGATCGTCACCAATATGGGCGCCGCAAATCCGCTCGCAGCCGCCCGCAAGACGGCGGCGATCGCCAAATCATTGGGTCTTTCCTTGAAAGTCGCGGCCGTCGTGGGTGACGACGTTCTCGACGCCTGCAAGCAGGGCGATCTGCCGATCATGGAGTTCGACGGCACCATCGGCCAGCTCGGCAATCGCCTGATCTCGGCCAACGCCTATCTGGGCGCAGCGCCAATGGCCGAAGCGCTGAGCGGTGGCGCCGACGTCGTGATTACCGGCCGCGCCTCCGATCCCGCGCTGTTCCTTGCGCCATTGATCCACGCCTTCGGCTGGCCGATGGATGACTGGAACCTGCTCGGCAAGGGCATCGTGGCCGGCCACATGCTGGAATGCGCGGGCCAGGTCACCGGCGGTTATTTTGCCGATCCGGCGTTCAAGGATGTCGAGGGCTTGGCGCGGCTCGGTTTTCCGATCGGCGAAGTCGGCGAGGACGGCAGTCTTGTCATCACCAAGGTCGACGGCTCCGGCGGCGCGGTCACTGCGCAGACCTGCAAGGAGCAGTTGCTCTACGAGGTGCACGATCCCACCAAGTATATGCAGCCGGACGTGATTGCGGATTTCTCGCAGGTCGAGATCGAGGAGATCGGCAAGGACCGCGTGAAGATCAGCGGCGGGCGGGGCCGCGAGCGCCCGCCGACGCTTAAGATCTCGGTCGGCTATGTCGACAGCTTTATCGGCGAGGGCCAGATGTCTTATGCGGGGCCAGGAGCGCTGGCGCGCGGCCGGCTCGCGCTTGACATCGTCCGTGAACGGCTGAAGCTCACGGGCGTTACGGCGAACGAATTGCGGTTTGATTTGATCGGCGTCGATTCCCTGCATGGTGCGCAGGTTTCCTCGCACGCCAACGAACCCTATGAAGTGCGCGTTCGCGTCACCGGGCGCACCGACAACCTGCGCGAGGCCGTCCGGATCGGCAATGAGGTCGAGACGCTCTATACCAATGGCCCGGCCGGCGGGGGCGGCGCCACCAAATCGGCGCGCGACGTCGTGGCGGTCGCTTCCGTGCTGTTGCCGCGCGAGCTGGCGCAGCCGCAAGTGCGGTTCGTCGGAGAAGGTTCACGATGAAGCTCCGCGAGATCGCCCATTCCCGCACCGGTGACAAAGGCAATATCTCCAATATCTCCGTTATCGCCTATGATGCAAAGGACTATCCGCTGCTGCTCGCGCAGGTGACCCCCGACCGCGTGAAGGCGCACTTCGCCGGCGTGGTCGAAGGCGAGGTGGTCCGCTATGAGCTGCCCAAAATATTTGCGCTCAACTTCGTCATGGACAAGGCGCTGGGGGGTGGCGTAACGCGATCGCTGGCGCTCGACGCGCATGGCAAATCGCTGAGCTCTGCCTTGCTCGATCTGGAGATCGATGCTCTACCCGATAAACTGTAGCCGATCGACGAGAGCCAATAATCATGCACAAGACTCCGACACTGACCTCCCTGGCAGCCGATCTCGAAAGCGGCCGCACCAACGCGCGCAAGCTTGTCGACGAATGTCTCGCCAAGATCGCCGACAAATCGGGTGAAGGAGGCCGTGCCTTTGTCCACGTCGATGTCGAGGCCGCGATCGAGGCAGCCAAGGCCATGGATCGGCTTCGCGAGGTCCGCGCCGCGCCGTCGCCGTTTGCCGGCATTCCGATCTCGATCAAGGATCTGTTCGATATCAAGGGCCAGATCACGCGCGCCGGTTCGCGGGCGCTCGATGATTCACCGGCCGCCGAGGTCGACGCGCCGGTTGTATCGCGCCTGCGGCGCGCCGGCTTCATCCTGATCGGCCGTACCAACATGACCGAGTTCGCTTATTCGGGCATCGGCATCAATCCGCATTACGGCACGCCGAAGAGCGTCTGGCAGCGCAACGTCGGGCATGTGCCCGGCGGCTCGTCATCGGGCGCGGCAGTATCGGTCGCCGACGGCATGGCCCATGGCGCGCTCGGGTCGGATACCGGAGGCTCGTGCCGGATTCCGGCGGCTTATAATGGTATCGTCGGCTTCAAACCGACACAGCAGCGCATTCCGCGCGATGGCGGCGTGCCGTTGTCGTTCACGCTCGACAGCTTCGGGCCGCTCGCGCGCAGTGTCGAGTGCTGCGCGGTGCTCGATGCGATACTGGCTGACGAGCCGGTGCGGCCGCTGCAGCCGCGCGCCGTCAAGGGCATGCGGTTTGCGGTGCCGACGACGGTCGCGCTCGATGACCTCGACGATCAGGTGGCGCTGGCTTTCGAGCGGACGCTCGAGAAGTTGGCGAAGCTGGGCGCATTGATCGAACGGATCGAGGTGCCGGAATTTCTCGATGTCGCCGTCATGAACAGCAAGGGCGGCTTTGCCGCGGCGGAAAGCTACGCCTGGCACCGCTACCTGATCGAGAATCACGGCGATGTCTACGATCCGCGCGTCTCCTCGCGCATCGTGCGTGGCGAAGCGATCACGGCTGCCGACTATATCGATATCCTTCAGGCGCGAACATCAATGATCTCGCGCGCGAATGCGCGGATTTCCCCCTACGATGCGGTCGTGATGCCGACCTGTGCGATCACGCCGCCGCGTATCTCCGATCTCGCCGACGACCATGCGTTCACGAAGGCGAACCTGCTGTCCCTGCGCAATTGCACACTGATCAACATGATGGATGGTTGCGCCATTTCGCTGCCGTGTCACCGCCACGGCGAAGCGCCGGTCGGCTTTATGCTGGCCGCCGCCGGTGGCTCGGACCGCCGCATCTTCGAACTCGCGGCCGGCGTAGAGGGGGCCCTCCATGTTTGACCTGACCTTTACGATCGAAACCAGGGATGGCGGCACCACGCCACTGACACTTGCGATCGAGCAGGCGGTGATCGCCGGCTGGACCGGGCGTGATCCTGTCGCGCGCGACAAGCACATCGCCGAGCTTGAAGCGATCGGCATTGCGCGGCCGGCAACGACGCCGATCTATTACCGCTGTTCGGCGCGGCGGCTGACCCAGGAAGACAGCATCGAGGTCTGCGGCGGAAATTCCAGCGGCGAGGTCGAGTTCGTTCTGGTCGGCTGGCAAGGTCGCACCTTCGTCGGCCTCGGCTCCGACCATACCGACCGCAAGGTCGAGGGCTACAGCGTCACGGTATCGAAGCAGATGTGCGACAAGCCGATGGCCTCGACATTGTGGGAACTCGAGGACGTCATCGGTCACTGGGACCGCCTGATTTTGCGTTCCCATGCCTGGATCGCGGGCAAGCGGGAGCTCTATCAGGAGGGTACGCTGGAGGCGATGCTGCCGGTTTCGGAACTGCTCACGCGTGGTTTTGCCGGCGGCAAGCTGCCCGACGGTTGCGCCATGTTCGGCGGGACGTTTGCCGCCAAGGGCGGGATCAGGCCGTCCAGCCGGTTTGAGTGCGAGCTTGAGGACCCCGTCCTGAAGCGCACCATCCGCCACGCCTATGATGTGGTCGAGCTGCCCGTGCTGGGGTAGTCGGAAATCGGGTGGCTCCAAAGCCACCGGGTTGCGACGGTGCCGGCATGAAAACGTCAGCACAAAAGACTGCACCTGGATTTGAATCGGACGTCGCCACGCGCGTGGCTGACATCGATTGGACGAAGGCCGCTACCGACCTCGATGAACAGGGTTGCGCGGTGCTGAAGGGATTGCTCACGGCCGACGAGTGTCGCGCATTGGCCGCGCTTTATCCCGAGGACAAGATCTTTCGCAGCCGGGTTGTGATGGGCCGCCACGGATTCGGTCGTGGCGAATACAAGTATTTCGCCTATCCGCTGCCGCAGCCGATCGCGGAATTGCGGCCGCTGCTCTACGCGCGCCTTCAATCCATCGCTAACAGCTGGAATCAAGCGATGGGGATCGATATCCGCTATCCCGACAGCCATGAGGCATTCCTGGAGCGCTGCCATAAAGCAGGCCAGCTCCGGCCGACGCCGCTGCTGCTGCAATATGACGAAGGCGACTATAACTGCCTGCATCAGGACCTCTATGGCGAGCATGTGTTTCCGTTGCAGGTCGCGATCCTGTTGTCAGAACCTCGCCGCGACTTCGAGGGCGGCGAGTTCGTGCTGACCGAGCAGCGGCCGCGCATGCAGTCGCGTGCGGAAGTAGTGCCGCTTCGCCAGGGCGACGGTGTGGCGTTTGCTGTGCATGTTCGTCCGGTGCAGGGGACGCGTGGTGTCTATCGTGTCAATATGCGTCACGGCGTCAGCCGGCTTCGTTCCGGCCGCCGCCACACGGTCGGCGTGATCTTCCATGATGCCAAGTGACGAACTGTTGTGAGGATTGGTGACGTTGACGGCGGATTTGTTCGCTTGCTTCCCTGTTGTGCCGGCTTCGCGGGAGGAAATGGCCGAAGGCGCCGTGCTCTTGCGCGGGTTCGTCGGTGACCGCGAAGCGGAGCTGATCGCGGCGCTGCGCGATATCGTGGCGGCTGCGCCGTTCCGGCGGATGTTCACGCCCGGTGGGCATCGGATGTCGGTTGCGATGACCAATTGCGGCAGCGGAGGCTGGGTCACCGATCGCAGTGGCTATCGCTATAGCCCTGATGACCCTGAAACCGGCAGGCCATGGCCGGCGATGCCTCGACTGCTTCGAGATCTCGCCGATCGCGCCGCGACAAGCGGGGGCTTCCCCGGTTTTGCCCCCGACGTCTGCCTGATCAACCGCTATGTTCCCGGTGCGAAGATGTCGCTGCATCAGGACAAGGACGAACTCGATTTCGGCGCTCCGATCGTCTCGGTCTCGCTGGGTTTGCCGGCGATCTTCATGTTCGGCGGCTTGAAGCGAAGCGACAAGCCTCGTCGATTCAGGTTGGAGCACGGCGATATCGCGGTGTGGGGCGGGCCGTCGCGGCTGTTCTATCACGGCGTGGCGCCGCTTGCTGAAGGCAATCATCCCATGATGGGACCGCAGCGCCTCAATCTGACGTTCCGAAAAGTGTGGTAGAGGCGGGTCCCCACCCTGGATCAGCGAATATCCGCGTTTTCGAGGACATAGTTGAGGAACCGTGAGGTTGGCGAAGCTTCCGGCAGCCCGCTCGGCAAGATGATCTTCAATTCCTTCGCAAGCTCGATGCCACTGAGCGGAAGGGCAACGAGCTGACTCGCCTTGATTTCGTCCGTGACCGCGGCTGCGATGACCAGCGATACGCCGCGCCCCGCACGGACGGCCCGTTTCACGGCTTCGGTGTTCCCGAGGCCGCCGACGACGGTCAGCCGATCTGCCAGCTCACCGAACTCTCTTTTCAGAATCGTGTTCGTTCCGGTGCCTGGCTCACCGCCAAGGAGAGTTTCGCTCAAAAGTTCGCTCGGCTCGATCGCGCTGCGGTTGGCCCAGGGATGGTCGGGCGCGACGATGACAACCAGCGGCTCCCTGCGCCAGCTATGCTGGCAAAAATCCGGACGATCGATCCACCATTCCATCAAGGCCACGTCGGCGACGCCATTCGTCAGGCGTTCGGCGACGTCGCTGTTGGCGCCGATCCAGAGATCGATTGCCAGCGGATCGCCGGCCTGAAAGGCTGCAAGCGTCGATTGCAGCATGTAGGTGCCGATATTGCTGGATGCGGCAACATGCAGGATCCGTCGATTCATTATCGCTCGGCTGCGTTCGGCGGCATCGAGCATCGCGCGCGCAAGCGGTGCAAACGCCGCGCCCTGGGAGGTTGGCTCGACGACGCCGCGCCGCCGCACCAGCAACGGCGCGGCAAGGTCGTCCTCGAGTTGCCTGATGTGTTCGACCACGGTCGAGGGTGACAGGCTGAGATCCCGCGCCGCCGCACGGAACCCGCGCTCGTTGATCACGGCGAGGAATGTCCTAGCGTGCAGCAGATTCAGCATGAACCGACAGCTTTGCTGGATTGTTGACGGCGCCAAGCGGAATGCGGCCGGCAAGAACATCGAGGATGCTGCGCGCCGCTGTCAGCTCGATCTCCTGTCTGACTTTGGTAACGGCGGATCCGATATGCGGTGTGAATACGGTCGGCGCGGAAAAATTCGTAAGCCGCGGATCGATGCTGGCCGGTCGGTTCTCGATCGCCCAATCCTCGCACTCGAAGGCGTCCGCTGCATAGCCCGAAAGGTGACCGCGATCGATGGCATCTGCCACCGCAGCCTCGTCGACCAACGATCCGCGAGCAGGATTCACCAACCTCGCGCCGGGCTTCATGTCCGCGATGGTCCTTGCGTTGATGATGTGTCGGGTAGCGGCGGTCAAAGGCAGCGCCAGGACGACATAGTCGGAGCCGGCGATCACCTCTGCAAAGCTCGTTACGGTGACATGCGGGCAGGATGCCACCGGCGCCGGAAAGGCCGACTGGTCGTGCGCCACCCGGCATTGAAATCCGGCGAGCCGTTCGGCGATGGCGCGCCCGACGAGACCGAAACCGACGATACCGACGGTAGCGCCCGCCAGGCCTGCACCGTAAAGCTCCGCGCGCCAGCCGTGGAAGCCGCGCGCCTTGATGCTCCGGTCGCCGGCGACGATATTGCGCCCGAGAGAAAGCATCAATCCGATCGCCAGTTCGGCGGTCGGCAGTGTCAAAAGATCAGGCACGATCGTCAGCCATACCCCGGCCTCGGTCGCCGCCTGAACATCGATATTGTCAAAGCCCTTGAGTGCGGCGCCGATGACGCGAAGGTTCGGACAGGCCGCCAGAAAAGCCGCGTCGATCCTGTCGGTCATGAACGCAAGCAGGCCGGCGACATCCCGAGATCGATCGCGAACTTCCTCATAGGTCCACGGCTCGAGCGATGGATTGATCTCGACGGTGGCGTGCGCCTCGAGCAGCGCGCGCGTTTCGGGAAAGACAGGGTTGGTCGCAAGCACCTTTGGTTTTTCCGCCATGGCGCTTCTCTCCGTGCTATTTGAGATAATTCCGTAGCGCAGCGCCGATGCCATCGACGATCGTCACGCAAATCAGGATGCAGATCAGGATTGCCGAAACCTGGGCGTACTCAAGAATGCGAAGCGCCGCAATCAGCTCGAAGCCGATGCCGCCGGCCCCTACTGCGCCAAGCACGGTTGAAGCGCGAAAATTGTATTCCCAGCGATAGACCGCGGTGTCGGCAAGCTGCGGCAGCACCTGCGGCAATATCGCGTGAAACACGACCTGGAGCGGCGAAGCTCCCGCGGCGCGCGCCGCCTCGATCGGTTTTGGGTCAACATGTTCGATGCTCTCGGCAAAGAACTTGCCGATCATGCCTACCGAGTGAAATCCGACCGCAAGGACGCCAGGCAACGCTCCGAATCCGACCATGGCGACGAAGATGATCCCCATGATCAATTCGGGAATTGACCGCAACAAATTCAAGAGAGTTCGCGTCGTGTGGTATGCGATCCGGTTTGGCGTGGTATTGCGGGCCGCAAACAGCGCAAGCGGCATCGAAATCGATACCGCGAGGGCAGTTCCGGCGATTGACATGGCGAGCGTATCCGCCAGCGGCCTGAGCCAGCTATGCCAACGTCTGAAATCGGGCGGAAACATTTCGCTGGTTAGCTGTTTGATCGCCGGCCAGGCATCCGAGAAGCGCCGCGGATCAAGCAGATCGGTCAGCATCATCGCAATGACGATCAGGGCGACCGTCAGCAGGGCAAGGGCGGCGCGCTTTAATCGCGTCGCTCCCTCGCGGGCCAGGATCGTCTCATAAGCGGAGGAGGTGGAGGAGCTCATCCTTTGAACTTCGCCAGATCAAGATCGAGCAGCTTTGCGGTTTCGCGCAGGATGTCATAGGCATGATCATCGGTTGCCACGAACCCCTCCGCGCGAAACGTTTTCAGAATCTCTTTATCGTTGAGCTCGAGGAAGGCCTTCCTGATCGAAGCCTTCAGGTCGGGTGCGAGATACCCCTGCATGGTCATGGGATAGTTCGGAATTGGGTCGCTTTCCGCCAGCACCACGATCTTGCTGCCGTCGATCGAGCCCTTGGTGACCAGTGATTTGAAAATTTCCTGGCTAAGACCGCCTGCTTGAACCTGGCCCGACTGCACGGCGCGCGCGACGGCATCGTGCGAGCCGAGAAGAACGTATTTATAGTCGGTGTCGCCGACGATACCGTTGCGTGCGAGCAGCGCGCGCGGGATCAAATGACTCGAAGTCGAGGCGAAGTCGCCGAACCCGACCATTTTTCCCTTGATGTCGGCCAGTGTCTTCACCGGACCGTCGGCGCGGGTGATGATCACGCTCTTGTAGGTCGGTGAACCCTTCGACACGCCGACGGCAAAGGCCTCGATGTCGGGAGCCTTTGATTTTGCCAGCACATAGGAGAGAGGGCCGAAATACGCTACTTCGATCCGTCCGAAACGCATCGCTTCGATCATCGAAGAGTAATCGGTCGTAACGACGATTTCGACGTCCTTGCCGAGCGTTCGCTCGAGATGGGTTTTCAACGGCGCCGCATTCTGAATGATGGTCGAGGCGTTCTCGTCGGGAAGGAGCGCTACCCGCAACGCGGCGGGATTGGGCGCCGGTTCGGCCACCGCCTTGCCGAGAGCAAGGCCGAGCCCGCCGATCGTGCAGGCCAGTAGAAAGTTTCTGCGTTCCATGACTTTTCCCTTATCGGTGATGTTGCG
>Ga0265314_10002579_pt1 | contig 18347 bp, 10 predicted proteins | sample 4126metaG_FD_203106 | JGI IMG/M metagenome (GOLD analysis project Ga0265314, IMG submission 203106) | Rhizosphere microbial communities from Carex aquatilis grown in University of Washington, Seatle, WA, United States - 4-1-26 metaG | ecosystem: Host-associated > Plants > Roots > Rhizosphere >... | reverse complement strand
ACGGCACGGCGGGCGGTTTGGTGCGGCTCCGCCGCGCGCTGCGCGCGCGGCGCTACGACGCCGTCTTCTCGTTCATTCCCGGCGATTCGCTCCGGCAGGGCGCGGCGGCGGCGTTCGCCGCGCCGGGCGGAACGGCGCGGGTCTCGATCTGGCGCGCGAAACGCTACCACGGATTCTTCACGCGCGTGGTGCGACTGCCGCGCTCGTTGCAGACCGGGCCGGTGGGCGCGCAGCTCGTGGGCGTGGTGCGCGCGGCGTTCGGCGCGCGGCTCGACGAGCGCATGCCCACGCCGTCGCTCGCGATCCCCACCGAAGCGCGGGAAGCGGCCGCGATCTTCGCCGCACGGCACGAGGGAGCGCCGCTCGTCGTCGTGAACCTCTGGGCGGCGGGCGCGGAACGCACGTGGAGCGTCGAGGAATGCGCGCGCGCCCTCCGCGCCGTCGGGGCGCGGCACGCGTCGTGGCGCTTCGTGCTCATTCCCGCGCCGTCCAACGCGCGCGAGGCCGAACGGCTCCGCGCGATGCTCCCCGACGGGCGCGTGGATGTGTACGCGCCGTCGGCGCCGCTGCTCGAGGTGGCGGCGCTCGTGGCGCGCGCGGCGATGGTCGTGACGCCCGACACGATGGTCCTCCATCTCGCGGCGGCGGCGCGTCGGCCCGTCGTCTGGCTCGCGACGACGGCGAACCGATCCGATCCCACGATGTGGCGCCCCGTCGGCGTGCCCGAGCGCGCGCTCGTCACGACGGACGGCGCGCCGGTGCGCGCGATACACGGCGACCGCGTGGCGGCCGCCGTGGAATCGCTCGCGAACGAATTGCACCTCGCCTGACGCGACGCGCGCCGCGCGCGTCAGGCGACGCCCGCGGTCGCCGCCGGAGCCCGGTACTGCGGATCGTTGTACATCTTGAACTGCCGGTACACCCGCGGCTTGCGATGGCCGTGCACGAAATCGTAGAGGAGCGCCTCGAGTTCGGCCGCGAGATCGGTGCGCTGCTCGGCGAGCACCTCGAGCTTCTCGAGGCACTGCGCGCGGAAGCGCGGCGTCACGTCGGCGCGGTCGGCCTGCTCCCGCATGTGGTAGATCTTCAGCTCGACGATGCTGAGCTTGTCGGCGAGGGAGCCCACGGTCTCCGCCATGTCAGCCTCGCCCGTGGCTGCGCGCCGCGACGGCGCCGGCGACGATCCCGTCGATCTGCTCGATGAGGTCGTTGCGGCGCTGGTTCAGGCGGTCGATGTTGCGCTTGGCGGAGGCGACGACGAAGTCGTCCTCGAGCCGCGCCCGGTCTTCTTCGTGCCAGAGCTCGACGTTGGTGCGCGCGAGCTCGGCGATCAACTGGCCGATCACGGGAAGAATGCTTAGGGTGTCGATGGGCCGGGGGTCATGGCGCTTCATCGCACCGTCACACAGTTGACGGAACCCCGGGGCGTCCCGTTAGTTCCGCTGGTGACCGAACGTCATCCCCTGCCGATCAGGTTTGGCGCCGACCGTCTCGCCGCGGATCCGTCGCTCGCCGGTACGGCGCGGCGCGTAGGACTCGTGACGAACGATGCGGCACGTCTCGCCGCGGATCCCGCGGCACGCGCGCGCCTGGCACTGCATCGTGCCGGCGTCCCCATCGTGCGGCTGTTCGGTCCGGAGCACGGCCTCGGCGCAAACGCCGCCGACGGCGCGCCCGTCGACGACTCGACCGACGCGCTCACGGGGCTTCCCGTCGTGTCGCTCTACGGCGAGCGGATGCGCCCGGCGGCAGCGGATCTCGCCGGGCTCGACGCGGTGTTGTTCGACGTCCCCGACGTCGGGGCCCGCTTCTATACATACGCATGGACCCTGCTCGAGGTTGGAACGGCGTGCGCCGAGCACGGCGTGCCGCTCGTGGTGCTCGACCGCCCCAATCCCCTCGGTGGTTCGATGGCGGCCGTCGAAGGACCGTTGCTCGACCCGGCGTACCGGTCGTTCATCGGCGGCGACACGATTCCCGTGCGGCATTCGCTCACGCTGGGTGAACTGGCGCTCCTCTGGCGTGGCGAGCGATGGGGCGGCGCCGACGTGCGCGTCGTCGCCTGCGACGGCTGGGAGCGCCGCATGCTCTGGCCCGACACCGGGCTCGACTGGGTGCCCACCTCGCCGGCGATGCCGGGGGTGGAATCGGTGCTGCTGTATCCCGGCACCTGCCTGTTCGAGGCGACGAATCTGAGCGTCGGCCGCGGCAGCGACTCGCCGTTCCGGATCGTCGGGGCGCCGTGGCTCGACGCGGCGCGCGTGCTCGATCACCTCTCGCGGCGGACACCTCGCGGGGCGCGCTTCGAACGGCAGGAGTTCACCCCGCAGGCCGGGCCGTACGCCGGGGAGTCGTGCGAGGGGGTCGCGATCGTGGTGACGGACGCCGCTGTGACGCGGCCGGTCGCGACCGGGTTGTTGTTGCTGGCGTCGGTGATCGCGACGCACCGTCTCCGGTTCTCCTGGGCGCGCTATCCGACGGCGGCTAACCCCCGCGGCGACGGGCACTTCGAGCGGTTGATCGGGCGCTCGGGCATCCGGTCGCGGCTCGACGCCGCGCCCGACCTGGTCGACGGCCCGCTGGTCGAGTCGTGGACCCGCGCCGAAGGTTGGGAGGAGCGTGTCAAAGACGCACTACTATATAGATAGCCAGATGGTGCAAGAAACCCTTTGGGTCGTTCGGGTATCTAACAAGCGACGGTAATACCCCCACCGTCACCCCCAGCTACTCCCGCACCATGCCCACCCAGTGGACACGCGCCCTCGCGCGTGCATTTGTGTTGCTCGCCGCAACGCGCACCCTCGCGCTCGCCCAGAACGCCAACGGCGGGCACCCGTCCGCCGACGGCGCCGCCAAGTCGGCGGCTTCGAGCCATGCGATCCCGGTGCCCGCGGCGCGTGCCGCGCGGCGCGCGACGGCCATCGTCCTCGACGGCAAGCTCGACGACGACGCGTGGAAGAACGCGACGCCCGTCACCGACTTCACGCAGATCGATCCCGACGTCGGCAAGCCGGCGTCGCAGCGCACCGAGATGCGCTTCATGTTCGACGACGAAGCGCTCTACATCGGCGCGAAGATGTACGACACCGAAGGACGAAAGGGCGTGATCACGTCGCTCGTGCGGCGCGACCAGCAGTTCAACTCCGACTACATCGAGATCGTGATCGACGGCTTTCACGATCACCTCGGCCGCGCCTTCTTCGACCTGAACCCCTCGGGTTCCAAGCAGGACCAGCTCGGCGTGGGCACGAGCTGCTGCGACTCCGGCTGGGATCCCATCTGGGACGCCGCCACGCACATCGACGACGACGGGTGGACCGCGGAGATCCGCATCCCGCTGAGCCAGCTCCGCTTCTCCACCGACTCGGTGCAGACGTGGGGCCTGCAGCTCCGGCGTTTCATCCAGCGCCGCAACGAGCTCGACCAGTGGTCGTACTGGGCCAAGAACGAGACGGGCGGCCCGCCGCGGTTCGGCCATCTCGAGGGGCTCGAGATCAAGCCCGGCGCGCAGAAGAAGCTCGAACTGCTGCCGTACGTGGTGGGGCGCACGTCGCACACCGCGTTCGACGTGGGCGACCCGTTCAACAACGGCGCGGTGCAATCGGCGCGCGCGGGGCTCGACCTCAAGTACCTGCTCAGCACGAACCTCACGCTCGACGCGACGTTCAACCCCGACTTCGGGCAGGTCGAGGTCGACCCGGCGGTGATCAACCTCTCGGCGTTCGAGACGTCGTTTCCGGAGAAGCGGCCGTTCTTCATCGCCGGGTCCGGGGTGTTCGAGTTCGGCGGGCTCAACTGCTACTTCTGCAGCAACGTGTCGTCGCTCTCGGCGTTCTACTCGCGCCGCATCGGGCGCGCGCCGACCGGCGCCGACCTCGCCTACGACCGCGGCGTCTACGCCGACGTGCCCGACGCCGCCTCGATCATCGGCGCGGCGAAGATCACCGGACGCACCAGCGACGGGTGGACGGTGGGCGTGCTCGACGCCGTCACCAACCGGTCGACGGCGCGCATCCAGCTCGCCGACGGCACGCGCACCACGCAGGAAGTGGAACCGCTCACCAACTACTTCGTGGGGCGGCTCAAGAAGGACTTCATGAACGGCAACCTCGTGCTCGGCGGCATCGCGACGTCGGTCACGCGCCAGATGGACACGACGTTCGCGCCGCGCCTCAACTCGCATTCGGAGTTCATCGGCGGCGACTGGCAGTACCTCTGGAAGAACCAGACGTACGCCTGGCGCGGCAACTTCGGCCTCTCGAGCGTCGAGGGCGACGCGCGCGACATCTACGCGCGGCAGCTCTCGAGCGCGCGATACTTCCAGCGCCCCGACCGCGCGAAGCAGGCCAACGGGTTCTTCACGAACAGCCTCGACTCGACGCTCACCGCGATGCGCGGCGGCGCGTTCTACACCAGGCTCGCGAAGGAATCGGGCGACTGGCTCTGGGAGACGGCGCTCAACGTGCGGACGCCGGGCTTCGAGAACAACGACATGGCCTTCCTCACCCGCTCCGACTACATCTGGTACAACGCGAACCTCGTGCGCTACTTCACGACGCCGACGTCGGTGTACCGCGACTTCTGGGTGAGCGTGGGCGGCCAGGGGCAGAACAACTTCTCGCGCGACCTCACCGACGAGCAGATGCAGACGTACATCCAGATGACGCTGCCGAACTTCTGGCAGTGGAACACGATGTACATCTGGCATCCGGCCCTCGCCGACGACCGCCTCCTGCGGGGCGGGCCGGTGGTGCAGAAGCCCGGCACGGGGTTCACGGCGTTCAACCTCAACAGCGACAACCGGCGTGCGCTCATCTGGAACGCGAACGTCGACTACGCCTGGAACCAGAAGGGCGGCTGGGGCACCGACTGGTCGACGAGCCTCAACTACCGGCCGACGTCGCAGGTGAGCCTCACCTTCGGGCCGAGCTGGAGCGATTCGCATGCGCTCCTCCAGTACGTCACGGCGGTCGTCGATCCCACCGACGCGGCCTTCTACGGGTCGCGGTACGTCCTCTCGGCCATCAAGCAGAAGACGCTCGCGCTCGACACGCGGCTCAGCGTGACCTTCACGCCCACGATGACGCTCGAACTGTACGCGCAGCCGTTCATCGCCAGCGGCCAGTACTTCGACTTCAAGGAATTCAACGCGCCGCGGAGCGGCGACTACAGCATCTTCGGCACGCAGAAGGGGACCATCGTCGCGGCGCGCGACGCGAACGGGCTCGTCGCGTCGTACACGATCGATCCCGACGGCACCGGGCCGGCCAAGAGCTTCACGTTCGGCAATCCCGACTTCAACTACCGCTCGCTGCGCGGCAACGCGGTGTTCCGGTGGGAGTACCGGCCGGGCTCCACGCTCTACGTGGCGTGGACGCACAGCCGCAGCGACACGGAGCCGATGGGCGACTTCAATTTCGGCCGCGACTTCAACGGCCTGACCGGCACGCGCCCCGACAACATCTTCCTCGTGAAAGCGTCGTGGTGGCTCGCGCGGTGACGTTTCTGTGCTAGGTGGGAGCTACCGCAGAACTCCCGATCTGCGCGGATAGACGGCCGGATCAGCGCGGATACGATGACTGAATGGGGGGACCGACAGCGTGCATCGCGCGATGTCGGTCCCCCCTTTGTTGTCCTATCCGTGGCAATCCGGCAGTCCGATCCGCGAAATCGGGAGTTCTGTTGTAATACCATCCTCGCACGCAGACCGCCGAGGACTCCCCGCCGGCCCCGCGTGTCGTATCTTGGGGTCATGCCGAGACGAATCCTCCGCGCCGCCGCGGCGCTCGCACTGTGCGCCGCCCCGCTCGGCGCGCACGACATGTTCTGGCGGCTCACGGCCTGGTTCGTGGCGCCCGGCGCGGCCATGACCATGCCGCTCCTCAACGGCACCTTCTCCAAGAGCGAGAACGCCATCGAGTGGTCGCGCGTCGCCGACCTGAGCGTCGTCGCGCCGTCGGGACGCGTGACGATCGACAGCGCGCGCTGGAGCACCCGCGGCGACACGAGCCGGCTCTCCTACACCACCGGCGCCGCCGGGACGTACGTCGTCGGCCTCTCCACCAAGCCCCGCGAGTTCGAACTCCCCGCCAAGGATTTCAACCAGTACCTCGCCGACGACGGCATCCCCGACATCCTCGCCGAGCGGCAGCGCGACGGCTCCGACGCCCATGCGGCGAAGGAACGCTACCACAAGCACGTGAAGGCCATCTTCCAGGTGGGCGAGGCGCGCTCCGACGCCTGGAAGACGCCCCTCGGCTACCCCGCCGAACTCGTGCCGCTCGAGAATCCGTACGCGGTGCGCGCCGGGGCCACGCTCGGGTTCCTCTGCCTCGTCGACGGCAAGCCGCTCGCCAACCAGCTCGTGATGGTCGGCGGCCGCGAGGGGACGACGGGCGACACGCGCCTCCCCGCGAAAGCGCTGCGCAGCGACGGCAAGGGCATCGTGCGCGTGCCCATCACCAAGGCCGGGCGCTGGTACGTGAAATTCATCCGCATGGTGCGGGTGAGCGATGGCATGGTTGACTACGAATCGAAGTGGGCGTCGCTCACGTTCGAGGTGCGCTAGGCGCGTGAGCGGCGCGTTCCCGCCGGGCCCGACGCCGCGTTTCCCCGGCGACCTGCTCCTCCGGTCGCGCCACGACACGCTGCAGTTCCTCATCGACGTCGCCACCGAGTTCGGCGACGTCGCCGGCCTGCGCATCGGGCGCGAGCGCCTCGTGCTCGTGAACCACCCCGATGCGGTGCGCGACGTGCTCGTCACGCACCAGAAGAACTTCCTCAAGGGCAAGGCGCTCGAGCGGGCGCGCATCGTGCTCGGCAACGGGCTCCTCACGAGCGAGGGCGAGGACCACCTGCGGCAGCGCCGGCTCATGCAGCCCGCGTTCCACCGCGACCGCATCGCGTCGTATGCCGCGTCGATGGTGACCGAGGCGGCCGCCGTGCGCGACCGCTGGCGCGACGGCGACCAGTTCGACGCGCACGAGCAGATGATGGCCGTGACCCTCGCCATCGTCGGGCGCACGCTCTTCAGCGCCGACGTCGGCGACGAATCGTCGGAGATCGGCGCGGCCCTGACCACCGTGCTGGGCTCCTTCAACCACATGATGCTCCCGTGGAGCGCGCTCCTCTTCGCGCTCCCCGTCCCCGCCGCGCTCCGCTTTCACCGCGCGCGCCGCCGCCTCGACGCCACGATCTACCGCCTCATCGCCGAACGCCGAGCGAGCGGCGCCGACACCGGCGACCTCCTCTCGATGCTCCTCCTCGCCACCGACACCGAGGGAGACGGCACCGGACTCACCGACCGGCAGCTGCGCGACGAGGCGATGACGCTCTTCCTCGCCGGCCACGAGACCACGGCCAACGCGCTCTCGTGGGCCTGGTATCTCCTCGCGCGCAATCCCGACGTCGAGGAGCGGCTCCATCGCGAAGTCGACGCGCTCGGGCACGAGCCGACGTTCGCCGACCTGCCGCGCCTCGAGTACACGCGGCGCGTGGTGGCCGAGACGATCCGCCTGTACCCGCCCGCGTACGCGATCGGACGGCGCGCGATCGGCGCGTACACGATCGGCGCATACGAGCTGCCGCCGCGCACGCTCGTGATCGTCAGTCCGTTCATCGTGCAGCGCGACCACCGGTGGTGGAAGGAAGTCGAACGGTTCGACCCCGACCGCTGGAGCCCGGAAGAGGTCGCCGCGCGGCCGAAGTTCTCGTACTTCCCGTTCGGCGCCGGCACGCGCATCTGCATCGGCGAGCAGTTCGCCTGGACCGAGGCGACGCTCGTGCTCGCCACGCTGGCGCAGCGGTGGCGCCTCTGGCTCGCCCCGAAACAGCGCATCGCGATGCAGCCGCAGATCACCCTGCGCCCCCGGTACGGCATCCGGGTGATCGCGCGGCGGCGCTGACGCGGTCGTGCCCTCCGGTGTCAGAGGCGCTACCTTTTCGCCCCATGGCACTGCTCCTCACCGTCGTCTTCGTCCTCTCCGGCGCCGCCGGGCTCATCTACGAGTCCATCTGGAGCCGCTACCTCAGCCTGTTCGTCGGCCACAGCGCCTACGCGCAGGTGATCGTGCTCGTCATCTACCTTGGCGGCATGTCGGCCGGGGCGGCGCTCACGGCGCGATTCTCGTCGCGCATCCGCGAGCCGCTCTTCGGCTATGCGTTCGTGGAGATCCTCGTCGGCACCATCGGGCTCTTCTTCCACGACATCTTCCGCAGCGTCAGCGCGTACGCCTACGCGTCGCTCTTCCCCGCGCTCGCCGGCGGCGCGGCGCTCGTGATCGTGAAGTGGGCGCTCGCCGGCCTGCTGATCCTGCCGCAGTCGCTCCTCCTCGGATCCACCTTCCCGCTGATGAGCGCCGGGCTGCTGCGCCGCGTCTCGCCCGATGGCCGCGCCGCGAGCGGGCACACCATCTCCATCCTCTACTTCGCGAATTCGATCGGCGCCGCGGCGGGCGTGCTCGTCGCCGGGTTCTACCTGATCGGCCTCGTCGGCCTGCCGGGCACGCTCCTCACGGCGGCGGTCGCGAACCTCGTGTCGGGTTTCTCCGTGTTCGCGGCGGTGCGGCTCACGCAGGACGCGAACGAGCCCTCGCTCGCGAGCGCGACGGAGACCGCGCCTCCCGCGGCCCCCGCGGCGCCATCGGCCGAACTCCCGATGCTCTGGCGCGTGCTCCTCGCCGTCGCCGCGGGCACCGCGCTCTCGAGCTTCATCTACGAGATCGCCTGGGTGCGCATGCTCTCGCTCGTGCTCGGCAGCGCCACGCACTCGTTCGAACTCATGCTCTCGGCGTTCATCCTCGGTCTGTCGATCGGCGCGTTCTGGGTGCGCACGCGGGCCGACCGCTTCAAGGATCCGATGCGCGCCCTCGGCGTCACGCAGTGGTGGATGGGCGCGCTCGCCGTGCTCACGCTCGCCGCGTTCCTCGCGTCGTTCGACTGGATGGCGATGCTCATCCGCGCGCTCGACCAGAACGAAGACGGCTACCGGCTCTTCACCGTCTCCAAGTATGGCATCGCGCTCGCCGTGATGCTGCCGGCGACGTTCTGCGCGGGCATCACGCTGCCGCTCATCACGCGCATCCTATTGAACGCGGGAAGCGGCGAGCGGGCGATCGGCACGGTGTACAGCGTGAATACGCTCGGCTCCATCATCGGGGCCGGGCTCGCCTCGCTCGTCCTCATGCCCTGGCTCGGCCTCAAGACGTTGCTCGTCGGCGGCGGCGTGATCGACATGGCGCTCGGCGTCTGGCTCCTCTGGATCGCCGGCCGCGCGAACCCGTCGGCGCGCCGGCTCGGCGTGCTCGGCGCCGGCGGCATGGCGCTCGTGCTGCTGTACGCGGTGTTCAGCGTGCCGTTCGACCGCGGCGTGCTCATCAGCGGCGTCTATCGCTACGGCCGCGTGCCCAAGGCGGGGAGCGTCGGCGTGCAGTTCTACAAGGACGGGCGCACCGCCACGGTGAGCGTGCGCAAGGGCGACGACGGCGGCTATTCGCTCGCGACCAACGGCAAGCCCGACGCCTCGCTCACGCCGACGTGGTTCTCCACCGACTCCACCGCCGCCGCGAAGCAGCTCGACGGCGACGAATCGACGCAGGTGCTCCTCCCGATGATCACGCTCGCCCACGCCCCGCGGGCGAAGACGGGCGCCGTGATCGGCAACGGCTCGGGGATGTCGTCGCACTTCCTCCTCGGGAGCCCGTACCTCGAGAAGCTCGTGACGATCGACATCGAGCCCGAGATGATCCGCGCGTCGCATCAGTTCTATCCGGTGAACCGCCGCAACTTCGACGACCCGCGCTCGCAGTTCGTGCACGACGACGCGAAGAGCTACTTCGCCGCCACGAACCAGCAGTTCGACCTCATCCTCTCGGAGCCGTCGAACCCGTGGGTGAGCGGCGTCAGCGGGTTGTTCACCGACGAGTTCTACCAGCGCATCCGCACCTACCTCACGCCCCACGGCGTCTTCGGCCAGTGGCTGCACCTGTACGAGATCGACGACGACCTCGTGCTCAGCGTGATCAAGGCGGTGCACAAGAACTTCCCGTCGTACCAGGTGTTCCTCACCGCCGACGTCGACATCCTCATCCTCGCGTCGAACCAGCCGGCGCTCCCCGTGCCCGACTGGCACGTGATGGATTATCCGGACATCCGCGCCGACATGCACCGCTTCCGCCGCATCAGCCCCGAGGCGCTCGAGGGGGTGCGGCTCGTCTCGCGCGCGGCGCTGGCGCCGCTCATCGGCAACGGCGTCGGCGCGAACTCCGATTTCTACCCGAACCTCGACCTCGGCACCGAGCTCACGCGTTACATGAAGCAGTACGCGACGGGCTTCACCGGGCTCGGCGACTCGCGCTTCGACCTCGGCGCGATGCTCACCGACACGCGCATCCTTCCCGCGAGCGAGGGGAGCGCGTCGCTCAACATCTCGCGCGTCAAGTCGCTCGCGCTCGGGCACCGCCTGCGCACCGAGACGTTCACCACGGCGAGCCTCGAAGGCGAGGACAAGACGCTCCGCCTCGCCGTCACGCAGGGGCAGACGCTCGACGACGTCATCGCCATGGGGCGCGCGCCGATGGACTGGCCGATCTTCCTCAAGCTCGCCAGCGACGTCGAGGCCGAGCGGCACGGCGGCACGATGGGCTGGACGGACGACGCCTTCTATGCCCGCGTCGGGAACTTCATGCAGGCGCAGCACGCGCCGTCCGACGCGCAGGCGGCCTGGCGCTTCGTGCATGCCGCGGCCGGCTACCGGTGGATCGCCGCGGCCGCCGAGGTCGACTCGCTGGTCTTCGCGCGGCTCGAAGAGCGCCGCTGGCTCGACGACGACCTGTTCCGCGACGCGGCCGTGGTCGCCTTCCTCAAGACGGGCGCCCCGGCGAAGGCGCGCGGCGTCTTCGACCGGCTCGACGAGTTCGTCGCGCGCAAGCCGAACGACCTGCGCGTGCGGCTCCTCGACGCCTACATCACCGAGGCCGAGCGCAAGGCGCCGCCGTCGCCGGCGAAGCCAGCGGTCGCAAAATAGTATCATTTAGGTACTAAACGGCCCCTCGGCACGAACGGGCGGCGACCACATGGCCGCCGCCCGTTCGCCTGCGTCTCCCCGCGACTACGGCTTCACCGGCGCCGGCTTGGGCGGGTGGTTCTGGAAGTCCCCGGCCTTCACCACCACGAACTTCGACGGGTCGATGTACTTCTTCATCGCCGCGTTCACGTCGTCGGGCGTGAGGTCGGTGATCCACTGCTCGAGCTGCGCGTTGTACTTCATGGTGCGGCCCGTGATGTACTGGGCGGAGAAGAGGCTCGCGAGATAGGCGTCCTGGGAGCGGGCCTGCACCTGCTGCTGCAGCCAGCCCTGCTTGGCCTTCTCGACCTCGTCCGCGGTGAGCCCGCGCTTCAGCACGCGGTCGATCTCCTCGTTGAACGCCGCCTCGAGCCGCACCACGTTCTCGGGGTTGTAGATCGCGTTCGCCATGAGCGTGCCGGAGCTGTCGAGCGACTGCGCGCTCAGCCCCGAGCCGACGCCGTACGAGAGTCCTTCCTGCTGGCGGATGCGCGTGGCGAGCCGCGAGTTGAGGAAGCCGCCGCCGAGGATGTAGTTGCCGATCGTGAGCGCCGCGTAGTCCTTGGAGTCGTCGCGCACCTTGAGGTTCTGCCCGGCGAGGAAGAAGGCGTTGGCCTTGTCGGGCGTCTCGAACTTGTCGTCGGTCTTGGCGAGTTCGAAGTACGAGCGCACGAGGCGCGCGAACGGCTTCGGGCTCTTCCACGCCCCGAACTCCTCGCGGAGCACGGTCGTGATGGAGTCCTTGTTGAAGTCGCCCACCACCGAGGCGTCGGCGTACGACGCGCCCACGAGCTCGTCGTAGACCTTCTTCACGTCGCCGACGGTCATCGCCTTGTACGTCGCGATGTCCTCCTCGATCGTGTTCGTCGCCAGCGGGTGCCCCTTCGGGTACGGATTCAGCTTCCGCTGGTACGCCGTGAAGGCGATGGTCGTCGGTTCGCTCTTGCCCTGTTCGATCGCCGCGAGGCGTTCGGTGCGGAGCTTCTCGAACTCGGCGGCGTCGAACGCCGGGGTCTTGAGCACCTGCGCGGCGAGCCGGAGCGCGGGGATGAGGTTCTCGCGCGTCGTCGTGAGCTGCACGAGCGCGTTGTTGCCCGCGCCGCCGAACGACGCCTGCGTCTTGAGCTTGTCGAAGCCGTCCTTGATCTGCTGGCGCGACATCGTCTTCGTGCCCTTGTCGAACATCGACGACATCAGCGACGCGGCGTCGGAGCGCCCGGTGAGCGACTTCACGTCGCCGAACCGGAGCGTGATGCGCGCCGTCACCGTGTTGCCGCGCGTCTGCTTGGGGAGGAGCGCGAGCTTCATGCCGTTCGGCAACGACGTGCGGATGGTGCGCGCGTCGATGTTCGCCGGCGACGGGTCGAACGCCTCGCCCGCGGCGAGGGTGGCGTTGCCCTTGTAGTCCTTCACCATCCCGTTGAGGTCGGCGTCGCTCACCGCCACGACGGCCGCGCGATCGGGATTGTCGGTGGGGATGAACAGCCCCACCGTGCGGTTCGACGGCTTGAGATACGCCGCCGCGACGCGCTGCACGTCGGCGGGCGTCACCTTCTTGAGGCGGTCGCGATGGAGGAAGATCATCCGCCAGTCACCCATCGCCTGCCATTCGCTGAGATCCAGCGCCACGAACTGCGAGTTGTTCAGCTCGAGGTCGAGGTTCTTGCCGAGCGTCGTCTTCGCGCGCTCGATCTCCTCGGTGGTGAACGCCGTCGTCGCCGCCGATTCGGTGGTCTCGATGAGGGTCTTGGTCGCGTCGTCGAGGTTCTGGTCCTTGCGCAGCGTGGCCTGCATCAGGAGCACGCCGGGTTCGCGATTGCGCGAGGCGTTGCCGCTCGTGGACGTCGCCTTCTTGGTGTCGACGAGCGCCTTGTAGAGCCGGCCGTTCGGCCGCCCGGCGAGCGCCTCGGCGAGCACGGCCGTCGCGGCGAAGTCGGGGTGCGACCCGGGCATGATGTGATAGCCGATCATCGCCATCTGCACGTCGCCGGTGCGGCGCAGCGTCACCGAGCGCTCGCCGTCCTGCACGGGCTCCTCGGTGTACGTGCCGTAGAGCATGTTGCCGCGCTCCACCGAGCGCACCGGCTTCGGGATCTTCGCGAACTTGTCGCTGATGAGCTGCAGGATCTTCTTCTCGTCCACCTTGCCCGCGACCACCAGCACCGCGTTGTCGGGCTGGTAGTATTTGCGGTAGAACGCCTGCAGGCGGTCGATCGGCACCTTCTCGATGTCGCTGCGCGCGCCGATCGTGCTCTTGCCGTAGTTGTGCCAGAGGAACATGGTGCTCATCAGCCGCTCGTCGAGCACGTTGAACGGCGAGTTCTCGCCCATCTCGAACTCGTTGCGCACCACCGTGAACTCGCTCTCGAGGTCCTTCTTGGCGATGAAGCTGTTCACCATGCGGTCGGCTTCGAGGTCGAGCGCCCAGTCGATGTTCACGTCGGTGGCGGGCACCGTCTCGAAGTAGTTCGTGCGGTCGTACCACGTGGTGCCGTTGGGGTTGGCGCCGTGGTCCGTGAGTTCCTGCGGGATGTTCGGGTGCTTCGGCGTTCCCTTGAACGCGAGGTGCTCGAGGAGGTGCGTCATCCCCGTCTCGCCGTAGCCCTCGAAGCGCGAGCCGGCGAGGTATGTGATGTTGATCGTCGCCGTGGGCTTGCTCGCGTCGGGAAAGAGGAGCACGCGCAGTCCGTTGTCGAGCGTGTACTCGGTGATCCCTTCCACCGAGGCGCCTTTCTTCATTCCCGCGGGGAGCTGCGCGCCGAGCGTCGACGACGCGGCGGCGGAAAGCACGAGAGCGCTCGCCCACCGTCGGGCAGAGCGTGATACGGCATATGCCATGAAGCCTCCAATTGCGCTGTGAACTCCCGCCGGCGTCGGGGGGCGCCGGCAACCTTCTTTCGACCCTCCATCAACCTCCTATCGTGGCACCGAAACGCGCCTACTTCAAGACGCGTTTCGGCCAACGACAACCGGCGTTCACGTTGCGGCGAGCTGGCGCTCCCGGATCCGCCCGCCCAGCCAGGCGTACGGCATCACCAGCACGAGCGAGAGCGCCATGTACCACACCGGAAAGCTCCCGGGCTTCGCCGCCACCAGGCCGGCGACGTTGAACACGAACCCGAGCGCGCCGAGGATCAGGGCGTGCCGCATCGGACGGTTCGGCGCGAGCCGCGCCGTGAGCCAGCAGCCGAACGTCGCATACACGCCCACGTACACCTGCGATCCGAGGAGCACGAGGATATTCTCGCTCCCGCCATCGGGGGTGAACGCGCCGGGCACGAGCAGCCGCACGAGGAGATCCGTGCAGACCGAGAGCACGCCGATGAGCACGAAGCCCGCGACGATCACGACGATGGACCGTATCATGCTATCTCCGCGTGAGGGGAACGCCTAACGTACGACACCCCACCGTGGCCGCAACGTTGCCTTGCGCGGCGGCCGCGGCGGGCATCCATTCCCGCCATGCGAATTCGATCCCTCCCCGCGCTGCTCGCGGTCGCCCTCCTCGCCGCGCGCGCCACCGCCCAGTCGCCGGCCCTCACCAACGCCGACTCGGCGCTCGTCGGCCGCGTGCTCCTCGCCGAGGCGCAGCGCGACTCGGCGAACCCGGCCTTCGCCGACGCCGCCCGGCACGCCGACGAACGCGTGCGGCTCCTCGCCCGCCGCGCGCTCGCCCGCATCGCCGACGCGCGTTTCACCAAACGCGACTCCTTTCCGCCACTCCCCGCGCCGCCGGCGTACACCGACCCGTCGTGGCGGCTCCGGTACCGCGCGCTCACCGCCAAGAGCGACTGCGCCGCCCTCCGCGACGCGCTCGCCGACTCCGCGTGGCACGTGCGGCTCCGCGCCGCCGACCTCCTCGGCGCGCCGTGCGCCGGTGACACGGCCGCGCTCGCCACGCTCCGCGCCTGGGTCGCGCAGGCGCCCACCGGTCGCGATCCGTCGCACGCGACGAACGGCGTGTCGTGGCACGCCGGCGCGCACGCCATCGTCGCGCTCGCGAAGATGGCGCCCGCCGAGGCGCGCGGCGTGCTGCCGCGGTTCGCGACGCATGCGAACCCCTCGATGCGTGGGTACGCCGCGACCGCCGCGGCCGCGCTCGCCGACACCGCGACGTTGCGCACGCTCGCGCGCGACGCCGACGACAATGTGAAAGAGACCGCGATCGACGCCCTCGCCAAGGTCGCCGGCCACTCGGCCGACGACGTGATCGTCACCGCCCTCGGCGCGCGCGGCTACCAGGCGGTGCGCGCCGCCGCGCGCGCGCTCAAGGGCTCGCCCGACGGCGCCATCGTGGCCCGCGCCGCGCTCGACGCCGCCGAGCGGCTGCGCCGCGACTCGAGCGAGACGAGCCGCGACGCGCGCACCGCCGTGCTCGACCGCATCGGGGAATTCGCGGGCAGCGGCGATGCCCCGCGCATCGCCGCGCTCGCCGCCGATTTCGACTGCGTCGTCGCGAAGTCGGCCGCGACCATCGCCACGAAGCTCGGCAGTGCCACCGCCGTGCGCTGCACGCCGTTCGCGATGACGCTCCCCGACGGCGCCGTCGCGCTCGCGCTCGGCGCCGAACGCACGCTCGAGGTGACGCTCGCCAAGGAGAGTGGTGGCGGCACGTTCACCGTGCGGCTCCGTGGCGACGTCGCGCCGATGATGGCGGCGCGCATGGCGTCGCTGGCGAATTCCGGCTGGTACGACGGCCGCCGGTGGTACCGCGTCGAACCGGATTTCGTGATCCAGGGCGGCGGGCCCGGTGCGAACGAGTACGTGGGCCACCCGCGCTTTCTCGCCGACGAACTCGGCACCGTGCCGCACGTGCGCGGCACCGTGGGCATGAGCACCCGCGGCCACGACACCGGCGACTCGCAGTGGTTCGTGAACCTGAAGGACAACCTCAGGCTCGCGCGCGACTACACGGTGTTCGGCGAGGTGACGGCGGGCATCGCGATCGTCGACGCGATCGTGGAAGGCGACCGGATCGCGACCATCCGAGAGGTGAAGGCGACGGCGAAGCGACGGTAGCCGGAACGGGCCAGCGCTCCGCGCAGCCGCGCCGTAAGTTGGAACGCGACGCCTTTCCATAGCTCCGGAGCATGCCGTGCATCTGATCCTCGCCGCCGCCTTCCTCCTCCAGCAGGCTGCCCCCGACACCGCCACGTTGCGTGGCGCGCGGTCGCCGTCGTGGGCGCCCGACGGGCGCGTCGTCGTCTCGGTCGACGGCGACCTCTACCTGCGCGCGGCGAACGGCACGGCGTGGTCGCACCTGACCGTGGGCCTCCCGTGGGATCGCGACCCGGCCTTCACGCGCGATGGCGCGGCCGTCGTCTTTTCGTCCGACCGCGGCGGCAACTGGGATCTGTGGCGCCTGCGCGTGAATGCCGACGGGTCGGCCGCCGCGCCCGAGCGCATCACCTCGACACCCGACGACGAGAGCGCGCCCACGGTCGCCCCCGACGGCAGCATCGCCTTCGTGCGCGGGCGCGGCGCCGCGGCGCGCGTCTGGCTTCGCGCGGCCGACGGCACCGAACGCCGTCTCGACGACCGCGAGAACACGCAGCTCGCGCCGCAGTTCTCCCCCGACGGGCAGCGCGTGGCCTACATCGTCGCCGCCGAAGGCACGCGGCGCGTGGTGGTGCGCGCGCTGAACAGCGGCCGCGAGACGACCGCGAACGCCGACCGCAACGCCGAACGTCTCGCCTGGGCGCCCGAGGGCGACCGGCTCGCGCTCTCGTCGCGCGCGGGCATCTACATCGCGGCCACCGACGGCCGCTACACCAACTTCGCCTCGGCGCGGCACGGCGACCTCGCCTGGTCGGCCGACGGCCGCACGCTCGCCATCGCCGAGTACGACGACGTGAACGTCGGCTACAACGGCGACCCCGACCGGCTCGGCGAGCGCGTGGCCGCCGAACGGTTCGGCAACACCGAGAAGCTCTGGTTCGTGCAGGCGCCGGTCGCCCCCGACGCGGGCCTCGCGGAGCGGAACGTCAGCACCACGCGCGATCTCGCCGCGCGCAACGGCGCAGCGTACGACCGGGTGTGGGAGCGGTCGAGCACGTTGTATTTCACCGCGCCCGAGGCGGCGCAACGCAAGGCGCAGTGGGACGCGTCGCACACCAGGCACCGCGCCGAAGCGCTCGCCGCGAAGGACGACGACGAACTCCAGCGCGCCATCTGGCAGATGCTCCGCGAGCGGCCGCCGCTCAAGGCGACCGCGACGGGGCGTGCCGCGGTGAGCAGCGCGCACCCGGTCGCGACGGAAGCCGGGCTCACCGTGCTCCGCGCCGGCGGCAACGTCGTCGATGCCGCGGTGGCCGTGAGCTTCGCGCTCGGCGTCGTCGAGCCCGACGCGAGCGGTGTCGGCGGCTACGGCGAGATGGTCATCACGCTCAAGGGCATGGAACGCCCGACGCTCATCGAGTTCATGAGCCGCGTGCCCGAAGATGCCGGACTCTCGAACACGTCGCTGCTGCAGAACGGACGCTACCCGAGCGACGGCCCCGTGCTCGTGAACGTGCCCGGCACCGTCGCCGGCATGCACACGGCGTGGAAGAAGTACGGGAGCGGCAAGGTCGCGTGGAAGGACATCCTCGCCCCCGCGATCCACGCGGCCCGCGACGGCTACGCGGTGAGCGAAGGCCTCGCGACGACGCTCGCCACGGAACGCGAGCACTTCGCCAAGTACGACGGGAGCAAGGCGCTCTTCTGGCGCGACGGCAAGCCGCTCGCCGCCGGCGACACGCTGAAGAACCCCGATCTCGCCTGGGTGCTCGAGCAGATCGCCGCGAAGGGCGCCGACGGGTTCTACAAGGGCGACGTCGCGCAGAAGTGGCAGAACGACCTGCACGCGAAGGGCAACGCCATGAAGCTCAGCGACCTCGCGCGCTACTTCGCCGTGGAGCGCGAGCCCGTGCAGGGGACGTATCGCGGCTACACGCTCTGGTCGAGCGCTCCGCCGGTGAGCGGCGGCGCCGAACTCGCGGCGCGGCTCAACCTCCTCGAAGGATTCCAGGGCGGCAAGACGTACACCGAAGACGCGGCGTCGCTGCACGCGGCGCTCACGGCGTGGTATCTCACGCCCTCCACGCGCAACAAGGTCGCCGACCCCGGCATGTGGCCCGTCGACGTCGAGAGCGTGGTGAACCGCGATACGGCGCGCGTCCGCTGGGGCTGCTACGATCCGAACCGCGCGCTCCGCCCGAGCGACATCCGCGGCGATTCGCTCCCGTGCCTCAACAAGGCGAAAGGCGACAGCCTGCGCGCCGCGCCCGAACGCGCGTCCAGCGAC
>Ga0265314_10002577_pt1 | contig 18380 bp, 19 predicted proteins | sample 4126metaG_FD_203106 | JGI IMG/M metagenome (GOLD analysis project Ga0265314, IMG submission 203106) | Rhizosphere microbial communities from Carex aquatilis grown in University of Washington, Seatle, WA, United States - 4-1-26 metaG | ecosystem: Host-associated > Plants > Roots > Rhizosphere >... | reverse complement strand
ATTCGATCCGACGGCTCAACAAGCTGCCCAAAAAAACTGCATGAGCCTTCGGCCAGCACGTTCAGGGAGGACGATGATGCACTACCGTGTCTTGAGCCACGCAAAAACACTTAGCAAAACACTTAGCAAAACACTTAGCAAAACACTTAGCAAAACACTTAGCAAAACACTTAGCAAAACACTTGGCCTTGCCGGCCTGCTTGCGATTTCGGTGGCGAGCGCCGCCAACGCGCAGAAGAAATACGACCCCGGCGCCACCGACACTGAGATCAAGATCGGCAACATCATGCCCTATTCGGGCCCGGCGTCGGCCTATGCCACCATCGGCAAGACCGAGGCCGCCTATTTCAACAAGATCAATTCCGAAGGCGGCATCAACGGCCGCAAAATCAACTTCATCAGCTATGACGACGGCTACAGCCCGCCGAAGACGGTGGAGCAGGCGCGCAAGCTGGTCGAGAACGACGAGGTGCTGCTGATCTTCAATCCGCTGGGCACGCCCGGCAACAGCGCTATCCAGAAATACATGAACGCCAAGAAGGTGCCGCAACTGTTCGTCTCGACCGGCGCCGCCAAGTGGAACGACCCGAAGAACTTCCCGTGGAGCATGGGCTGGCAGCCGAGCTACCAGGTCGAGGCGCGAATCTATGCCAAGTACATCCTGCAGAACTATCCCGGCAAGACCATCGGCATCCTCTACCAGAACGACGATTTCGGCAAAGACTACGTGATCGGCATGCACGAGGGCCTCGGCGACCAGGCCAGCAAGCTGATCGTGGTTGAGAGCTCGTATGAAACGACGTCGCCGACGGTAGATTCGCAGGTGGTGCAGATCAAGGGCGCCAACCCCGACATCTTCATCAACATCGCGACGCCGAAATTCGCGGCGCAGGCGATCAAGAAGATCGGCGAACTGGGCTGGCATCCGGTCGAGTTCCTGACCAACGTGTCGGCCTCGGTCGGCAGCGTGATGAAGCCGGCCGGCTTTGAGAGCGGCCAGGGCGTGCTGAGCGCGGCCTATCTGAAGGACCCGCAGGACCCGACCTGGAAGAACGACGCCGCGATGAACGAATGGCGCGCCTTCATGACCAAATGGTATCCCGAAGGCGATCAGTCCGACGCCTCCACCACCTTCGGCTACGGCGTGGCCAAGGGCATGGAGCAGGTGCTGCGGCAATGCGGCGACGACCTCACCCGCGAAAACATCATGAAGCAGGCCGCCAATCTCAACTTCGAGATCGGCGTCTATCTGCCGGGCACCAAGATCAAGACCAGCCCGACCGATTTCGCCCCGCTCGAGCAGTTGCAGATGATGCGGTTCAAGGGCGAGAGCTGGGAATTGTTCGGGCCGCTGATGTCAGGCGAGAAGAATTCGTAACGGCGAATACGCTCGTCATTGCGAGCCAGACTCGTCGCTACAATCCAAGCGTCATCCTGAGGTGCGCGCCCTTGCGCGCCTCGAAGGATGGCTGCGAGGACTGCGCTGAACACCATGCTTCGAGGCGAGCCGAAGTCGGCTCGCACCTCAGGATGACGGCTGCGGTTGTCGCGAAACATCGTCATTGCCTGGCTTGACCCGGCAGTGACGGCTTACTTCGCAGGCGGTGTCGTTTTCGCCGCCGGCGCATCCTTTGCGACCGGCGCCGGCGGCGCGTCTTTCTTCGTCGCCTCCGCCGCCTTCTTCTGTGCGGCCTGCAGATCGTCGACCACCTTCTGCAGGCCGGCCAGCGTCATCTTCAGGCTGTCGATCTGCCGGTTGGCGGCGTCGAGTTTCTGCTGATGGTCGGCGGCCAGTTTGGCGATGGTCTTTTGCAGGAAGTCGACATTGCTCTGCAGGCAGGAGGTGCGGCGCTCCATGGTCTTCTCGGCCGTGCAGATCTCGATGCCGAGAACGTCCTGCGCCCAGGCCGCCGCCGACATCAGCGGGCCGGACGTCAGTACCGCGACCGCGGCCATGGTCTCGCGAATCATCGGGATTTTCATGTCGAATGTTCGTCCCGGTCAATTTGTTGCGAGGCAGAAAATATCGCAAGCCAGGGGTCAGGAACGACACCATATCATAGTGAAACCTTATTCGCGCTGTGAGTTTGGCGGCGCGACACGCATCGTGCGCCGGCGCCGGCCCTTCGGCTGTGGCGCAACGGAGATATCTGATGGCAACGCGCGAACGACGTCTCTCCGAGTTCGACGGTCATGGCGAGCCGCCGCCGGACCAGCCGGTGCAGGTGCTATGCGAGGATCACAGCGGCACCTATCAATTGCCGTTTGCCTGCCGCTTTGTCGCCGGCGAATGGCGCAACGACGAATCCGGAGGCGCGGTCGAGGCCACCGTGGTCGGCTGGCGCATGCCGCGCGGGTAAGTGTCGGCGGCGAGCCACGACGGAAGCCGCCTCCCTCGCCCCGCGCTTGCGCTTGCGGGGAGAGGGTTGGGGTGAGGGGCAAGCGCTCCTGCGAATGCCGCGCTCGTGTCGAGTGCTCTGCCTCGCCCCTCACCCGGATCGCACCGGACGATGCTTCGCATCGCCGGGAGCGATCCGACCTCTCCCCGCAAGCGCGGGGCGAGTTTAAGAGAAGCTCGCGGCACCGAGCGCGCCCCCCGCTGTGCCAAAATGCGACGCCGGCGGGCCGCATCTTAGGATTTGGAACGCGGTGAGAACGAACCGCGCCCGAATCAGTGGTTCTCGGCCGTACCCGGCTGTTCACGGCTAGATGTCGACGCCGCCTGCATCCAGCGCACCATACCCAGCACGGCCACGATCGGCCGCAGCCAGCGGCCGAGCACAAAGGTTAACTCCTCGGGGGATGACATCGCCCTACTTCCAGGGCGTCGGAGGCGCCACCTTGTCGACGAAAGGCGGCACATCGACGGTCTTGAAGTCGGCCGGGCTGACGATCTCGAGATATTCCATGTCCGGCGAGTAGTCGTAAAGATAGTGCGTGATACCGGGCCGCTGGTGCACGACGTCGCCGGCCTGCACCAGGGTCGGCTTGTCCTCGTACATGAAACGGGCCCAGCCCTTGGTCATGATCACGATCTGGAAATCGCATTCGTGCTTGTGCCAGCCGGTGCCCTCTTCCGGCGGCATCTCCGGATTGGCCTTGACCAGATGGCAGATCACCTGACCGCCGGTGGCGGACGCAATGCCGAGATCGCGGTACAGGAAGAAGTCGCGCAGGCCCCCTCCCGTGAATTCGGTATCGCCGGGTTTGACGTGAGAAAATTTGCTGACGACAGCGTGCTGGTTCATCGTGGCCTCCACTGTTCTCGCTGATGCAAATCGCGGCAGCGTGCGGCGTCCAATTTTTTGGCAGCCGCGATACCGCGTGCGCGGCTTCATGGTGCTATGCGAAAATCGCGCCAGCCGCGCCGCAGTGCAGCGTATTCGGCGATCGGCGCGGCAAACGGTCGCGAAGCCGCTGCACGGCATTCGAAATCAGGACTCGGCGATTTTACCGCGCGCCATTGCCGGCGCGGTCGCGATGGCCCGGCGACGCGGCCGATGACATCAAGTTAAGCAATGCATGCCCCGAGCTTGAGCCCGCCAAACAGGCAGCGGCCCTCGGGCGCTGCCTAATATTCGACCTCGAGCTCCTCGATGTCGGCGGGCTCCGCCCTCGCCGCCTCGATCCATTCGGCCATTTCCGGCAGCGCCATGATCATGCCGGCATAGGCCGCCAGACGCGGCTCGAGCTTGACGTCGTAGGTCATGAAGCGCGTCACCACGGGCGCATACATCGCGTCCGCCATGGTCCGCTCGCCGAACAGAAACGGCCCGCCGGATTTGGCCAGGCATTCGCGCCAGATCACGCAGACCCGGTCGATGTCGGCCTGCGCCCGCGACCAGATTTTGAAATTCGGAAAATGGCCCTTCAGATTGACTGGCAACGACGCCCGCAGCGTCGTGAAGCCCGAATGAATCTCGCCGCAGATCGAGCGGCAATGCGCCCTTAAAACACGGCCGGCGGGCAGCAATTTCGCGTCCGGCATCACCTCGTTGAGGTATTCGGCGATCGCCAGGGTATCCCATACGGTGGCGCCGTCATGGCGCAGGCACGGCACCAGGATGGAGGACGACAGCAGCAGGATTTCGGCCCGCGCCGAGGCATCGTCGGGCGCGGTGATGATTTCGTCGAATTCCAGCCCGGAGAATTTGGTCAGCAGCCAGCCACGCAGCGACCAGGACGAATAGTTCTTGCTGCTGATGGTCAGTGTTGCTTTCGCCATATGGCTTTCCCCTCGAACCGGAACGCACGTTGAGCCCAAACTGCCCAATGGCTGGGCTTCGCGCATTCTGAGCAGCAAGCGACGTGCCAGTTTCCGAGGCTGATTGGCTCCCGGTTGGCTTCGATATTGCATGGCAGCAAAGGGGCCGGGGCTAAGCTGGATGATGTCGATGATGTATCAAGCCTATCAGAACCACATGGACATGACTGCGCCATGGCGGACCGGAGCGGCACAGGCATTGCGCTATCTCAACCTCGTCCCGCAGGGCGTCTCCGACAAACTGTTCGGCCGGCTCGCCGCGGCACTCGAGCTGATTTCACGCACGTCGCTGACCTACACCCGCCCGGCCTACGGCATCGACAAGGTGCTGGTGGGAAACCGCGAACTCGCCGTCACCGAAGAGGTGGTCTACGCCACGCCGTTCGGATCGCTGCTGCATTTCAAGAAGGACGGCGCGCCAGAGCAGCCGCGCATGCTGCTGGTGGCGCCGATGTCGGGCCACTTCGCGACGCTATTGCGCGGCACCGTGAAGACGCTGCTGCAGGATCACGACGTCTACATCACCGACTGGCACAATCCGCGCGACATCCCGCTCGACCAGGGCAAGTTCGGCCTCGACGAATACACCGAACATCTGATCGACTTCCTCGATCAGATCGGCCCGCGCGCGCACATGGTGGCGATCTGCCAGCCGTCGGTGTCGGCGCTGGCGGCCGCAGCCATCATGTCGGAAGACAATCACCCGGCACGCCCGGCAACGCTGACCCTGATGGCGGGACCGATCGACACCAGGATCCAGCCGACCAAGGTCAACGAATTCGCCAAGAGCAAGCCGTTAAAATGGTTCGAGGAAAATCTGATCAACTACGTGCCGCTGCAGTGCAAGGGCGCGCTGCGGCAGGTCTATCCCGGCTTCATCCAGCTCACTGCCTTCGTGTCGATGAATCTCGAGCGCCATATCAAGTCGCATGTCGATCTCGCCGACCATCTGGCGAAAGGCGAGAAGGAAAAGGCCGACATCATCAAGACGTTCTATGACGAATATTTCGCCGTGATGGATCTGCCCGCGGACTTCTACATCGAGACCATCCGCGACGTATTCCAGGAGCATCTGTTGCCGCAGGGCAAACTGACCTGGCGCGGCCGGCCGGTGAATCCGGCCTCGATCAAGCGGATGGGCCTGATGACGGTCGAGGGTGAAAAGGACGACATCTGCTCGATCGGGCAGACGCTGGCGGCGCAGGATCTCTGCACCGGCGTGCGCGCCTACCGCAAGGTGCACCACATGCAGGCCGGCGTCGGCCATTACGGCGTGTTTTCGGGAAAGCGCTGGAACAACGAAATCTATCCGCTGCTGCGCGATTTCGTGCATCTGAATTCGTGAGTTGGGACGCAGCGCCGCAACCCCGTCATTGCGAGGAGCACTTGCGACGAAGGACTCCAGTCTTCGCTTTTGACTCTGGATTGCTTCGCTTCGCTCGCAATGACGGAAATCGGCTAGGCTACCCCTCCCGCGCGCGCTAGCATCCGCCTCATCAAAGCACAGCCACTCAAGAGCCGTGCCGGGAGGAATGTCATGCCATCCAGCTTCGCCGCGATCCGTACCCTCGCCCTCGCCTTCACAACCACTCTGTTGCTCCAAAGCGCGGCCGGTGCCGCCGAGGTCAGGGTGATGATTTCGGGCGGAATGACCGCGGCCTATCAGGCGCTGGTCCCAGAATTCGAGAAGGCCACCGGCAACAAGGTGATCACGGCTTACGGACCCTCGATGGGAACCACCGTCAACGCGATCCCGGTGCGGCTTGGGCGCGGCGAGCCGGCCGACGTCCTGATCCTGGTGGGCTACGCGCTCGACGATCTCGTCAAGCAAGGTAAGGCGGTCGCCGACAGCAAGGTCGATCTGGTGAAATCCCCGATCGGCATCGCGGTGAAATCCGGCGCGGCGAAGCCGGATATCAGTTCCGCCGACGCGGTGAAGCGCGCGCTGCTGCAAGCCAAAACGGTCGCCTATTCCGACAGCGCCAGCGGCGTCTACGTCTCGACCGAGATGTTTTCGAAACTCGGCATCACCGAGGCCATGAAGGGCAAGGCCAGGAAAATCCCGGCAACGCCGGTCGGCGAGATCGTCGCGCGCGGCGAGGCTGAGATCGGCTTGCAGCAGATCGCCGAGCTGAAACCGGTCGCCGGCATCGACATCGTCGGCCCGCTGCCGCCGGACCTGCAGAAGATCACAGTGTTCTCGGCCGGCATCGCTACGGGCTCGAAAGAGCCCGAGGGCGGCAAGGCGCTGATCAAGTTTCTGGCCTCGCCCGCCGCCCGCGACGCGCTGGTCAAGAGCGGCCTGGACCCGATCACGAAGTAAGCCGGCGCAACGAACTAGCGTGATGAATTACCCCGTGTCCCGGACGCGGTGCAGCCTAGGCGATGCGAAGCATCGTCCGGTAACGCTGCTCCGCAGAGCCGGGACCCACCTCCAGCGTGGACCCCGGATCAGCAGCGCACCACGCCGCGAGAGCGGCGCGCTGCCAAAGCGCGTTGAAGACGCGCGTGAACGCGCTTAAGGCACCGGGGAACGCACTCCCGCGACCAAGGCCTAAGATTCTACTTCGTCGCGGTCGGGATCGGCGTCGCTCCCAGGCCGTTATTGTCGTAGGCCTTGCGCAGCGTGCCGTTGGTGATCGCTTCCGTCATGAATTTGGCGACAAACGCCTGCGACTGCGGATGATTGAGCGGCACCGCCACCGCGGTCACGGTCTGCTTGAAGGTTTCATCCAGAACATGGGTGCCCGGAAGCTTCTTCGCCATCGCATTGAGCTGGTCGCGCGACAGCGCGAACGCATCGACTTCGCCGTTCTTCAACAGGTTGAAAATTTCGTCATAGGTCTGGTAACCCGTGACTTTTGCATTTTTCAGATGCGCGATCGCGCCGCGCATGGTCGTGGTGTTGTTGACGGCAGCGACTTTCATACCGGGCTGATCGAGCGTCTTGAAATCGGTCGCGCTTGAGCCGGCCTTGACGATGTAGGTGGCGTCGGCGACCTCATAGATCGGCCCGAACGACATCTTGGTTTCGCGCTCGGGGTCCTTGGGCAGGAAGGTGACGTCCCAATTGGGTTTCGCGGCCGAGTCGGTGATCTGTCCGGAATTCTGGAACGCGACATATTCCACGGATACGCCGAGCTGCGTGGCCATGTCCCTGCCGAGATCGACGGGAACGCCGGCATAGCCTGATGCGGTCTTGGTCGACCAGAACGCGCCGCCGGCGGGGCTGATCGCGATCGCCACCCGCAGCTTGCCGGTCGGCGTTAGCTCATCCTTCAGCGCGTCGGCGCGCGCGGGTGCGGCCACCATCATCGCGAACATCACGGCCATGCCGGCAACAACCGGCGCAAATTGAACAAACATCGAGTTCTCCCATCGGTCGGCCCGTTATTGATGTCGAGCCTTCACCGGCCATTGTGGTCGATCAGGATCGATGGGGAAACCCTATTTCGGCGCAAGCCATAAATTTATCGCGACATGAAACGGCGCGACCGCCTCACGCCATAGCCGGTCACGCGGCCGCCGTGATCTTTGCGGGCACCGATCGGGTCACGATGTGCTGTGCGATAAAATCCGAATCGCGGCCGACGCCGACGAAGCGGCCGGAACCCCAAGTATAGAGCCACGGCAGACCCAATACGTAGACGCCGTCCATCGAGGTGATGCCGCGTCGATGGGTCGGATAGCCGGCGCCGTCGAAAATCGGAAGCTCGACCCACGACCAGTCCGAACGGAAGCCGGTGGTCCAGATCACGGAGCCGATCCCGGCGGCGGCCGGATCGAGTGTGTGCGCGACCACCGCGGGCTGCCAGACCGGCTCATAATGCGACGATGCCGGCGCCGCGATGCGGTTGCGCGCGATGTGGTCGTCGATCAGGTTGCAGATCCCGTTGTAGACGCGATCCGCATTGTCGAGGTTTTTTGCGAGATCATCGGCAAAATAGAACTGCCCGTCATGGACGTCCTTCAGCCGGCCATGCAGCGTCATGCCTTCCAGCGCGAATTTGCGCAGGTCGATATCGCGGCCGCCGTCGCGGCCGGTCAGATAATGATTGGCGTTCTTGCGCACCTTTTCCTTGAGGCCGTGCTGGTCGACCGGCAAATCGTACTGGCCGAGATCGTCGAGCCATTCCACCGCATCCCGGCCGCGGTAGACGCGCGGGCAGCGCGGCGCGCTGCCGACCGCCAGGTGCACCTTGCGTCCCGCCAAATGCAAATCCTCGGCGATCTGGCAGCCGGATTGCCCGCTGCCGATCACCAGCACGTCACCGGGCGGCAGGCTCTCCGGATTGCGGTAAGCCGAGGAGTGCAACTGCTTGACCGAAGCGTCAAGGCGGTTCGCCATGGCCGGCACGTTGGGGACGTGATAGCCGCTGACGGCCAAAACCACCGCATCCGCTGTGATTTCGCCCGCGCTGGTCTCGAGGCGGAAGCCGGCATTCGCCTCCTGCGTCAGCCGCGTCACCGCGACGCCCTCCCGCACCGGCGCCGAAATGTGCCGGGCGTAGCTCTCGACATAATCGACGATTTCCTCGCGCAGCATGAAACCCTTGGGGTCGCTGCCCTGATAGGGGAAGCCGGGCAGCTGGCACTGCCAGTTCGGCGTCACCAGGCAGAATGCGTCCCAGCGCTGCGTCTTCCAGGAATGCGCGATCTGGTTCTTTTCCAGGACGATGTGATCGATGCCGGCCTGCTTGAGCTGATAGCTCATCGCGAGACCGGCCTGGCCGCCGCCGATCACGACGACGCTTGTCTTTGAGGGAAGCGGGGAACTGGTCATGACGCTCTCCAAGATATCCGTGAAGCGATTCGTGAAGTCATGGGTGAAACGAGGTGATGGTGACGCCGCCGTCTGCGGCGGAGTCGAAACGTCCGGCGGCGGCTTCGAGCCTGGCGAGCTGGCCCATCGCGCGCGAACAGGCAAAACCGTATTTCTCTTGCACGCGGGCACTCGCGATGGTCAGCGCGATACGGCTGCGGCGCATGAATTCCGCGACGTCGTAGGTCTCGCCGACCGCGAGGTGATCCCGGATCACCAGCGAGGGTGAATAGCATTGCTCGGTCGAGCCGTCCGGCCAGCGGATATCAAACGACATTTCAGGCATGCTGCAGCTCGCTCAATCGATGATAGACCGGCAGATGCGCCCGCGCCGTGTTGCGCCAGTCGTGCCGGCGCGCCACCATGAAGCCGCGCTGCGCGAGGCGCGAACCAAGCGGCTCGCCCAGCACCATCGCCATCGCATTGGCGATCGATCCGGCGCTGGCCGGATCGCACCAGACCACGTCGTCCTCCCTAAGATACTCGGTGAACGGCGCAATCCGCGACGTCACGACCGGCGTACCGCTCGCCATCGCCTCGAGCACCACCAGCCCAAAGCCTTCCTTGACCGAAGGAAACACCAGCGCATCCGCCAGCCGGTAGAGCGACGGCATTTCCGCGTCCGGCACCGGACCAAGACAGCGGACGGCGCGGTCGAGGATCGGGTCGGCGGCGATCAGCGCCTCGACCTGCGCGCGGTACGCCGCATGATCGAGCAGCGAGGCGCCGCCCACGATCACCAGTTGCGCGTCGCGATGAACGTTCAGCACCTGCCGGAAGGCCTCGACGATCCGAAAACTGTTCTTGCGTTCCTCGATACCGCCGACCGCCAGCAACACGCGGCCATCGGCAATGTCGTATCGGGTGCGCACTTGCTCGTCGATGGTGCGCGAAGCCGGGTTGAAGCGCATGGTATCGACGCCGTTGCCGATCAGCGTGGAAGCCCGGCCGAACCCGGTTGCAATCTGCTTCTGCCAGAGGGAGCTAACGACGAACAGCTCGTCGGCCTGCGCAATCGAGCGGGTCTGCCAATCGCTGAGGCGGGAATCGGAAAAATGATCGATGTGATGAACCGTCCGCGCGAAGCGTTTTATCATTCCGCGCTGCTTCAGGGTGGCAAGCGCATTGCCGGAGATGGCGTCCTGGGCGTGGAACAGGTCGAAGCGCCTGCTCTCGGGTGCTTCGAAATGCCTGACGTAATCGGCGATCCGCACGCGCACCATGTCGACGACGCTTTTGGGAGCGGGCGAGGCCATCACCGCGACCGCCGACGTAACCGGGGCGCGAAAGAAGCCCTTGCCGCCCGCGTCCGGCGCATGGACCACCGCCTCATGGCCGAGCCGGGTCAGCGCGTCGGCAAGCTCGATCGCGTGCACCACGCCACCGCGCGGGTTGGTGGAATGCGCCAGCATCGCGATCCGCAGCCGCCGCGCCGTGTTCATGCAACCGCTCCCATCGTCGCCTTCGCGCTCTGAGCCGCGCCGATCAACGGCCGCTCGGCAAAATCCCAGATCGTCTCGGAGGAGACGCCGTCGCCGATCGTCACGCGGCTGCCGTGCGCGACCGCGCCGATCGCCGCAGCCGCGATATCGCGCGCGGCAAAGCGGGCGATGGTCTCCGCCACGTTCCACGGTTTTATCGACAGAATGTAACCAAAACTCGGAAACGTCAGCAGCCAGCGCTCCAGCTCGACGTCAACCGGCTTCGGAATTTTGCGCGGATCAATATCGATGGCGACGCCGGAGCATTCGGCCAGCATGGCCGCGGTGCCGACGATGCCGCCCTGGCTGATATCCTTGGCGGCGCGCGACAGTCCGGCCTCGGCGATGGCCGGCAACAGCTCGATATCGCCGCGCAGCCGCACATGCGGCGCCGTGGTCGCCGCCTCCCAGTTGGAGAACGGCTCGCGGTAGCGGCCGCGCAGGTCGATCGCGGCGACCAGCACGTCGCCCGGCTCGGCATCGAAGCTGGTCAGCAGCCGCCTGGCGCGGCCGAGGATCGCGACCGACAATTGACCTCGATCGGTGCGAATGTTGGTGTGACCGCCGACGACCGGCACCGCAAAGGCCTGTGCGGCCTCCTTTAGCCCCGCGAGCACCGGCGCCGCATTGGCTTCGCCATCGGCCCAGATTGCGTTGACCACCGCGATCGGCCGCCCGCCCATCGCGGCGATGTCGGAGATATTGACCATCGCGCCGCACCAGCCGGCGAACCAGGGATCGCCGGCGACGAACTCGTTCATGAAACCTTCGATCGCGAACAGCAGGTAGCCGTCGCCGTCGGGGATCGCGGCGCAATCATCGCCGACCGGAATGACATCATCGCCGGATAGCCCGAGCGATTGCGCCACCAGCGCAATGTCGCTTTTTGCGGCGATGCCACTCGCGCGCCGCAACTTTTCCGCCAGCGCGGATATCGGGAGCGCGCCGGTCATGCGGCGAGCTTCGGCAAAGTAAGAAAACCTTCTTCAGGCTTTTCGAATGGCGGATAGAACTCGAGGTCGGCCTGCATCATGTGGTGCGGCTTGCCGTGGAGTTCCATCTCCTCGAGCGTGCGCCAGTGCATGCGGCGGAACAACTCGACATTCTGGCTCTGGATGTTGCCCAGGAACGTGTGGCAGCCGCGGGCATGGGCGGAGGCGACCGCAAGACGTATCAGTCCGGTGCCGACCGCGCCCAGCCTGCGATATTGTCCTGTCACCGCGAGCCGCGAACCCCACCAGACGCCGGGGTCTTCCGGATGGCGATGAATGCGCACCGTCCCGACCACGGCATCGGCCGCGATCCCGAACAGCGAGATCGCGACGATCGGGATCGCTGATACATCGACCGCGTCGCGGTCGTCGCCATCGAACAATCCCTGCTCGGCGCAGAACACCTGGCGGCGCAGCGCCGCGGCGCCCTGCTTCTCCCAGGCCTCGGTGGCGAACTTGATCTGGTAGGCGCTGGCGAGAAACGGCTTGAACGGTTCGAACATCATGCCCGCATCCTCTTCTCGTAGGTTGAAAGCGCCGAGCAGGCGCCGCATTTGCCGCAGCCGGCCTTGATGCTCTCCGATCGCATGCCGGCCTCGACCAGCATGTCGGCGAGCGGGGAATGAATCTCGTGCATGAAGGATGGCGGCGGCGTCGGGTGGCTTTCCAGCGGCGTGCCGGCGATCGGTACGAACGGCACCACGAAGGGATAGACGCCGGCCTTCACCAGCCGCTCGCAGATCGAAAGGATTTCCTGCGCGCTGTCGCCGAGGCCGGCGAGGATGTAGGTGGAAACCTGGCCGCGCCCGAACACCGGCACGGCGGCTTCGAACGCCCCAAAATAGCGCTCGACCGACACTTGCGCCTTGCCGGGCATGATGCGGGCGCGGACGCTTTCGGTGACCGCTTCGAGATGCATGCCAAGCGAGTCGATGCCGGCTTCATGCATGCGCGCAAACCAGACGTCATCATCCGGCGGTTCACATTGCCCCTGGATCGGCAGATCGACCGCGGCTTTGACCCCGATCGCGCTCTCGCACAGGATCTTTGCGCCGCGATCGCTGCCGGGCGGCGTGCCTGTGGTCATCACCATATGCGTGACGCCGTCGAGCTCGACGGCTGCCTTCGCGACCTCACCGAGTTGCTGCGGCGTCTTGCGCTCGATGGTGCGGCCGGCGGCGAGCGATTGGCCGATGGCGCAGAACTGGCAGGTCTTGGTGCGGCTCTGGTAGCGGATGCAGGTCTGCAGAATGGTGGTCGCCAGCACGTCGCGGCCATGCAGCGTCGCGATCTTCGAATAGGGAATGCCGTCGGCGGTCGAGCGCTCGTAGAAGCGCGGCCGCAACTGGAATTTGACCTCGCCGATCACGGCGCCGTCGCGGCTGACCTGACTGCGGCCTGATGTATCGGGTTTTGCCACGATATACGGGCTCTCGAACGCCGGCGCGTTGTGCACCGGGATCATCACGGTCGCGCCATCGATGGTCATCGGCATATGGTCGGACGGACCGGCCCCGCCGCGGCGGCTGTCGCCGCCGGCCTTGGGATCAACCAGTCGAACTCCGAAGGATTGCAACTCGTTGATCAGCTGCTCGGTCGGCATCGACCGCGGTGTGTCCAGCGCCAGAAGCGGTTTCATTGGATTGTCCTGCCGTGGAGAGGAACGGTTGAGGGTTGGATTGGTGCATCGGCGCCGCCGGGCGGTCGTCCCACAGCAGCGACAGCAGTTCCGGGCGGGCGTAATGGCCGACCGAATCCATCATCCGCTTTCGCTTGACGATCAGCGCCATGTCGAGATCGGCGATTAAAATGCCTTCGCCCGAGGTCAGCGGCGGCACGATGTGATTGCCTTCCGGCGAGACGATCGCCGTCATGCAGCCGCCGCGCAGGCCGCGCCGCGGTCCCTCCTCCGGCGAAATTTTTGCGATTTGCTCTTCGGTCAGCCAGCCAGTGGCGTTGACGACGAAACAGCCGCTCTCCAGCGCGTGATGGCGGATCGTGACCTCGATCTGGTCGGCAAAAATCTGCCCGACCAGCGATCCCGGAAACTGCGCGACATGGATTTCCTCATGCTGCGCCATCAGCGCGTAGCGCGCCAGCGGATTGTAATGTTCCCAGCAGGCGAGCGCGCCGATCCGCCCCACGGCGCTGTCGACCACCTTCAGGCCGGCGCCGTCGCCCTGCCCCCAGATCATCCGTTCATGGAAGGTCGGCGTGATCTTGCGGCGCTTGAGCAGCAGCGTGCCGTCGGCATTGAAGACCAATTGCGCATTGTAGAGCGTGCCGTGGTCGCGCTCGTTGACGCCGAGCACGACCACCATGTTGTGTTTGCGCGCCGCGGCGCTGACCGCTTCCGTCACCGGACCGGGCACCACGACCGCGTTGTCGTAGAGATGGATGTGCTCGGCGCCGCTCAGCATTGGCGGGCGAATGAACGAGAAGTAGGGATACCAGGGAACGAAGGTCTCGGGAAACACGACGAGACGCGCACCCTTGGCCGCCGCTTCCGCGGTCGCCGCGAGGACGCGGTCAAGCGTCCCCGTCGGCGTGTCGAGATCGGGCGCGATCTGCACCGCGGCGACCCTGATCTTTTCTTTCCCGGTCATGCGCGCCTCGTTCGCGTAAGCATCCGATGCTTTGCAGCGTCTTCAGAGCGTCCAGGTGTGGAGCATGAAGGCGTTTTCGTTGCGGTGGAGCAGCGTCAGGTCCAGCACGTCGAGCGGGCTGATCGGAATGATGCCGGGGATCAGCGACGGCTCGCCGTGGCCGTACAGCGCCTGCAGCGCGAACCGGCAGGCATAGACCTTGCCGCCCTCGGCCATGAACTTCACCAACGTGTTGTTGAAGTTCTGGTGACCGGGAAACGCCTCGTCGCCGAGTTTGGGAAAGCCGCGCTGCACGCCGAGTGTGACGCCGGGACCGTATAGCAGGATCGAGGTCTCGAAACCTTTGCGCATCAGGCGGGTGGCCTGCAGCATGTTGACGAAACCGATCGAGCCTTCGAACGCGACGGTGTGAAATGTAACGAGCGCCTTTTCGCCGGGCTTGGCTTTAACGTCCTCGAAAACCTTCTGCTCGTAGTCGACGAGATAGTCGCCCTTCTGGTTTGCGGGCTTTGTAACGGCTGGCATCTTGCACTCCTTGCGTTGGGCCCGGTCGCCGGGCGCAAAAGCAATATTGCAACGGCCGTGCCAGTCGGCCTTTTGCACAACGCCTCATCAAAACAGTCAATTTGCATTCAATATTACATTCAATCTTGAATGGATTTCTGACGGGATCGGAATCGCTGCCGCAAAAAAATGCGTAGAAATCTTGTGCGGCCTGCATTTCATGTGAGCAAAAGGCAAATGCGGGAACTGCAAGACGGTCTGGCTGTCTCAAACATTTGGGTCAGCATTAGTGACATTGCATTCCCAAGTGAATGCAACAATAATGCAGTCAATTGCCACTACCCGGATATTGCAAGAAAGACATCGCAACCATGGCCGACTGGACTCCCGATCTCGCGACCAGCGACAAGCCGCGCTACCTCGCGATTGCGGATGCGATCGCCGACGACATCGGCGCGGGACGCCTGCATGTCGGTGACCGCTTGCCGCCACAGCGCAAACTGGCAAAACGCCTCGACGTCGATTTCACGACGGTGGCGCGCGGCTATGTCGAGGCGCAGAAACGCGGATTGATCGAATCCAAGGTCGGGCGAGGCACTTTTGTGCGCGAGAAACCAAAACCGCGGCGCAGCCAGCCGCCGCCGCGTCCGGTCGATCTCTCGATGAACCTGCCGCCGGAGCCTAGCGATCCCGAACTGATCGAGCGCATGCAGGCCGGCGTCGAATACGTCTCGCGCGATATCGTGTCGCTGCTGCGCTACCAGGGCTTTGGCGGCACCCAGGCCGACAAGGACGCCGCCTCGAGCTGGCTCGGCCGCCGCGCGCTGGTGCCGGCGCAGGAACGGATCTTCGTCTCGCCCGGCGCGCATCCCGCGCTGCTCGGCATCCTGACCATTCTGGCCAAGTCCGGCGAAGCCATCCTGTGCGAAGCCATCACCTATCCCGGCATCCGTTCGATCGCGGCGCAATTGGGATTGCGCCTGGTCGGCCTGCCGATCGATGAGGAAGGCATCGATGTCGATGCGTTGAGCGATGCCTGCAAGAAGGCAAAGCCGAAGGCGCTCTATCTCAATCCGACGCTGCAGAATCCAACGACGCTGACCATCAGCGACCAGCGGCGGCGCGACATCGCGGCGGTCGCGCGCCGCTTCAAGCTGCCGATCGTCGAGGACGACGCCTACGGCTTTATCCCGGCCCACGGCCACGCGCCGTTCGCCGCGATCGCGCCCGATTTGACCTGGCATGTCGCGGGCCTCGCCAAATGCATCGGCGCCGGCTTGCGCGCGGCCTATGTCGTGGTGCCCGATACCCGCTCGACCTGGCCGTTCGCCGCAGCGCTTCGCGCCGCGACGGTGATGGCTTCGCCGTTCACGGTCGCGTTGGTGACGCGATGGATCGAGGATGGCACCGCCGACACGCTGCTGCGCTTCATCCGCAGCGAAACCACCGCGCGGCAGAAACTGGTGTCGGAGATATTGCCGAAGGGGATCTACAAAAGCGACCCGCTCAGCTTCAACATCTGGCTCGAACTGCCGTCGCCGTGGAATCGCGCCGCGTTCGTCGAACACATGCGTTCGACCGCGATCGGCGTGGTCGCCAGCGACGCCTTCACCGCCAGCGGAACGCCGCCGGAAGCGGTCCGCGTCTGTCTCGGCGGCCCGATCGGCCGGCCGCGGCTCGCCGCCGGGCTGGAATACATGACGCACGCGCTGACGGAATCACCGGCGCTGGCGTCCGCGTTCTTGTAGTGCCTTATTGGTTCTGACGGAATCAGAACCGGGCTCCAGGTTCTCGTTTTGAGGCGCCTTCTTAACGCGAACCGGACTCCACTGCGCTCGAAAACGCCATAGGCCGTTAGTTCGCCGGCGCCGCCGGCACCTTGATCTCGGTCGGCAGAATGATGGCGGCGGCGATCACCAGCAGGCAAAGGCCCGCGAACGTATGCAGCATGGTGACAAAACCGCCCTGCTGGTACAGCCAGGCCACGAGGCCGACCGAGACGCCGGCGGCGGTGAAGCCGACGAAATAGCGCACCGCATAGGCCCGCGAGCGCCATTCCTCGCTGGTATATTTGCCGACCATGGCGTCGTTGACGGTGACCTGGCCGAACGCCCCCATCACGATCCCGATCGAAACCAGGATCAATGGCAGATTCGACAGCGTGGCCGCGAAATACAAAAACGGCGCCAGCACAAAGGACAACGGCAGCGATACCGCCTTGAGCGAATGGCGGTCGAGCAATTTGCCGATGGTATATTGCGTCATCGCGCCGAACACATAGACGCAGGCCGCGATCGCGCCGAGCAAGGCCGGGCTTTTGGTCAGGTCGGCCAGCCGCTCCGAGAACAGCTTTGGCAGCGCCACGGTGACCGCGTTAAAGGTGGTGGATATCGCGATCACCACGATCAACAGCGCCAGGATCACCCGCCACATGTCCTGTTTCGCGACGCGCGCCTGTGCCGCAGCCTGCTTCGATCCGGTACGGTCCTCGTGCACCACGGTCATGGCAAAGGCGACGCCGATCAGGATCGTGACGATGCCCGGCACGATGAAGGCCCAGCGCCAGCCGAGATACTGGCCGACCACGCCGGTCACCAGCGCGGATGAGGCCACGCCGAGATTGCCCCAGACGCCGTTGAGGCCCATCTCGCGGCCGAGCCGCTCGGCATAGGACACGATCATCGCAGTGCCGACCGGGTGATAGATCGAGGCGAAGATGCCGATCGAGAGCAGCGCCGCGCCAAGCTGCAACGGCGTCTGCACCAGGCCAACCGCGATCATCGACAGCCCGATGCCGACAAAGAAGATCACCATCATGTGGCGGCGGCTCCAGCGATCGCCGAGCCAGCCCGTCAGCAGCGAGCCGGCGCCGAAGGCGATGAAGCCGGGGGTCGCGTAAGGCAGCAATTCGGAATAGGCCATGCCGAGCGCCGGCCCCATCACGATGACCGCGGCGGCAAAGATCAGCATCGAATAATGGTCGATGAAATGGGCCGCGTTGACGAAGCCGATCACCCGGGCGGGGCTGTTCATGGTCGTTTCCTGTCAAATCTCAATTGGATCGTTGGGGTCGAATCCCGCGATGTCCTGAGATAGGTTATAGGGTCTGAGCCTTACGGGATGTCGCCAATGAGTATCGCCGAAACGCCAATCGCAGCGCTTGAGGGCATCCAGCCCCCGGTTGCGGACGGCGTGCATCTGGTGGCCCGGCGCTACAGAAGGGGCGTCCGGCTTGGCACCCACATGCACCGCGAGGCGCAGCTGGTCTATGCCGCCCGCGGCACCATGCAGGTCACTACGCCAAAGGGGCGCTGGTTGGTGCCGCCCGACCGCGCGGTCTGGGTGCCGGCCTTTCTCGAACATTCGATCGACGTGCTGGCGGATATCGAAATGCGTACGCTGTATTTCGATCTGGCATGGCTTGAGCGGCAGGACCACAGCGAAGGCCTCGACGCCGAATATGTCGTGCGGGTGTCGCGGCTGTTGCACGAGACGATCCTGGCGCTGTTCGACGGCCGCAACGATTCCGAACGCGCCCGGGTCCTGATCAGACTGGCGCTGCTCGAACTGCACGCGGCGGAAGATTCCGCGACGTTCATCCCGCTGCCGCACGAGCCGCGCTGCCGCCGCGCCGCCGACATCGTGCTCGGCGATCCCACCGGCGCGCATGAAATCGAGGCCCTGGCGCAGACGGTCGGGACCTCGGCGCGG